>SKEY01002515.1_pt1 | contig 18886 bp, 18 predicted proteins | sample 4843871 | NCBI WGS metagenome assembly SKEY01 (sample SAMN11008797, study PRJNA524170) | human gut metagenome | biome: Human fecal sample; material: Feces; isolation source: fecal sample from pouch patient p36 | host: Homo sapiens | place: Israel: Tel-Aviv | collected 2016-12-04 | reverse complement strand
TCCTTGATACGACGAATCAGGGCACGATTGGGAGCAAGTGTGCGATCGAAGTTTGTCAGCATCATCCCCTTGCCAATCTGGCGCTGATTGGTATGATTGCGAACAAATTCATCGTTAAAGCAGGCAACATCGATTGGAAATACCACATCCGGATTCACCCTGTATACAGCGGTTTTTGCCCCGCGTATTCCGACCTCCTCACTGGAGGTGCCCACCATGTAAACGGTATTGGGATGATCAATGCCTTGCAGCCGTTTTAATACCTCCCCCATAATGAAGCAGCCCAGACGGTCATCAAACGCCTTTCCTGCCACAACATCCGCTAAGGCGAAGTGCTCAAATTCTGTCGTATATGTCACCATATCCCCGACCTGAATGCCCAGATCATAGACCTCCTGTGCAGTCTGTGCCCCCAGATCCACATAGACTTTGGTGGCGGCGTTGCTCTCATAGGTTGCCTGGATGATACCGTGAATCTTCTTACCATCCTCTGTCGTAATACGTACCTTCTGCATAAACTGTGCCAGCGGCTTTACACCGCCCACACTCATCAGCATGACCTGCCCCATATCGGATATACTGCGCACGATGAAGCCAACCTCATCGATATGAGCGCACAGCATGATCTTCGGCCCCCTGTTCCCCTTTTTGAAGATAATACTGCCAAGATGATCCGTGGAAACTTCATCGGCATACTCCTTCAGCTCCGCAACCAGAACATCCCGTACCTCCTGCTCATTGGATGCGATGCCGTCCGCATTTGACAGCTTTTCTAAAAATTGTATATTCATAGAGTCCCTCCTTTAAAATTTCAGATGCGATATGCATTTCATGAAATCCTCATACGATTCTGCACGCCGCAGCTTTTCAATCAGTGCCGTATCGCTCATAACCTCAAACAATACTCTAGTTATATTCTGATGCAGCTTTAAATCCCCCTTCTCCAGATCGACCAGAAAGATGACCTGAACCGGCAGCTTATGTACCGATGCTTCCTGCTTCACAATGCCCACCGACAAAATATTTCCTCTGCCGCACATCTCCAGGGGATGCGGAATCGCAATACCATTGTTATACACGGTGGACAATACTTCCTCACGCTGTTTCACGGAAGCCGCATAGCCCGGATCACAATATCCCTCCTGTTCCAGCTTTGCAGCCATACAGGAAACCATGTCCGCATAGCTTCCTTCCTGAAAGATGTGGAATGCATTTTTGCGAAACAGGGAGGTGAAGGAGCGCTCCTGCAGGACAAGGGATGCATCTGTTTCCAGCATATTCTTGATTTTCTGAATATCCGCATCATCCAGCAGCTCCTTGATGAGAACAATGGGAACATCAAAGACTTCATCCAGCTTTTTAATGGTGAAGATGATATCCGGCTCATAGGAGCGAACCTCATCCAGCTCCAGCAAGGAGAAGGTTTCAATATTGCTGGAGGAAAAGATCGTTTCCAGCTTCAGCTTGATCAGAAAGGCACTTCCACCACCGCTGGAACAGATGATGGCAATGCGGTGATACAGATTCAGCTTGTGATGCAGCTCCTTTTCCATATGAGCGGCAAAGTGTGTTGCAATGAATCCGATTTCATCCTGTGTGGTCTTCACATGGTATTTCTCCTCCAGCATACCGGCAAAGCGGATACAGATATTGAAAATCACCGGGTACTTCACACTGATTTCGTGAACGAGCGGATTGGAGAAGGAAATGCTCTGATGCAGCCGGTCCAGCAGCAGGGATACATGTGCCAGAAGGCTCTTTTTAAATTCCACATCGGCATTGAACTGGGTATGATACTGTTCATCGGCATCCTGCAGAAAGACCTCGATATCCTGAATCAGACCCTCATCATACAGATAGACATCGCTCGGCTTTGTCTTCTGCTTCAGATAATTGCCGATATCACAGATATCTCCGCTGCTCAGCGTCACCTGATAGATTTCCTGAATCACACCTGCCAGCTCGACTGCCATCTGCTTATGGACACTGCTGTCTATCACCCCTGCAGCGGATTCAATGCCCTTTTCCGCCAGAAGCACACTGACCTTCAGGAACAGGTCGATTTTTTTCAGCTCGATATAATTGGTGTTCAGCCGGTACTGCTTCAGCAGGGCAATCAGCCGCTTTTCCAAATGCTGTATGTGCTGCTGGGACAGATAGTGATCCATGGTCTTCTTCATATACAGATTGTCTTTTTCCTGCAGCTCCAGCAGATACAGCTTGCGCATCATGCCCTCACATGATAAGCTGATCCCGTAATGTGCTTTTTTAATCAGGGAAATGCTGTGCTCAAACAATGCCTTTTCTACCTTGGCCATATCAACCTTGATGATGGATTTGCTGACTGCCAGTGTGTCGGCGATTGTTTCCTGCGTGATGTAGTCACTTTGCAGAAGCAGCAGGGCGATGATGGTGTCAACACGCTCCTTGCTGCTGATGGCCATACTGTCTTCATCACTTTGCATATACTGTTTGAATTTCTGCGGTGCCGTGATTTCCAGATAGTAGCCGAAGCGCCGCTTCAGATGGATGCAAAAGCCGTTACGCTCACCATCCTGCATCAGATATTTGATATCATTGCTGATGGTTCTGGTCGATACCTGCAGCTGTCTGGAGAAATGCTCCAGGCTGCAATACTGATCTGCATGCATGAGCTCTTCCAGTATTCGTTTTTCTCTCATTTGGCTGTTTCCTCCTTTCCTATGGTTGGGATTGCTGGCGCTTATGTGAAAGCGTTATCAGCTTGCATGGTTAGTATATCGAAAGTTTCTAAAAATAAAAAGATTAACTATTTCACAAGAAACATGAAAAATTTATCCACAAACTGGAAAAGTGCCGAAAAAAAGCGGTAAATAAGCGCTTTTGCGTCTATTTACCGTCTGAATTTTTGTATCTGCTTTTATAAAACGAACGATTTTCCAATGCAAATACACGTTGTGTGAACTCTCCGGCCTGTACCGGCTCCAATGCCTTGTGCAGCGTATTCATGCGTGCATCGATGTTATCGATCATATGCAGCATTTCTGCCTCCGGTATCATCGGCAGCACAGGAGAACCGTATTCATACACCCCGTGATGGGATAAAATCATATGACGAAGCAGCATGGCTTCCTCACAATCCTCCAGCCCCAGCTGCCTTGCTTTTGCTAAGACCTCAGCCTGCATAATGGAAATATGTCCCAGCAGCTTTCCCTGTGTGGTGTATTCACTCACAATGGCACCACTCAGCTCCACAGTCTTTCCTACATCGTGCAGGATGACACCGCTGTACAGCAGATCCCTGTCCAGCATCGGGTACAGATGACACAGCTGCTCTGCCAGCTGCAGCATCCCCAGTACATGCGTTGCCAGTCCGGCATAGAAATCATGGTGATTTTTTGTCGCCGCCGGATATTCAAAGAAATCCTTTTCATGATCCTTCAATATCCCGCATACCAGCTGCTTCATGACCGTGTTTTCAATTTCATCGATATAAAGCTGGATGCTTTCATGCAGTGCCTGCTGGGAAAACGGTCCTTCCTTTACATAATCGGAAATATCCGCAGCTTCCTCCAGCTCCTTCATCTGCTGCACACGAAACTGCAGCTGTTTTTGATGACAGAGCACATCCCCGCTCATCTCCACCAGCATACCGGGTTGAAATTTATGCAGCAGCTCCTCACTTACATTCCAGTATTTCGCATCAATGCTGCCGCTTTTATCCTGAAACACAAAGGACAGGTACGGCGCTCCCTTTGCTGTGACACCGCGGTTCATACTGATGATCAGCGCTGTCAGCTCTCCCTTGTATCCGTCGTATAACTCTTTTATTTTATTGCTCATCACGCCACTCCATTTCATTTAGATGGTTCATGATATCCTCATGCAGAAAGCCCTTCTGCATACAGTAGACCAGAACCTTGTTTTTCAGCGGCTGCCCGCTCAGCTTGCGGCTGTATGTACGGATTGCCTTGGCAATCGTCTTGTTCAGCGCTTCACTGTCATCCTCTTCTTCAAAATTCAAGCGCTCCGAGGTACTTCTGGCGATATCACTGTCAAAGCCAAGCGATATCAGCTTTTGTACGACGGTCTGCTTTTTCATTTTTCTGGATTTATCCTTAATGGTTGCCATCAGCTTTTCTGCCATTTTCAAGGCACGCAGACGCTCCTCCTCATCATCCAGACCGGACAATGCCGCATCGACATCCTCTGCCCGTATTCCTTTATTGATCAGGGTCCGCCGTATATTCCCCTTGCCGCTTAAGGAAAACTGCATCTTTTCGATTTTCTGCTGCATATACAGGTTATCATTGATATAACCCTTTTCCTCCAGCTCACTTAACAGGCCCTCCACATCCTCAACGGATAAGCCCGGCTGCCGATGCAGCCAGGTGCCCATTTCCTTGCGGGTATAGTCGCGCATGCGAAGCTTGCGGATTGCTCCGCGATAGGTCTCCAGCACAATCTCCTTCCGCTGAAAATGCGCAACGGTGTAGCGGTCAAGCATGGTATGCAGACGAATTTTATAGGTGAAGTAATCATCGAGATCTATCAGAAGCTTCTGCGGCTGATCCTCCTTGTCGTTCTGTACATAGATGCGCACATAATCATCCAGCGTTTTAATTTTAATAACCTCGTAGGCATCCTCAAAGTCATTGATTGCCTGATAATATACACTGAGCACCTTGGAATAGAATACCCTGGAATCGTATTTGACGATTTTGCTCAGCGCACGCCGGGAAAAGGCCTTTCGCTCCTCAGCACTCCGGTGCATGAAGTCCGTCAGCTTCTCTGCAAATTCCTGCGGTGTTTCAAACAGAAAGCCGCTGTCCTCTTCGATGACGAGATCCTTTAACACATCATCATAGCGGGCAAAGACCGGTAATCCGCACGCCAGCGCCTCGATATAGGTCATCCCCTGCGTTTCCGTCAGGGATGCGGATACAAAGCAGTCCGCACACGCATAATAGGCCGGTATTTCCTCCGGCAGCTTTTTATCTGTAAAAATAACCTGCCGCTCCAGATGATAGTGCTGCACCAGCTTCTGCAGCTCCTCCAGCTGCGGTCCTCCCCCGACGATCATCAGCTTGATTTTCGCATCACTTACATAGCGAAAGCCCTCGATGGGAATCTCAATGCTTTTTTCCTGTGCAATCCGGCCGACAAACACGATCAGGCGTTCATCCTCCTGAATACCGTATTGTCTGCGGATTTCCTGCACCCGGGCAGGATCGATATTATCCGGATGAAATTTATCAAAATTCAGCCCGGTCGGTATGACGTAGATCGGTGTCTTCACCCCGTACTTTAACAGTGTTTCCTTCGTTTTTTCACTTGGTGAAATCACCGCCTGCGCACTGTCGGATATCGAACGGGAAAAGGTGGAAACCACCTTCTTCGTCACCTTATCCACCTCGTCGATTTCAAAGCGGTTTACATAATGTGTATAATCCTCATACATCGTATGATAGGTTGTCACAACCGGGATATTCAGATATTTTGCAACGATACGGCCAAACATGCCCACACCGAACTCCGTATGCACATGAATCACATCCAGCTGCATATTCCTGATTTCATCACGGGCACTGAAATGATAGGGTGTAGACAGCTTATAGCCGTACAGCCATTTCAGCTCCAGTCCGGGAAGCCGCAGTACATTGCCTTCCTTTTTCATCGTCATTGCCTTGTGATTGGTGATGACATAAACGTCATGTCCGTTTTTCTCCAGCTCCCTTTGCAGGGTTACAATACTGGAAACCACACCGTTGATATCCGGTGTATACGTATCGGTAAAAAGCCCGATTCTCATGAATCCACCTCCCTGATGTCTTTCGGTTTCTTCCTTCTTCCATATTTTTCATCATCGTAGGTCCTTTTTAAATGCAGGAACACAAACGCTCCTACCAGGATTACGATGTGATACGTGGAAAATCTCCACAAAATCATAATACCACTGGCCTTCAGTCCGCCAACCAGATATTTGAACAGCTGGACGAATACCAGCTCGGTACCGCCGCTTGCCCCCGGTATCGGAATAAATGCATTTGTCATCAGCACGAAGCTGGCCAGCGCCAGACAATCCACGAACTTATCCAGCCCCAGATTCAGGTTCAGCGCATAGGCGATGAAAAACGGCAGGGAAAACTGCACTGTCATACGAATCACATTCCACAGCACGGTTTTGCATATGATTTTCTTTTCGTGCTTCATTTCCTTAATTTCTTTGGTAAAGCCCTCAACCTGAATGGTCCAGGCGGCAAGTGTCTTCTCCTTGTTTTTCACGATATGCAGCTTCGCCAGCAGCGTCACGGCATGCCCGCTCAGCTTCACATAGACACGCGGAAACAGCGCCATCGTCCACAGGATACTGATTACACATACATTTACGATATAGCCGATCAGAATGCCCAGAAACGCCGGCCCGATAATCGCCATGTAATGCGTATAGCGCAAAAGAAACAGAATCGTGACATAGACCATCATCGTCGTCTGATAAACGATAAAATCCGCCCACAGAATACTCGCTCCGTCACTGTATTTGATTCCCTGCTTTTTAAATACGTACGCCTGACCGAACTGTCCGCCCGTGGCACTTGGTGTAATCCCGCTGAAAAACGTTCCGACAAGCGCATTGCTCAGCCCCTGCCGGTACGTGTAGTCCTTTTTGTAACGCCGGGCAAAAATCATGATGATCTGCCCTAAAATCATGACATAGATCATTCCCCAAAGGAAAATGATGAGCAGCCAGTACCAGGAGATACTGCTGATGAGATGCATGATTTCGTGATAGTTATCCTTCAGTGCAAACCACAGAGAAACAGCGGTCAGTCCGATGATGACTACAAAATTTAAGATATAACTCCGTAATGAACTTTTCATGAACCCTCAACTGCCTTCCTGCCAAAGCGCGAACGCTGCGCTTCTCTACCCCCGTTTGCGTTCCTGCAGCTCCTCATATACACGCGTATAAAATTCCTTCCAGATGCTGAGCACATTCTCCTTGGAATAATATTCGCTGATATAGGCACTGTCAGCTGCACAGCGCGCATAATAGGCCGGATCCTCATGCAGCCTTCGAATCAATTCGGCAAAGCTGTCATTATCATCGGCCATCTGATATTTCTTAAATAAGATATCCTCATACAGCTCCAAAGAGCGCAGAACCATCGGTCTGTGCAAATTGACCGCCTCCAGTATTGCCATTGGAAACAGCTCATTATAGGATGGCATGAACAGCACATCCGCCATATTGTAAATATCATTCATATCACTTCTTGGGATAATACCTGGAAACTGTACGTTTGCCGGTGGATTCTCCACAACCTTCTTCAGCTCCTCATAGCCGTCTGTAATTTTTCCAAACGAAAAGCCTCCGCACCAGACAAAGCGCACATCCGGCAGCTTTTTCGCAACGTCAACAAAGTCCAGCACGCCCTTTCGTGTCTGTACCTGTCCGACGCCGATGACAACAAAATCATCCGCTTTGATCCCATACTGCTCACGGATGGCATTGCGCTGTTCCACCGGCTTCACATAAAACTGCTCCTTGGATACATAATTCGGAATATAGATCATCTTCTCCCGGGCAATTCCGTATTTCTCCAGCTCCTTCATAAAAATCGGATTTACAACAATCAGATAATCCGCTGTTTTATAGAAACTGATCACATATTTTTTAAACACCGAAAACAGTGCCTTAGGAAGCTGTATACTTCCATTCAGCGTATCCGGCAGAAAATGCACGTAGCATACGTTGGCATTTTTATTATTCTTCATCTTCAGATAATTCTGCGGATCAATGGTATGAGAGTGAATGATATCGGCTTTCTTTCCGCTGTTGATTTCAACGGTAAACAGATCACTCGCACCTTCCTTAACCAGATTTACCTGTTCCAGATAGGCACTCCCCACACCCTGTCCTTCCACCTTGTCGGCACTGGACAGCATATTGATTACGATTTTCTTATCCAAATCCATTCCTCCGCTTCCTGTTCACATGGTTTTCATAACCACCTTAAAATATTATACCATAAACCCGTAGACGTTGAAACTCATAATGCAAGTATTACAAGTTTGTAACTATGAGTGTTCCTTTAAAACCTGCAGATGCAGCAGAGCGGCAAGGTGCAGACAGGCACGGCGAAGCCTTCGATTCAGCGTGCTTTCCACAATGTCTCCCTGATGGCGCAATACAAGCTCCCGTTTCAAGCCGCGCACATACACATCCAGCAACAGCTCCTTCTCCTGCTCCTCAAGCTGTAGAATTCCCTGCAAGAGAACATAGGCCCGCTGGTCCTGCTCCATCACCTTTTCCCTTGCTCTTCGCTGACGCTCCATCGCGTCCAGCACGGGATCCCTATGTACATATCCGCCGTTTCTCGATGTCTGGACAATGCTGCGGGTATAGTTCAGATAATCACTGAGTTCATCCTCCACCTGCAGCTGTACGCAGTCCTCTCCATACAGCACACTGTGCAGACGCAGCGAGGCCGTATACTGCTTCAAAAACAAAAGCTGGCGCTTCATATTGCGAATTGTCTGTGCTTCATCGACACAGGGCTCATAAAAAAATTCAGTCCCCTTCATCCGTTTACCTCCTATATACTCTTATATACGAATGAAAAGTACCGAATTCCTAAATTTTATTAAAATATTTGATTTTTTTCAAAAATACTGAAGACGATTTCCTTTTGTCGTCCATGGGAAGCCCAGCGTGCTGCATTGCCAGCATAGTCATAGGCGTGTCCATTTTCCAGCTTGGATAGGATTGCCCCGAGCAGAATATCGCGAATATTGCGGGTATCGGAGAAATAAGCAAGTCCTTCCCCTCTCATACAGGCAAGAATGGCATCGGGACAGCCCAGCTCCTGTTCACTGTCATCGACGACCTGAAATCCGCGCTCCCAAAGCTGCTGTATGATATCCTGTGACAGACGGCTGTTTTTGTATACGACAGAGGGTGTATTGTCGCATTGTACAGACAGCACTTCGCCATCAGCCGCCGTACACTGCTTCAGCCGATGATATACCCGGCAGCCAACCCCTTCCACATACGTGTACATGATATCACGCTTTGGAAAATAGACAATAGCCAGACGGACATCATGCTCATGAAGAATGGCGCTGCAGATTGACCAGGTATCCTTCTGGTGCAAATAGTCCAGAGTTCCGTCGATCGGATCCAGTACAAGCGTATAATCATAGTCCTGTTTCAAAAAGCAGGTGCGGCTTACCGTATCCTCCTCCACATCCAGACTCAGTACAGCCTGATATTCCGGTAACAGAGACTGCAACAGAATTTCCTGAACGATTTCATCGGCTCTGGTTTTGGCTTCCCGCATGCGCAGATGGCGTTCATCCTCATCCTCCACCACTTCCACCTGTTTGCCCTCATTGACAATGGTTGCCTGCATCATGTTCGCAACAATGCCGGCAGTTCGTACAGCACAAAACAGGCATTCATACAATTTTTGATAGTTCATTTTTTCTCCCTTCTCCATGACTTATCATCTTATACTTCAGCGTTCAAAGCTATATTTTCATGATTCTGTATGCAGTTCAGTATACTATCGCTTATCGTAAAAAACAAGTCCTCACGAATGATTGATTTACAATTCGTCCCATCATCTGCTTATCATCGCAGAGGTGGTGAACTTCTGTCTGTTATGAATTACATACAGAAAAGAGCTGTGACAGCACAGCCCCTTTGATTATGCTTGTTATAGCTTTTCAGGATAGATGTAGGGATTGCAGAATCGCAGGTGAATATCATCTTCAGCGTCCAGTATATTCATAGCGTCCATTGCACTGACATTGATTCTCTGTACCAGTTTTTTACATGTAGAAATGTTGCTTCCACGTTCCCTTCTACCTTGCCTTCAGCTTTTAGTAATAAGCCCTGTTCAATACCTCTTTGTTCAATGAAATCGCGAAAGTTACACATATCCATAACCTCCTGATCTATCTCCTTCTCCATCAGTATACCATACGTCCTTTGTAATTGTTCCTTTTTATCCTCTACTGCGGAATTTTTTATAGACAAAATCTATAATAGTATATAGAGGTACCTGCTGCTTCGTTTCATACGCAGGAACGGATGCAACAAAAACAAGGCAGTCCTTACCGCCGACAAGCGGTGTTCAGCTGTAAGCTATTTAATCATCGTAAAGAATGAATGAAAGCATAAGAAAAAACGCTTCTAGCAAGCGGTTGATCTACTGAAAGGCCGGAGCCTTTGCGGATGGATACCATGTGAATGGGTTGTAGTATTTATATAGTTACTCATATACCAGCCTCTCCTTTTTTGTATCTACAGTGTAGCATAAAACCTACGAAACATAAGAAAATAAAATATACATACTTGAAAAGAGCAGACGATTCTTTTTCATTAGGTGCACAGGATTTTGAAAACCGCAGACATATGATAAAGAGTGTCCTTTATCATAAGATAAAAAAAGCCAGCCGCTAGGACTGACTGCTGATACGGTAACGCTTTAAGAATTCTTTGGTACGCTCCTGCCTTGGATGCTCAAACAGCTGCTGTGGAGTACCCTCCTCTGCAATCACACCCTTGTCCATAAATACAACACGGGAGCTGATATCATGAGCAAACTGCATCTCATGGGTCACGACGATCATCGTCAGACCTTCTCTGGCCAGATCCTTCATCACATCCAGAACATCGCCAACCATTTCAGGGTCCAGTGCACTCGTCGGCTCATCAAACAGCAGAACCTCCGGCTCCATGCACAGGGCACGGGCGATGGCTACACGCTGCTTCTGTCCGCCGGACAGCTGCATGGCACTCGCATTCGCAAAGGACTCCATACCAACCTTTTTCAGGAACAGCATCGCCTTTTCCTTCGCATCCGCCTTGCTTCGCTTCAATACCTTGATCTGTCCGAGCATACAGTTTTCCAGCACACTTTTATTATTAAACAGATTGAAGGACTGAAACACCATACCAACATGCGTTCGATGTTCATTGATATTGATTTCACCCTTCAGAATATCCTTGTCATGATACAGGATTTCTCCGGCATCCGGAGTTTCCAGCAGATTGATGCAGCGAAGCAGCGTGGACTTGCCGCTTCCACTGGAGCCGATAATGGTAATAACCTCACCCTTGTCACAATGAAAATCAATGTCATTCAAAACCTCCAGCGAACCAAAATGCTTTTTCAGATGCTTGATTTCTATGATGCTATTCATATACTTCACTCACCCTTTCTACCGGTACGCTCTGAGAAGACGGCCCGGATGATCTCGGCATATTCATGCGCCCCTCAACAAAGGAGAGAAGCTGGGTTGCCAGTGTCGTCAGCAGTAGATACAGAATAGCCGCTACGATAAAGGTCGGTACATACAGCATCAGACTTCCTGCAACGGAGCTGGACTGGAAATACAGTTCAATCACACCGATGACATTCAGCATGGAGCTGTCCTTGATATTGACAATAAATTCATTTCCAATCGAAGGGAAGGAATTGCGTATCGCCTGAGGTAAGATAATGCTCATCATCGTCTGTGTGGAGGTCATCCCCAGACTGCGGGCTGCCTCATTCTGTCCCTTGTCAATCGACTGGATACCGGCACGGATGATTTCTGCCATATATGCCCCTGTATTGATGGAAATAATCGTAATACCGGCAGTTACCGGTGACCAGTTCAGTAACGGACGAAGACCGTGATATATGATCAGCGCCTGTACCATCATCGGTGTTCCACGGAAAATCCATACATACAGACCGACAAAGCCGTGCAGTATCTTTTTAATTATGCGGGATACCGGTGCATCGCGCTCTTCTATACGCACAGCACGGATACCTCCCAGCAGCAAACCGATCAGTAATCCGATCAGTGTACCGCACACCGCCAGAAGCAGTGTTATCTTAATCCCATACCAGAACAGCGGAATGTTGTCCTGGAAAATCCACCAGGCCTGGGCAAACATCCCATCCGGTTTTGCGGATGCTACTATCATCATGGTAATCTCCTATTCTGTTTTGTTATTCTGTTTTCGGCTGACTCTCTCTTGCTTCCTTCATCCACTGATCTCTTGTTTCCTTGGAAATTCCATCCAGTGATTTCTGTACAGCATTGAACAGCTCGGAATCACGGCTTCCCTCTTTCAGACCGACAGATACGGACGTGTCAATATCAAAGCCCTTGCCCTTCGCAAAGTGAACGATTGTTAAATCCTTATTCGCTTCCACGGCCCCCTCGGCAACCGGAAGCTCTGCTGTAATGCCATCCACTTCCTTGTTCTGCAGGGAGAGGATCATTTCCGGATACGTTGCCTTTGGTGTCGCATGCTTCACACCCTTGATCTGATCGATAATCGTATCATAATTCGTGCTCTTCTGCCCGATGATGGTCTTACCCTTGAACTGCTGGATATCATTGAATTTCGCAGCCTTGTCCCCCTTGCGCACGATCATAACCATTTCGGATTCATAGTACGGGGATGTGAAGTCAATTCCGTTTTCACGTGTTTCATCCTTTGTCATACCGGCAATGATCGCATCGATTTCACCTGATTCCAAAGCCGGCTGCAGGCCGTCCCAGGATACCTTTTTGATGACGATCTCACGATCGAGATCCTTTGCAATCTGACGTGCAACACGTACATCATAACCGTCACAGAAGCCGGCACCGCCAATGGAAACACTCGTTTTCGTCTGTTCCTTCGTCTGCCAGTTAAACGGCGCATAATTGCACTCCATACCAACCGTAAAGGTTTCCTTTCCTGTATTCTTTGAAACATTCTTGTCGTCATCACTGCTGCCGCATCCAGTCAAAAGCAGTGTCATGGCAAAAGCTGCCGTTACTAGTTTTTTCTTCATAAATAGTCCCTCTTTCTTTTTTCTTTTCACATATACCGCCTGTGTATACACCATCGGTGAAATACCATGGAATAACAAAAAAGCCGTGCTATTACACGACTCTCACACATAAAGCAGAGTTGTTAATAGCTCCTCTTCTTAACGAAGGAGTGCCATGAGTATTTCCCATGACCCCAGAAGTGCATCCGCCAATGCAGCCTCTTCGGCGATGATTACCTTTCAAAGCTATCCCGGTCTGCCGACTCCAGCTTTTACTCTGACGCATCGCTGCCTCTATACGATTTTTCTGTCTTATATACTTTAGCTTAAATTCCGACATTTGTCAATGGCCCCTGAATATTTCATGAAAGTTTTTCAGTTTCTTTCATTTTCCGTCTGCGCTTCAGATATAGAATAAGAGCAAGCAGACCCAGCCCGAGTGCACCACCTGCCGTATCGATCAGAACATCCTTGAGCTGTCCGCTTCTGCCAGGGACAAACAGCTGATGAACTTCATCCGTTGCCGCATAGGCAGCCGTAGCCGCCAGTGCCAGAAGCAGCCACGGCTCCTTTTTGTATTCCCGTATCGTAAGACCAAACAAAATGGCCAGTACCGCATATTCACTCATATGTGCCGCCTTGCGCACCAGAAAGCTTGTCATATCCCGAATGATTTCATTCTTCATGATATCCAGAGAGAATACAGCATCCAGAAGGTGCACAAAGAAATCGCTCATTTCCTGAGAATCATCCGCAACCTGTGCGGAGAACCAGAAAATCACAAGCATCCAGATAATGCACAGGATGGCATAGCAGTGTTTCTTTTTCATGCATATCACCCTGTGCATCATTATAGAATAAGATCGGTAAAAATACTAGTATATTTTTACCTCAGCATCCCGTTTATGGATAGAGTTGTATTATTTCTCCTGAGCATCCGACGGTATGGTATCCACGGTTTTAAAGTCATAGCCAAGATCCTTCATATTTTTGATAAAGGTATCCATCGCCTCATAATTTCCCTTATTGCTCGGGTGCAGCAGATAAATCGCCCCCTCATGATAATGCTCCATCATCGTCTTCAATGCCTCACTGCCCGAAACATCACTCGCATAATCGTAATAGGCATGACTCCAGAAATAATTGCTGTAGCCAAGGTCCTTTACCAGCTTCATCGCACGCTCACTGCTGCCGCCCTTCGGAAAACGGAAAACCTTTTTCATCGGCTGCCCGGTAACCTCCATATACGTTTTTTCTGTCTCCGTAATCTCTGCAACAAATTTATCGATGCTGGAGGCATTCGCCAGTGTTGTCATATCGTAATGATGCCAGCTGTGATTTCCGATTACATTGCCATCCTGAACAAGCTGCCGGATAAAATCTGCTTCTGTTTTAATATAATTTCTGGTCAAAAAATAGGTCGCCTGCACATCATTCTTTTTCAGGACCTCCGCAATCTGCTTGATATAGGTGATATCATTGCCACCCTCATCAAAGGTCAGATAAATTACTTTTTCTTTCGGTCCCTGATAATAGGAATCGTATTTCTTTAACAGCTTTTCATCCTTGGCACCTGTTGTCCGCTGATGATCCTTGCTTTTATTAAACCACCATTCCTCCATGGTGTTGTCATAGCTGTCATGATCATAATACAGCTTTGTATTCGTTGGATCAGCGCATACCTGAACACTGCGCTTCACACTTGCGGTATTGCCGCTGGCATCCTTCGCCGTATAGGTCAGCGTATACGTACCCTGTTTTTTCATATTTACACTGCCTTTTCGTTCCACGCTTTTGCTTACATCCCCGTCATAATTATCACTCGCCTGATAGCCCGGCTCCTGAAAGCTTCCATTTTCAAACACTCGGATAGACGAGCCGCCCTTCAAATTGATCTTCGGCGGTGTCGTATCAATGACATTGACCTTGCGCTCCACTGTTTTCTGATATTTATCAAAGGTATAGGTCAGCGTATAGGTCCCCAGCTTCTTCGTATTCAGATTCCCCTCTACCTTTACCTCATCACTGTAATCCGAGAAGCGAAACCTTGCACGGGCTCCCGGATCCTGAAAGCTGGTATTCACTTCCATCTCCATCGTCTTTGCACCGTTTAATGCCAATAGCGGCGTAAACAGTCCGCTGAAAAACAGCAGCTTTATCAGCAGGGCCGCCACCATGACCCCAATCAATCCCATAATTCCATATATAATATTCTTGCAGCGTCTGCTCACATGCATCACCTCTACACTAACGATATGATATGCAGCCGTGATTTATGCCGTATACAGATATTGGATAACAATACTTATAGCAGCTGTTTCTTTGACAAATCCAGTTCCATACATTTGTAAGAAAACACACATGCAATATAGGAAAGCATCTAAAACTACATCCTGTAGCTGATGAAAAATATCCGCTCCGCATACTGTATTCTGTAAATAACCATGAAATAATAAAACATATGGCAGGTGATGAGCATGAAGAAAATCCCCATTGGGTTGAAGGATTACCGCAAGCTGAAGGAAGAAAACTATTATGTCGTGGATAAGAGCCTGATGATTAAAGAATTTATGGATCGGGGCAGCGAAGTCACCTTAATCACACGGCCAAGGCGCTTTCACCGAAATATTGCCGATACCTTTGGTATCCGACAAGAGGCGCGCTAGTAGCGGGAAAAACAATCAATATGAGTAGGCGCCTGCCCGCCCATGGCGTGCTTGCAGAATTTTTTGATGTCACAAAGGATTCACGGGACATTTTCAAAGACACTGCCATTATACAAACAGAATATGCAAGGGATATCAATTCATATCCGACTATTTTTCTATCCTTCGCAGATGCAAAGGGTGATAAGGATAATATCGTCATGCAGATGAAGCTCCAACTGTTAAAGGAATATAAAAAAAAATGAGCAGGTACTTGAACATATCGATCGGTTTGAATAGCCCGGATTTGATTTAGTTATGGATGGTATGTCCCATTTACAGGATGGCTCTTTACAGGCAGTTGTAAATGCTATCAGCTTTCTGATGACAAAATGCCATCAATATTACGGAAAACGGGTAATGCTGTTCATAGACGAATAGGCGCTGCCCGCCCATGGCGTGATACGCCGTTTATCGAGGCTCATACATATGGATTTTATGATGAATTGCGTAATGCTCTGGCCTCCATGCTGCATACGTCTTTAAAAACAAGCAATGATTTACAATATGCACTGCTGACAGGCATACAAAGAGTTGCGAAGGAGAACACGCCTAAGGCGGGCAGAAGCCTCTTTTCCGATTTGAATAACCTTTCCGTATGCACTGTGAACGACAGACCCTATACGCAATATTTCGGATTTACAGAAATAGAAGTCAAGACAGCCTTACAAGCCTATTCTATACCATTTACTCAGGAGCTAAAGCAAATGTAGGCGCTGCCCGCCCATGGCGTGACGGGTACAATATGGGAGGCATCGACATCTACACTGCTAGTGGGCAGAGCCTAATCCATGGTCAGTTGTAAATTACCTGGATAGAAAGCAGTTAATTCCATTCTGGGTGAATACCAGTTCAAATAAAATGATAAAAGCTGCTATGCGTGAGTGTGATAAAACCTTCAAAGAAGGATATGAAGATCTGATCGAACGTGGGACGGTCACAGCTTTGGTTAATTATGAAGCATCGTTCTACGAAATCAAAAATACCAGCAGCCTTTGGGGATTGTTTGCGCCTCAGGCGGGCAGTGCCTGAACGCCGGTTATCTGACAACAAAAACAACGCTGGATGCGTTAGAAGGCAGATATGTGTTAAGAATACCAAACAAGGAAATAAAAAGAGAATTCCAATCACTGACAGCCTATTATTTTCATACAGACGAAAGCAGTGTAACTATGCTGCTGGAGGATCTGTTACAAGGAAATCTGGAGAAGTTCGCCTTACGCTATCAAGCCATATTGGAGGATACTGCCAGCTATTATGACCTTGTGAATGAAAACTCCTATCAGGCCCATTGGCCCGCAGTGCGTACGTTACTTTTAGGTATGCTTATGCCTTTAGAAAACAGCTATAAGATCATCAGTAACCGTGAAAAGGGGCAGGGCAGATTTGATATCTGTTTAGAAAGCAGAAAGCAGGACAAACCATCCTTTCTTTTTGAATTGAAATATACAAAGGATGATTCTGTAAATCTTAAGAAACTGGCCATGCAGGGATATGAACAGATCCTTGCTAAGCAATATGATCATGGCTTGCATCATGTGATACGAATCGGGCTTGCCCATCGCGGCAAACAGGTGGAATTATACACAGAGAAATAATCTGTAATAACACGTAAAAACGCAGTCTGAGAGCAGGCTGCGTCTTTTACTTATATCATGAATCTCTATCATGAGGATACTTCCTTCATACTTATGTCTACAAATTTAATCACAAGCAGCTTCTTTTGTATAATGAAACATTGCAATAATCTGCTCTGCACATCGGATACCGTCAATTGCCGCTGAAACGATTCCACCGGCATATCCCGCTCCTTCTCCGCAGGGATACAGTCCGGAAACGGATAGACTCTGCAAATCCTCTTTCCCTCGTTCCAGGCGAACGGGGGAGCTGCTTCTTGTCTCCACTCCGGTCAAAACAGCATCTCCCATCGCAAAGCCCTTCAGTTTATGATCCATAGCAGTGATTGCCTCTTCCATTGCGCTTGTCACATAAGCAGGAAGCACCTCATGCAGATCACAGGGAGTTACACCCAGTGCATAGCTTGGCTGAACACTGCCCATCGCTGTACTTGCACGATGCTTCAGAAAATCTTCAACCCGCTGTGCAGGTGCACGATATGCTCCACCGCCAAGTACAAACGCTTTCTTTTCCAATGCCTCCTGATAGGCGATTCCATCCAGTGCATGCTCCCCAAAATCCTCCGGGCGTATCTGTACAAGCAGTGCGCTGTTGGCATTTTCCCGGTCACGGGCATGTTCACTCATTCCATTGACGACCACACCGCCTTCCATGGAAGTGGATGGAACGACGCTTCCCCCCGGACACATGCAGAAGGTATAGACGCCACGGCCGTTGGATGCGGTATGTGTTAATCTGTATTCTGCCGCAGAAAGCCGCGGATGTCCGCAAAGCGTCTTATACTGCGCTTCGTTGATCAGCGTCTGTGGATGCTCAATTCTGGCACCGATTGCAAACGCCTTGGGTTGCATGGTCACACCGCGCGCATGCAGCAGCCGGTAGGTATCCCGAGCGCTGTGTCCAATGGATAAAATTAACTGATCCACCGGTATTTCCTCATCGTTGACAACAATCCCGCGCAGCTCCCCCTGTTCAATTATCAAATCCTGCAGGCAGCTTGAAAAGCGCACCTCTCCACCCAGCGCTATGATTTCCTCGCGCAGGCGCTTCACAATGTCACGCAGCAGATCTGTTCCGATATGCGGATGTGCCGTATACAGTATATCCTGTGGCGCACCAAAGCGGACAAGCTCCTCCAGAACCTTATGTACACGCAGATCCTTGGAGCGGGTAGTCAGCTTTCCATCGGAAAACGTACCGGCTCCCCCCTCACCAAACTGCACATTGCTCTGCGGGTCCAGCTTACCGTTTTGCCAGAAATCCTCTACACTCCTGACTCGATCCTCCACACACTGTCCGCGTTCAATAACAAGCGGATAGTAGCCCATCTGTGCCAGCAGCAGCGCCGCAAACATACCGGCAGGACCAAAGCCGACAACTACGGGACGATGCGTTAAGCCGATGACACCCTTTTTCGGATATGCATAATGGTACTCCTGCACGCGACTGACATCCTTAAAGTGCTTTCTAAGCACCTGCTCCTCATGCTTTACTCTGCAATCAATGCAATATGTAAAATGCACATCCTTCGCCCTGCGAGCATCCAGACTCTCCCGATAGATTCTCCATGATAGCAGGTCTTCACTGGAGATATGGAGTTTGTTTATAATTTTATCCGGCAGCTGATCCAGTGATTCTGAAAGTGTCAGCTTGATTTGTTGTATACGCAGCATGATATTCCTCCTATTCAGGCATAAAGATGCTTTAAAAACTTAACTTTTCTGGAACATATAATTA
>SKEY01002513.1_pt1 | contig 18891 bp, 10 predicted proteins | sample 4843871 | NCBI WGS metagenome assembly SKEY01 (sample SAMN11008797, study PRJNA524170) | human gut metagenome | biome: Human fecal sample; material: Feces; isolation source: fecal sample from pouch patient p36 | host: Homo sapiens | place: Israel: Tel-Aviv | collected 2016-12-04 | reverse complement strand
GCCGACGCCGGCGTCGAAGAGCTCGACGGCCCGCCTCCTGGACTCCAGGTCGTGCTTCGACCTGAGGTCTATACTCATGGAAAACCTCCCATTTCCCGATGTCCAAGAAATGGGAGGCAGTTCACAGGCACCCTTGTGGTGGTTTCCCTTGTGGTGGTTCCAAGTGTATAGCCTTTGCAACCTGCGGTCGCTAGACAAACAGCACGTGCGCGAGCAGGGCACACACGCACACCGCTCCAAATACCAGTGCCACGATCGAAATTACGCGATCGGCAATGTCCATGTTGGCACGATTCGTAAAGAACCGATCTTCGGCGGCGTCGACACGCGCCTCACGTACCAGCTCGGCAACCACCTCGCGGCCATCAAGCATCTTTGTATCCATGTTTACCTCCCCGGCCTCATGCTTATCCATCAAAAACCAACTCCGTGTAGCCGCCGGCGACTACGGCCGCTCGTTGGGAGCCAGGCGCTGCATCTTGTTCACGGCCTTGAACTTGGTGAACAGCGGCACGTACTCAAAGCTCACGTTGGAGTTCTCCAGGCCGTACCAGCGTGCAGGCGTGCCGGCGGCGCGACGAATGATGTACTTGAGCGTGATGGCCGTACGCTCGCTGGGCTCCACGTCGCTTTCGGGCGCCAGAAGCTTACGGATCAGGACGAACTTGAACGTACCGATGTTACCCGGATCCTTGTAGACCGAGTAGTCGTGCGTCTGCGCCGGCAGCTCGCCGGTGGCAGCCAGGTCCTGAACGACCTGGCGCAGGTAGGCATTGACGCGCTGGTTGATCTTGTAGCCCAGGTACAGATGCACGCGGAACACGTAGTCGGTGCCGAACGTCTCGACCGAATAGGCAAAGGTATGCGGCTCGTCCATGGTCTCGACATTCACAAACCACCAGGCACGGGCGCGCTTGGGATGCTTGTCCAAGATCGAGTAGACGATATCACGGTCGATGTAGTCGGTATGGGTGTCCTTGGTCAGGTACACGATGTTGTCGCTCAGGCGCTCGTAGCGATCGTCATCGCGAAGGCGCTTGAGCTGCGGCAGGTAGCTGCGCAGCGGCAGCAGCGTAAACTGGCGCTGCTCAACAGCCGTACCGTTGTACCAGCACACCATGATGCCCATGATGAGCGCGGCCATGAGGATGGTGAAATAGCCGCCGTGGAAGAACTTGGTGAGCGAGCTCACGAAGAAGAAGCCTTCGAGCAAAAGGAAGAAGGCCGCGAAGATCCACGGCGCGACCTTGAGCTTGCGCTCCTCGTGCAGGTAGAAGAAGAGCAGCAGCGTGGTGCACATCATAGTCAGCGTAATGGCAAGGCCGTAGGCGGCTTCCATATGCGCCGAGTTCTGGAACAACAGCACCACGATGACGCAGCCGACAAGCATGACGTTGTTGACCATGGGGATGTAGAGCTGGCCCTTGGTCTCGGCAGGGTAGAAGACCTGCATGTGCGGCATGAGGTCCAGACGGCTGGCCTCGGACACCAGCGAGAATGCGCCGGTGATAAGCGCCTGCGAGGCAATGATGGCCGCGACGGTGGAAAGGCCGACGGCAAACGGGCGCAGGCCCGGGGCGAGCATCTGGTAGAACGGGTTGAGATCGGCAATGCCCATGAGCTCGGGGTTGGCAGCGTTGTTCATAAGCCAAGCGCCCTGGCCCATATAGGACAGCAGCAGGCAGCACTTAACGAACGGCCAGGTAGCGTAGATATTGCCGCGGCCGACGTGGCCCATGTCGGAGTAGAGCGCCTCGGCACCGGTGGTGGCGAGGAAGCAGCTGCCCAGAATCATGATGCCCGCGTGGTTGTTGGGGCTCAACAAAAAAGCGATGCCGCGGAGCGGGTTGAGGCACAGCAGCACGGCGGGGTGCTGTAAGACAAAGAACAGACCCGTGCCGCCCAAGAACAGGAACCACAGCGTCATGATGGGGCCAAAGGCGTGACCGATCTTGGCCGTACCGATGCGCTGTACCAAGAAGAGCACGATGATGATGGCGAGCGTAATGGCGACGACGCGGCCCTGGTCATCGCCCAGCACGGCATGAACCGCCGGGATAGTGCGCAGGCCCTCGATGGCCGTGGTAACGGTAACGGCCGGCGTCAGGATGCCGTCGGCGAGCAACGCAGCGCCACCCAGCATGGCGGGGATGATAAGCCACTTGCCGCAACGCTTGACCAGGCTGTACAGGGCAAAGATGCCGCCCTCGCCATGGTTATCGGCGCGCAGCGAGATGAGCACATACTTGATGGTGGTCAGCAGCGTGACCGTCCACACGACAAGGGAGAGCGCGCCGAGCACGAACTCCTCCGTGACGCTTCCGATGCCGCCGTTGCCGGCAACGAGCGCCTTGGTTACATACATAGGGCTGGTGCCGATATCGCCGTACACCACGCCCAGCGTGACGAGCATCGCCGAGATGCTCACAGGAATCGCAGCGTGCGAGGCTGCCTCCTTGGCCTTTTGTTCCATAAGCCGGTTTCCTCCCAACTTTAATGTTCGAAGGGATTATAGGTAATCGGCCCATGTTTTAATGCACTGTTTTCCCAGCTAGATAAAGATTTATACAGTCTTTAGGCCACCGCGGCGATATGAAGTGTGACAAAGGGACTATCCCCTTGTCACATTCGTCATTTTCCGAGCCAGTTTTTGAACCACCACTCCATGGAGCGGCTCATCTCGGCCATAAAGGGGCTCGTGTGCTTGCGGGTGTAGATATCCACGACGCGCTCCCCCACCTCGCGGGCGTGCGGGCGAAACATCGCATCCATCTCGGCCACCTGCGCATCCATAGTCGCGGCATCCGCACGGCAGTAGCGCTCCTCGTGCACCAGGTTCACCACGGGGTGCGCGATTGCCGGGCGCTCCTTACGGGGCGTGCCGATGATGAGCATCGACAGCGGCATGGTATAGGGCGGCAGATCGAGCAGCGCGGCAACTTCCTCGGCGTTCTCGACGATGTCGCCGATATAGCAGCTCCCCAGCCCCAGGGCCTCGGCGGCAACCACGGCGTTTTGCGCGGCGATCACGGCATCCTGAGCCGCGATGGCAAAGTCGCCCAGACCCGGCGCGCGGCGGGGCGCCTTGCCCGTACGCTCTACAAACTCGGGCTCAAAGCAGCCCACGTGCTCAAACAGATCGATCCACTTGGCATAGTCGACCACAAATATAAGTGCCCAGGGCGCCTTGGCGATCATGGGCTGGTGGTCGCACAGGTCGGCCAGGCGGTCGAGCGTTGCCTGCTCGCGGATGCTCACGATGGAATACATCATCATGGCGCCCGCCGACGGCGCGCGGCTCGCCGCATGCAAGATCGCCGCCCGCTGCTCGTCGGTCACCGCCACGGGACGGTCGTCGTCATCACGCGCGAAGGCACGCGTGGACGAGCGGTGTTCCAAGATGTCCAGCGCCGCGTTGCCCGTAGTCTCGACCGGATAGCCGCCCGCGTCCACGCCCACAGCTCCGCCGCAGTACTCGGTGCCCGTCATACAAACCTGCTCGCCCATAGCTCTATCCTCGCTAATTCTTTAAGAAGCCTTTACGTTTCCGTGTAATTCCCGTCCATTATCGCGCAGGTCGCCACTCCATTGCGCCACACCGCCACACGTGCGCGTTAATATGGCTGGTTGTTGTGCGCAGCCACCAATTGCAGCGCATATCTTGGTAACAATCGGGTAAACCCCCGCTTTCGTAGGTTTTAGTTTGTGAGGAGTCTCAGCATGTTCGCTGCCGCCATCTCGCTCGTCGGTCTTGCGGCGACCGTCTACCTTGTCTTGCGCGAGGCCAAGGCCGTTCGCGCTCAGTCGGGCACCGTTGCCAAAAGCGCTCTTGGGTGGAGCGTCGTCTTCGGCCTGTTCCAGGTCTTTTTGACTATTTGGGGCGCCATTGGCCTCGTCGCCCAAAACGAGCCGCTCGCCTTTGTGATGCTCATCCTGACCAACGCCATCCTCACCGGATGCGCTTGGGCCAGCATCGCACGCGACCGCATCGCCCCGCGCGTCTTTGCGTTCGCCGCGCCCGACGCCCCCGCCCCCACCGGCAAGCTCGCCCGCCTGCGCGGCGCCTTTGTGGGCAAACCGCTCGTCGCCGCCGTCTTGTGCCTGCTGCTCGCCGGCGTCTTTGCGCTGCTGGGCATGGAGGTCTCGTCCAACCACGACTTTACCTGGGTCTACCCCCTGTGCATCCTGCTCGAGTGGGCCATCATCACCACGCTCATGGTCGGCCTGTTCTTCCTGTTCCAGCGCCACGGCGCAGCTCCCGCGGTCCTGGCCTTTGCCCTCTTTGTCCTGGGCATTGCCGAGTTCTTCGTTATCACGTTTAAATCCATGCCCATCCAGCCGGGCGACCTTTCGGCCATCTCCACCGCCGCCGCGGTCGCCGGCAACGGCTACACCTTCTCGATCTCGCTATTCTGTGTGCTGTCCATGGGCTTTACCGCCATCGCCATGCTGCTGTGCGAGTACGCCGGCCTGGTCGCGCCGCATCGCCAGAAGGGCGCCGCCAACGCCAAACGCATCCTGCTCACCAACCTGCTCGTCGCCGTACTGTGCCTGGGCGGCGTGACCGCACACGTCACCCTCATCGACTACTACAACACCCTCGGCATCACCGTCTACACCTGGCGCCCGCTCGAGAGCTACTGGCGCGAGGGCTACCTGCCTGCCTTTATTAGTGCGGCGCAGTCCATCAAGCCGCCCAAACCCGCCGACTACTCCGTCGACGATGCCAAGGCCACGCTCAAAAAGTACGCCAAGGCCTACGACAAGTCCGACGCGGCCAAGAGCGACGAGCGCGCCGCCGCAAAGGAGCAGTTCGACAGCGAGAAGCCCACGGTCATCGCCATCATGAACGAGACGTTCTCGGATCTGTCAATCTACCAGAACATGCGCGCCGGCTACGAGGGCCCGCAGTACTTTAAGAGCCTGTCCAACTGCCTCAGCCGCGGCAAGCTCTACGTGAGCGCCTACGGCGGCGGCACTGCCAATACCGAGTTTGAGTTTATGACCGGCAACTCCATGGCCAACCTGGGCTCGGGCGTGTACCCCTACACCATCTACAACATGGAGACGACCGGGAACCTGGCAGAGCAGTTCAAGTCGCTCGGATATTCCACCACGGCCATGCACCCCAACCACGCGACCAACTGGAACCGCGAGAACGTCTACAAGGACTTTGGCTTTGACCAGTTCCTGTCCATCAACGATTTCCAGGGAGCCGACACCCTGCGCGGTATGGTGACCGACCAGGCTACCTACGACAAGATTCTTGAGCTGCTCGACCAGAACGCCGATCCGCAGTTTATCTTCGACGTGACCATGCAGAACCACTCTGGCTACGACACGGGTCTGGTGCCGGTCGACAAGCAAATGCACCTGAACATCGACACGACCGACCTGGACGCCAAGACCATCGAGGACGGTACGCTCTCCGATGTCGACGAGTATGTCTCGTGCATCGAGCAATCCGACCAGGCGCTGCGTTACTTCCTCAACGCCCTGAGCAAGCTCGACCGTAAGGTGATCGTGGTGTTCTGGGGCGACCACCAGCCGTTCTTCCCGTCCAAGTTCAACGACAAGTGGTTTACCGGCGAAGACGATGCTACGCATCAGGAGCGCCTGTGGCAGACCGACTACATCATCTGGGCCAACTACGACGTTGCCGGCTGCGACCAGACGAGCGAGACCGACGACCTGTCCACCAACTACCTGTCCACCCAGCTGATGCAGCTGATCGGCGCCCCGCTGACCGACTACCAGAAAGCGCACATGACGCTGCGTAAGTCGCTGCCCGCCATCAACTCGGTGGGCTACGAGGACGCCAGCCTGCGCTGGGCGCTCTCCTCCAACGTCACCGGTGACGACGCCGCAGCGGCAGCCGCCACCAAGGCGCGCGAGGATTACGCCAAGATGCAGTACTACGAGATGTTCCGCGACGGCAAGAACGTCTATACGGAGCACTTCCAGACCGAGGCCAACGAAACCGACCCCAACTTGGCACCGGGTACGACCAAGATTAAGTAGCTGCTAGCTGCTGAGCCACAACTGAAACGTCTGTCCAGGCGGAGGCATATAAGGTTCCCTGCTCGGACAGTCCTGCGCAAGACGAAGGCCACGTTATGTGGCCTTCTTTGTTTGCGGAAAGTGTGTCCCGGAATTCTTGTCTGGAATGGGATGCAGTTTCCGCTTGGGACCCGATTGGGAAAGTGTGTCCCACTATTCAGCTGGATTCCGGGATGTATTTTCCGGTTGAGGCTCGTTGGGAAAATGCGTCCCACTTTGGGGGCTGATTCTGGGACGTGGTTTCCGGTTGGCTCTCATTGGGAAAGTTCATCCCATTTCTCGGCCTAATTATGGGACGCAGTTTCCCGTTGAGGACCCTTTGGGAAAGTGCGTCCCGGTCTGGGCGCTCAAACTGGGATGGATTTTCCGGATGAGGGCTTGACGGAAAATGTGTCCCGTTCCGGGCGCTAATTGTGGGATGCAGTTTCCGCTTGCGGAGTCTCCACTCAACAGAAAACCCGGGTGGCCTGTTTTTTGGCTACCCGGGTTTTTGGGTTGTCGATATGTTCGACTGGCTACTAGTGGGTCTTGCGGCGCTTGATCAGCATGATGAGGGCTATCACTACGAGCGTTGCTCCCGCTGCTGCTGCGGTGGCGACTAGGGCGAATGTTTGGTCGCCGGTGTTTGCGAGGTTCTTCGCTGTGGTCGTAGTCTTGACCTTGGTGTCGGTCTTAGCTCCGTTGTCGGACTTGGGCTTGTCCGGGTTCGTCGGGGTCTCAGGAGTCTCGGGGTCCTTTGAGCCTTCGGAATCGGTTGGGCCGGCGGTGTTTACCAGCGTATGGTCCAGGAACTTCTTGGCGCCCGCACTTGCCTGTGAGAACAGGCGGCGCGTGCGGATCGGGGTGGCGTTCACCGTTGTGGGCGCCGTCTCCTCGGCCTCGATATTCACGAGCGTCGTGCCGGTGTCGAGGCCCACGTCGTTGTATCCCACGTGGCAGTAATACTGCGCACCGTCATCGTCTGCGGTCAGGTCAATCTCGAGCTTTGAGGCCGTTCCAGCCGCGAGGTTGCCATCGGCACCCACGAGCTTAAACTCTGTCTCGCCGCGGCCCTTGCGGTACCACATATAGGTCGGTGCCAGCCCTGTTTCGCTATCGTCGGCACCGAGTTGCTTCACATGGCCAATCGCCGAGAGCGTCAGGTGGCTTCCCGCCGTGCGCTCAACCGAAGAGTCGTATCCAAGATCCGACCCCTCCGCCGCAGGTCCGCTCACGGTCATCGTCATGCCATCGGGCATGGTCTTGACCGTGATGATTGCCGAGCGAATACCTGTTTCGGTCGTGGATCCATTCTTAACGGCGGCGATGGCGAATCGATACTCCGTATTGGGCTGCAGCCCATCCCACTTGAGCGAGGTCTTCGTGTTATCGGCAATCTTCCAGCTGTTCACGACGGCATCCGCCGCATTGCTCTGCAGCATGCCCACGCCGTAGCTAAAGCCACTCTTGTTTGCGAGTACATCGTCCCAGCTAAACGTAACGCTGGTCGAATCGACGGCGTTTGCCGTAAAGCCCGTCACGGCCGGCGCGTCGGGCATCTCGACGTCCTTAACGTCATAGCCCACGATCCAGAACTGGTCGGTGTCCTTGGTGCCGAGCTTGTCGACCGAGTCTGCCTCGAACTTGTCGACATCCACCGCGTTGACGCCCAGACGCCACACAAAACCGTACTTGCCCTGCGCGGCCTCGGGCAGGTTGTCGACGGTGCCGCCGTATTCGGTCGATTCACTCGAGGAGTTACCCGTAGTAAAGCCGGCGTTGGCACCAAAGCACAGGCCGCCAAACAACTCGTGCTTTGCGAGCTTCGCGCCCATGACAACGCTGCCGTTCAGCGTCAAGCCGAGCTCGAGCTCCTGCTCCTTGCCCTCCTCGACTTCGATGGTCTGCTCAATGCTCGCCCCCGACTGCGCGGCGGCGCCGTTAAACCCATCGTGCGTGTAGGCGCGCGTTACGCCAGGCTTGCCCAAGCCAAAGGAATCCCCAACGGGAGTCTCGCCGTTGAGCGTCGTTTGATAGGTTCCGGGTTCTCCCGACCGGTTGGTCAAAAAGTAGCTGAGCGGCGTCATATTGTGCTGTTTGGCAATGCGGTCATAGGCCTCGACATTAACGACCGAGGTCTGCGCGCCGAGCGACACGGGCGCCGCCATCACGCCCTTGCCACCAGTTTCCTCATTTTCGATCTCATACTCGTAATAGACCATCGGAATCGTGTAGAGCACGGCCTTGTCACCCTCGCCGGCATGCGACTCATAGCTTACGCTTGCGCTGACCGTGCGCTCGCTCCGGTAGTCATAGCATCCCTCGGCGGCAAAATCGACTGAAGCATTCATCGCGACCAGGGGCGGACCGGTCTGCACCTCGACGGCAACGCCCAACTCGGCGCCAATGGTATAGCCCTGGGATGTCCCCGTGCCCTTTTCCTCTCCGTATGACGTGCCGCCCAACACCAGATAGCCGTATGCCTGCTCCAGATCCTCAACATAGGGCGCATCCTGCAGCACGGCAAGCACGCGCGGGTTGGTATAGACCTTGTAGCGGTCCTTGTACGTGATCTTGACGCTGTCGTTGTCGACATCGGGCAGCGCGAGCGAGATAAATGTGCCGTAGGTAGTGCCGCGACGGTTGCTCTCGCTAATCACCTGCTCCTCGCCGCGGCGCACCTTTCCGTTCTCGTCGAGCGAAAAATGCGAGGCGGTCATCCAATAGTAGTCATCGTTCTTGCGCAGGTCCTCGTCGCGGTGCTTGCCCACCACAGCGATAAAGCTCTCGTTATAGCGGTCCGAACCCGAGACGCTGCCCGCCTTGACGTCGCTGATCCACACCTGCTCTATACCCTTGTGGTCATGCTTGTTGCTGCTGTTGTACTGCTGACCGCTCATGCTCATGGTTCCGACCATGGACCCCAAGCCCTGAGCCCCGCTCTGTGCCGTGTTGCAGGAAAAGTCGCGGAACACATCGCCGCCCACGAGCACCTCGTCGACCGCCAGCTGCTCGGACAGGCCGTCAAGGTTGGCAGTGGCAAGCGCAATAGGCGCCAAGGTGCACGGATAGCGCTTATCCTGAGCGCTATCCTTCCATGCGCTGTTGGGCACATGCATCAGCCCATAGGAGGCGAGGAGCCCGTCTCTGTATTCCTTGCAATCGGAAAGCTTGAACTCGCCAGACTCCGAGTCAAAATACGCGTAGCGGTACAGCGCGCCGTACAGCCCCTTGCTGCCGTCAGAAGCGCCGTAATCAAAAGCGCTGCGTTGCCAGTCATAGCCCGCAAGAATAAGGCCCGTGACGGTTTCACCCGTCTTCTTTCCTTCTTCATCGTAGGCGGCAAACGTGCCGAACGTCGCATTCGCAGCGACCATGGTCTTGCCGTTCGCGGAGAGGGAGATTGCGCCCGCGTCGCCCAGAGCATCGACATGGACGAGCGCACCCTTGGATGCATCCCACGAAAACAGCTCGCAATGCGTCGACTTATCAATATTCTTCTTGCCGTAGGGTGCCGAGACCACGATGGCGAGGTCATCGCAAAAATCGCGATCGAGGTCGCCGGCCGCTAGCGAAACGACAGGAGCTGACTGAAGCTGCGTCCAGGAGTCGTTCCCGCCCTTGTTGTGCGTGGTGTAGTCCGCGGCGTTACCGGCATCGATCTTGACGACGCTTTGCTTCCAGTTGCCGCCCTCCAAGTCATACATGTCGACTACAGCCTTGCGCACGCCGTTCTCGTCGACATAGCAGCCCGCGTAGACAAAAAGCTCGTCGACGCCGTCGCCATCGACATCGCCCGCCTCGACATCAAAGACGGCGTCGTGCTCTTGCAGGTAACCGGCATCCAGGTACTTAAAACGGCCTTCGTACATCATATTAGTGTTGACCGTCACCGGCAGGTGTGTGTCGAGAGTGCGCGTACGCCCGTTGCTAAACGAGCAGAGGACCAGCTCAACCTTTCCGGCGTATGACTTGCCGTCAATCGTCGTGGAGGAACTGTCGCCGTAGGCACGGAGCTCGGCAACGCGGCTCTTTTTGCCCGTGCTGGCGTCGCTGCAGAACTCAACACTCGTGGCGTGAATGCCCGAGAAACCGTTGTTGTCGTTGGCGAGTACTGTTGAGGACTCATTGTTGCTTAGGTACGACCAGGTGCCGCCACCGTAGTCGCTATGCTTGTAGAGATCGCTGTTCGTATCGAAGTTGTTGACGTTTTGCCAGAACTTTGCGGCGCCCCACACACTTCCATAGCCATCGAAGAGTTTGCTGCTGCCGCCAATGTCACCGCGCTCGACGTTCTCGAGCTTGTCGCGCAGAGTGTAGCGATTGCCATGGCTACCGTTAGCTGCCATATAGACCTCGCTGCGCGTGGCAAACGTCGTGGGGGTATCAGTGGAATAGGGGCCAACGGTATCGGCCGGAATGTCCTCGCTCGTGCCCAGACCCAGGGCTTGATAATCCTGCTCGGTCATATCGGTGATTGCGGGCGCGTCTGCCGCCTGGGCAACCTGGGGCGTGGCCGTGAAGCAGGCGACGCTCGTGGCGATCAACGCAGCAAGCGCCGCCGTCCCAACAAGCGGGATTTTCGACAGCCTACGGATACGGGGGTGTGGAACGTACATGAGGGACCTCGCTTTATTCGAGTGGAGTGGACTCATTTTTGCAAATGATACATCCGATGCCCGATATCACGTGTCTCATTTTCGCCAACGGCGTGTCTCATTTTTGAGAATCCGAGATGCCGCGGAAATCTTATCCCAGCTCAAAGGCCATTTCTGAGATGTATTTTCCGTCGAGTGCCTCATCGGGAAACTGCATCCCATTTCAAGCGTCGATTCTGGGACGCACTTTCCCCTTAGACCCTCAACCGGAAACCGCATCCCACTTTGAGCGCAAATTCCGGGATGCATTTTCCGCTTGAGCCTCATTGGGAAACGGCGTCCCACTTTGAGGGCTGATTGTGGGATGCATTTTCCGGTTTTGCTCTCATTGGGAAAATGCATCCCGTTTCTTGACCGAATAATGGGACGCAATTTCCCGTTGGAGCGCCTTTGGGAAAGTGTGTCCCACTTCGACCGCCCAGAGTGGGATGCACTTTCCGCAAAGCACCTCCAACGGGAAACTACGTCCCATTCCAAAGGCAAATTCCGGGACGCATTTTTCGAAAGCCTGCCCATCCGGAAAGCCCGTCCCACTTTGGACGCATCCGGGCACGGAACCATCGACCTATCAGGCCTCCCATCAATAAAGAGGCGTCCTCCCGGGCGGCGGGGCACGAAGTTCATCGCGAGTTCCGCACGCAAAGAAGGCCACTTAATGTGGCCTTCGTCTTGCGCAGGACTGTAGAGCAGGAAACCTAATATTCCGCCGCCGGGCGGGCGAAACATTTTGAAGATGGACCTAGCGTTTATTCCTTCGGGACAAGATCAGCGCAGCCATGAAAGCGATAATCGCTAGCGTTAGCAGCGTCAAAAGCAGAGCGAGCGAGTTGTCGCCCGTCGCAGCCAGGCCAAACAGGCTGGGCTTTTTGGAACCAGCGGGCTGCGCAGGAATTGTTTCGCCATCGTCCTCGGCGGTGATCTCCCAGCGAATGGTCTTGTTTGCGTCGGCAAGCTCGTTGCCCACCGACGTCGGGACACTTAGTTGCAGATTGAGCACCGTGCTGCCATCGCTCGTGAACGTGGCGACCTGCGTGGGATAGGCGAACACGCTGCCCGGCGTTCCCGTCTGGAGCCAACCGTCAGACGCATCGCCAGCCGACGCCGTTAAGGTAATGGGCGACAGCAGGTGTGCCGTCTCGTGATTGACAACGGCCCGCACAAACACGCGTACCTGGGATTTTACGCCCGTGGCACGAACCTCGATCTGCTGCTCGCGCGCATCGCCGGGCATTAGATCTTTAAAGGCGGGAAACAGATCGGGCTCCCCCGAGGAGCCCGTCGCCCCCGTTACCGTCAGCTGGCGCGCATTTCCGTCATAGGCAATCGCGGGACTATCGGCAAACGCGCGGGCGGGAACGGCGAGCGCGACCACGCAGAGAATGGCCGCGACCATGCAACGCAAGGAGCGCGCAGCGCCTTTGCGAATCGGGAACGCCATACTTACGCACCTCCGTGCGGCGGCACCAGCACGCCATCTTTGACCGTACAGTTCCATGCCTCGGTGACCGCATCGTCGGGCGTGGACTGAATCGCCTGGGTCGAAATGTCGACGACTAGGTTTTTACCATCTGCCTTCTTCTCGGACACGCTCTTGATGAGCACGCCCGTCTTGTCGAGCGGCTTAACAGAAGACGTCCAGTAGTAGAACCCGTCGCTCGCAAGAACCCAAGACGAAGGTCTGTTAGTGGCGGAGGCATCGCCTTTATCGCCCCACTCAATGGTGTAGTCGGTGCCGGCAACCGGCTCATCCCACAGGCGCGCGCCATCCTTATCCTGCCAGTAGATATCCACCGCGACACGCAGGTATGCCGGAGCCGAGCCCGTGTTTTTTACCGAGACATCCCTTTTCACGTTGTCCTTGCGCGTCTCGTCCACCGAAGGCGCCACCGAGCCAAAGCCAAACTCGTTGACCAGCACGCCCGTAACCGAAAGCCACGCAAAGGTGCCGACGACGCCGGCCAAAAGGAGGACGCCGACAAGGAGGGCAACGATCCGCTTGCGCTTAGTCATCCTTGTCCTCCCTCCTCAGCGTGCCGTTTTCCCAAACATTCTTGGCACGCGAGCCGCCATCGACCCATTTTTCCTTCGCGCGCGTGTTGACGCACGTCACCACCGCATCGCCTGCGCTCGAAGCAGACGAAATCGTCAGCTCGGCAGATTTACCGGGCGCCTTGCCCGGCGTGCTCAGCTCGCCCTCGTAGCGCCATGCCCAATTCGTGTCTTCCTCGACGGTATAGATGCCCGTCGGCGCGGCGAACTGCACGCTGCCGACATACCAGGTCTCACCGTTTTCCTGCTGCCGCTTATCGACCTTCACCTCGGCCACGCGTGTCTCGGGAGAGGCTCCCTCCGCCGTCTTCGTCACCTTAAAGCGGAACGTCTGTCCCATGGCGCTGGCATCGGTGGTCTTTTTGACGATCGTCAGCGCATGGGTCTTGGCGAAGTTGAACACGGCATTGCCGGGAGCCTGCCCCCCTTCGCCCGTCTTCTTGGACTCCAGGCGGTTGGCCAAGTCGAACGAACCGTTACCCGAGCCCAAGCTGTAGAGCGAGACATACTGGTCGTTAACGGGTTCCTCCGCCATGGACGCACCAGGACCGTAGCTCGCCCGCTTAACGGTAACAGTCAGCTGCGTCCCCATAAACGGCTCGGCGAAGCAGGCCTTAAACGGCGCCTCGTCGGCGTTGTTGTCGACTGTGTTGCCAGCGGTGGGATCGAGCAGCCACTTAAGCTGCGCGGTCATGGCTACGGGTCTCTCGGTATCGGACGTATCGTTGGCGGCCACTCGATACGTCACGGGATACAGGTCCATGTCTCCCTTGACCGGCTCGCTCTTAAACTCATTCCAAGACTTCGGAGCGCCAACGGCAGGCACATATCGCCACTCCAGGAAGAGCTCGCGTACGTCACCGCTGGCCGCCTGTTCATCGAGCAGCGCGACGATCTTGGAGTGGGCGTCCGGGTCGTATGCCACGGACTTTTTCTCCATCTCGGGATTGCCGTTTTTGTCATAGACCGGGTTGCCGCTCTCATCCATCTTGGGAACATCGACGTTATGGACAAAGCCGGCGCCCGTCGCTCGCTCGCCGTCCGAGTCGACCGTCGCCGTAAAGACGACCGACCCGTCGACGCTGTGATAGCGCACCTTATACGGCGTGACCTTGTACACCGCGGTGTAGGTCACGCTCTCAAAGGGCTCGCTGCCCTCGAGGGGATACTTCTCGTCATCGGTCAACAGGGTGTATTTGCCATCGGGTTCATAGTCGCGCGACCAGCCGACAAAGTCGTACTTGGTGCCATCCTTGTCGACAACCTCAGCTGTAGCTCTTACTTCCAGCGAAATTTGATCGCCAGAGTCGGTGCGCGAAAGAGAACGCACGGAATCGGGGTCATCCAGATTGGCATCGATATTCGATTGGACTTTTACCGCGCTGGGACGGTAAACCGGGTACAGCTCCATGGGGGCCTTGACCACAGTGTTTTTATCCACCATGGGAAGACCGTCCGACCAAACGACATAGCCGCTACCAGCAGCCGGCTTGGTTTCCGTCCAGCCCGCGAACACGTTGTATGCGCTCGTCGCGGCATCGATGTCTCCAACGTTATACGTCGGCAGCGGCATGCCATCCTTAAGGCTGCCGAGCGTATTGCCCTCCTGCGCGAGCTTGCCATCGATATCGGTGTCGTTCAGGTGATACACCACCGCAATGGGCGTGTAGTAGGCCACAAACGTGTAAGGCTTGCCCGGCTCCACCGGATAGGTATACGAGTTATTGCCGTCAGATTCGAGCTCCTTGACCTCACCGTTCGGGAGTTCGATTTCGACCTTATTCAGCTTGTATAACTCGCCGCCTGACTTGTATACCGTCGTTTCGATATCAGGAGTCACCGTTGCCGTGGCGGGATCGGTGTCCGCATTGAGATTAGGGGTGATGTCATACCTAGGAACATTCACCTCGGAAGTGCCATTAAAACCGGCGCGGTGCAGGTTGGTGGTGTAGTTGACGTCGTACTTCGCGTAGACGGGATAGGCATCCTGCCACTGGGTGACCTTGGAGTCAGGTGTCGCCAAGTATGGCGCCGCCTTCTCCGGATCACTCGTCACATAGGGATCGCCGGCAACATCATAGATATATTTCCAGACGGGAGAATTCTGCTGGACCTCGGCGGTCGAAATCCAGCCCAGGAACTTATAGCCCGGCACAGCCATCTCCGCATCGGTCGGGGAAGCTTCGAGGGTCAGGGGGCTCTCATACGATCCCTTCTCACCATCTTCTGGCTTTTCTGCCACTTTAACCGACGTATTAACATGCGGGTAGTAATACGTGAACGTCGGATCAACCCCGTTCACCTTGGCCTGCAGCAAGTTACTCTCATAGCGCCGCGTGGCAGTCCTCACGACCTTATCGCCCTTGTTGTAGAAATTAACGTCCGTGGTAATCATCGCGCGAACGTAGTACTTCTTATCTGTACGCACCATGCTCTCGATGGGATTTTTCACATATGTCCAATATTCACCATCGCGCTCAAGCGTCCAGAAATTCAGGCGATAGCGATCATTCACCGGTTTGACCGTTACGTTCAGCGAAGCCGAAGTCCAAGTATCGCTTAGCGTTGCAGCGCCTGGAAAATCGGTATCGGCATAGAGGTTTTTCAGAGTATCGGCTCCCGTATCGTTTTTAACGTTGTGCGAGTACGCATTAAGGGGACTCACGACAAGGGTATTCGCCGTGAAGCGCGTGCCACACGTTTCGTCATACCTATCCTTTATACCGTGGTCAACATGCTCCGGACCCCAGTGGACGACGTTTTCACGCACGAAGGTACTACCGACGTTTTCCTCAAAGGGCGTTCGATAGCGATTCCAAACGGAACAAAGTAGTTTGCTGTCCGTAAACTCATGGTTGGTATAAGCCCGAACGTAATAATCCACCCGGTACTCAAAGCGGGCGATGTAGGTGTGTCGCACGGTTAGATCGACATCGGCAGGGAGTGTATAGCTGGGGTCGCGGCTTACGCGCACCTCTAGCGGGGCATCCTCGGTTCCCTTGTTTTCGTACCAACCCAAGAAGCGATAGCCATCGGGCAGCTTGCCGCCATCGGACAGAGGCTTATTGTCCTTATCTCGTACCTGCACGGTATAGGAGCTCGTTCCATTCTCGCCCGGCTGCACGCCCACATGAGTATTACCCACGCCAACGCGCTGGGTCACATCACCGAGTTCATCCTGCTCATTGCCTTCGAACACCGTCATGATGTTCGAAACATAGTCGCTGTACACGGGATAGAAATCGGTGGGGCCGACCACGGCAATCTCGCTGCCCACGGGATAGAATGCTCCCTTGTTTTTCAGATCAGCCAGCTGATCTGAGGTAATGGCAGCATAGGCGCCATTCATGCTCTTATCGGCGTTCGGCTGCGTGGTCCATCCAATAAACGTCGCGGTAGGCGGCAAGCCGCCGCGATCCGCGGGGGCAGCCGGCGTCAAACCGACGCCATAGCGGTACCAGTCCGTGGACGGATCGTGTGCCTTGCCGTCTTTCCAATCAAGCGTCTCGCCCTTAACGTTATAGAGCAGCACCTGCGCCTCGTATGAAGCGATAAAGAGGTCATTGCCCTTGAAGCCCTCACTCTCGGCATGATCCTTGCCGTTGTCGGCAGTGTAGATAGAGGTCGCCTCGTGCTTCGTGTTGTCCTGAACGCGCTTGCCATCCCTCACAGCAGCACCATCGGTCTTGCCGTCAAACCAGCTGTTGTCTTGGCCAATGTGGTTCACACGCACATCGGGTTCGCGGAACCAACCCATAAAGCGGTAACCGTCGTTCGCCTCGCTCAGCCCCTCAGGCTTTGCAGAGGTCTCCTGCTTAAACGTTACCGACGTATCGCCTTGGGCCAAGCCCTGTGCCGTTCCGGCTAGCACGGCGCTCACCGCAAAGGTGTACGGATCGCTGGTGGACTGGTCTTTGCCCAACATGGTTGCCAGAACAGTTGCCGTGCCCGCACCGGGAAAATCAATCGTCGCCTTAACGCTCTGGCCATGCACGGGGATATTCAGCTTGTAATCCATCGCCCACTCATTGGTGTGCTGACCACCCAGAGCCTTGTCGTTATCAGTCGAGCGCTTGGTGCCGGCGCAAAAGTCATAGTCGTGCTCTTCCCACAGCTCGCGCGTGGTGTAGCGCTCGTCATCCCACGGGCCGTAGCCGTCGCCCTTGGTGGTACCGTCACCGCCAAACGAGGGGATCTTCTTTTTGGCAGGATTGCCCTGGCTATTGCCAGACAGGCTCACGCTCGGCTTAAAGTAGCACTCGGTGACCGTGGCGTCGCCCTTGTTGGCGCGCGCGGCAATACCGCCCAAGTTCACGTCGTTTTGAATAATGGGGATCACGGCGATGGGATTGTACTGACGCGAGCTCAAATCGCCGGCGAAATGGCTGCGAGTGATTTCATTACCGCTCTTAGACAAGATGCGGCCTGCAAGACCGCCCGTCCAAGCGCGCGTTACGGAGACAACGCCCACGTAAGAAGCAGCATAGCTATAGCATTTCGCCGTTGAAAAGCAATCGATGACTTTAGCGCCTTCCGCCATGCAACCGACGAAGCCCGAAGCGTACACGTTGTTGCCGCCCAGGGCGCCGATGGCCACATCGTACTTATTGGTAACGTCGGTCATGTCCATCGAGGAGCCATCCTCGCTTCGCGTGGGCGTGACGCGGCAGTACTCGATGGTCGAGTTCTTGACGTAGCCGGCAAATGCCGCCATGTACAGGCCCTCGCCACCGATCGCCTGCACACCTGCAGTGGTGTTATGGACGGCTCGACCGCCGCGCACCTCGCAGTTGTACAGATTGCAGCCCTCCAGCTCGCCTGCGATCATGCCGCCTTCGAAGCCGGCGTTCGTGATAACGTTGAGCATGTTGTTGGCGCACGTAACGTGCAGGGTGCTCTCCATGACCATGACGTTTTCGAAGCTGGTGTTGACGGCCTTGCCCACGATGATGCCGCCGCGGAAGTCCGCCCAGATGTTGGCGTCCTCGACAAGGAAGTTCTTGATGGTGGCGCCATCGGTCTCGGCAAAGAAGCCCGTGTCGCGCTCTGGGTCCAAGACCTTATTCTCGTAGTTCAGGCCCTTCACGGTATGGTTTTGACCGTCAAAGACGCCCTTAAAGGGATGTTCCTTGTTGCCAAAGGAGAGGTGCTTGACCGTATCCTCAACAATGGCTTTCATATCATCATCGTTAAGAACGATATCGTTATCGAGATAGACGCGCCACTGCGACGTGTCGCGTTGACGCGACAGCGCGACGCACGCCAGGAAGTCGTTCCTGTTTGTGATATGGAATTCGGTCTGATCCTCGGCATGCGCTGCCGCCGGCAGCGCCATAACGCAGCAAAGGGCAATCGCCGCGACGGCAATCAGCCTGTTGAGCACACCTCGGTTCACGATCTTAATCTTCATGGGCTAGTTCGCCTCCGGCCAGCCCGCGACGTCAAGCACGTCGAGGACAGAATCGTTTGTCTGCTGGTTTTTGGCCTGCACGGCCTGAACGTCGATATCGAGTTTGAATGAGCCGCCGCGCGCGGCATCGTGGTAGTCGCCCACAAATCGCAGCGAGTCCATAAGGCTCTCCGTCATGACGCCGGGATCGAGCACACCCCCGCGTCCGGCAAGGCCGCGATAGTAAAACCACCCATCGCCACCATCGACCCACGGGGAGCCATCGCCCGCGCTCACGTTAAAGGCGACGTTGTCCGAGGCATCCGCGGTCGAGCCGTCAGACGCCACCGACGTCATGCGCAGACGGGCGCGAACATACTCGGGCTGTGCGCCGGCATTCTCCACGCGCACGATGCGGCTAATGTCAGAGCCCGTGGCCTTGGTGTCGGGATAGTCCCCGTGCTCGTTGGCCTCAAACGGAATCTCTTCGCCTTGCTCGTTTAGGGTGTATTCGCAGACTCGTACCTTCACGCTGCCAAACGATAGGACGTTGTTCGCCGGAACCATATCAACGGTAAAAGCCAGCGTGCCGCACAGGCACGCCAGGGCCAACAGCGCCATCGCGGCAAGCGCCAAGGTGCGTTTCTGATTGTCGGAAAGATTGTTGAGCATTACGTTCGCCAATCGTCGATCAAAGGGGGACCGAGATCCCGACCCGAAAATGGGGATGGGGAGCGGGCCGGGATCTCGGTGGGG
>SKEY01002505.1_pt1 | contig 18957 bp, 16 predicted proteins | sample 4843871 | NCBI WGS metagenome assembly SKEY01 (sample SAMN11008797, study PRJNA524170) | human gut metagenome | biome: Human fecal sample; material: Feces; isolation source: fecal sample from pouch patient p36 | host: Homo sapiens | place: Israel: Tel-Aviv | collected 2016-12-04 | reverse complement strand
ATTTCTATAGTTATTTTTTTTAAAGGAGAATATTAATGATTGGAACATTTATAAACACAGGCACAATTCTGATTGGAAGCATCATAGGTAGTATCATAAAAAAAGAGCTTAAAGACGACTATCAGAACATTCTTTATGATGCAATGGGACTTGCCGCAACCGGTATAGGCATAAATGCGATCATAAAAAATATGTCCATTAGCAACTACCCTGTTTTGTTTATTGTTAGTCTTGCGATTGGGGGCATTTTAGGTACGGCGCTAAACCTAGATGAAAAATTTAATATACTTATAGGAAAATACTCCAAAACGAATCTCGGACAAGGTTTATCGACGGCTATTATGCTTTTTTGCATTGGAACTTTGTCTATTCTCGGCCCGATTGAAAGTGCACTTAATCAAAACAACACTTATTTAGTTACTAATGCAGCATTGGATTTAGTTACTTCTCTTGTACTGGCTTCAACTTATGGAATAGGTATTGCCTTCTCCGCATTAGTATTGTTCATCTGGCAGGGAAGCCTTTTTCTTCTTGCCCATCAGTTCGCCCCCTTCCTTACACTTGAATTGATGACGGAAATTTCCATCATTGGAGGTTTTCTCATTTTTGCTTCCGGACTATCCATATTAAAAGTTAAATCATTTCATACATTAAATCTGCTACCATCTTTACTGATTCCCATTATATGGTTTTTACTCATTCACTTATTTTAGATACAAATGGCAATCTATAAGTGGAGTTCATTTGGACAGTGTCAAAATATCCTCCATCGAGGCGGCAGATTGCCATAATCATACATTCTAATGGACTAGTGTCGGCCTCTACACAATCAAAAAATACAGGACATACAAGGATAAGGTAAATAATGAAGTTTAGCCTAATCTTTTAGAACGTCACTTTGACGAAAAAGATCCCTATGAACTCGTAGTAAGTGATTTGACATATGTCATATCAGGAAATATTTGGAATTATATTTGCATTTTTCTTGATCTGTATAATCGTGAGATTGTTGGCTATAGCTGCAGAAAACATATATTTGACAAACCTACAATTTATTTTCAATGAGCCCTTGACATCTAACAGACTGCTCATATATAATGTGTAACCAACGGAGGGTATATCGTATATGCTGGATAAGTTATCAACGCAAGTTGATCGCTTGTCCTTTTTTTTATCCTCAAAAATAAGACTGGGAGATTGATGTAAAATGATTCGAAATGACCAAGCACGCTCTACTATGTTCTTAACCCCTCAGAACTATTTAGGTACAAAAGGAATGCTTTTTTTTATTTCTCTAATGGGAATGTTCATCCCCTTATCTATTGACATCTATTTGCCTGCCATGCCGTCTATGACTCAATATTTCGACACAACAGCAGCAATGATAAATTTAACATTAGTGGCTTTTTTTATCTTTTTTGCTGCCGGAATTATTGTATTCGGCCCTCTCAGTGATAAATACGGACGAAAATCCATCCTTGTCACTGGATTTCTCTTATATATTGTAGGAAGTCTTGCCTGTGCTCTTGCTTTATCCATTGAGCAACTAATTCTATTCCGTGTTATTCAAGGTTTTGGTGCAGGAAATATAACCGCTATTGCTACTGCATTGATTAAAGATTGTTTTTCTGGGAAAATAAAAAGCAAAGTGCTTGCTGCTGTTCAGGTTATGGGCGTACTTGCTCCCATGTTAGCCCCCCCCTTGCAGGTGCAGCAATTTTACAAGTAGGAGATTGGCGCGATACCTTTTGGCTGCTTTCATTTACTGGCTTTATAGGCTTATGCATTGCATTACTCTTCCAGGAAACTTTACCTTTAGAAAGACGCTACCACGGAAGTCTAGCCGGATCATTGTCTCGGCTACTGGCAGTAGAAAAAAATGTAGGATTCAGTTGGTTCTTAGTTATTGTTGCCATCTTATCTGCACCTTATATGGCATACATCGCAACATCGTCTTATATTTATGAATCATTTTTTTCTTTGGATGCACAATCCTATAGTTATTTTTTTGCGACTAATTCAGCCTTTGCCATTCTAGGTCCACTTATTTATATTCGTTCTATCGGGCATGTTACACCCCGATTTTTTTCTTGGTGCTGCTTTGGAATTGCTTTTGTCAGCGGGCTAAGTTTGTTTTTTATAGGAAATCATTCGCCTTGGTATTTCTTACTAACTTTCCTACCATTTACATTAATTGAAGGTGCTATTCGCCCGTTCAGCACCGATATTCTATTGGATCAGCAACAAGAAGATATTGGTTCAGCATCTTCGCTAATTAATGCAGTTCATACTATTTTCGGCAGCATCGGCATGGTTCTCGGAACTATGAAATGGAATAATATGATAGATGGAATGGGGATCACTATTCTTTTTTCGACAACTCTTGCAGTTATCATGTGGGCATTTTTAATGCGTAGCAAGGTAAAGGTAATTGGATTAAAGTAAAACATTTGATGAATGAATTAACAGGCCAGCTCATAAATAAAATACTTTTGATATTGCAAAACTACTCGGAATTCATGAGGAAAAAATCCTATCAAAAAATAATTTTCCCACCATGCAAAACCACTATATTAGGAACACACTGCTGCTTGATTCCATTTTCCCAAAAATGAAAACAGGACTTTTATAGGAAATAAACAATCATGAATATTGATGTATACTAAATTTTATTGGATTGCACATTATATATCCAAAACTATTAACCGAAAAGAGGCAGAAAAATGCTGGAGTATTTAACGACTTTAGATCAAACTATCTTATTTGAGATACAACATAACTTAGTTAATACTGCATTAAATCCATATATGATAGCTCTTTCAAAAACAGGAAATTTAGGAATAATATGGATTATTTCGGGTATCGTATTTTTGTTTGTAAAAAAATATCGTTGTGTAGGTGTTGCAGTTTTATTGGCCTTAGTAATTACCATGATATTAGGAAGCGGTATCATAAAGCCTTTGGTAGCACGAGCACGGCCATGTATTACTTCTCCCTGGATGCCAATGTTAATTTCAACACCTTTGCCGACGAGCTACTCTTTCCCTTCAGGACATACTTTCGCATCTTTTTCTGCAGCAACGGCGATTTTTTTACAAAGCAAGAGATTGGGAATTATTGCACTCTCATTAGCAATTGGAATTGGATTTTCCCGAATGTATCTGTTTGTTCACTATCCAACTGACGTGCTGACAGGTGCATTGCTTGGCACATTATCAGGTATCATCGCATATAGGATTAGTCGCCATTTGATGATTACACGCCCATATTAATCCTTATGAAATGTTTTAAATTGGATGTGATTACACCTTCCGATAGAAGAAAGTGTATCACATGACAGAAAAGAGAACTTCAGCTAAAAAGAAGGCAACAGAATTGCCCAATTATCTCCGAGTGAAACGGCCTAACTACAATTATCTAGTTTGAACGGTATATCTTCTATTCAAGCAGATGTATTATCTGCGCAGCAAGCTTATGATCTGCATAATCAGAAATATATGGCAGACAAGCTTCAAAAGCTCTACGGCGCATATTCGTTAAATCCCGTACTTTGCGCCATGTCAAAGCATCACTCGTATCTTCTACCTGACGTGTAGCCCAAACTACTTCTCTAGCCCAATATTGCTCTTGTAATTTCTTATGCCGCTGTATCTCAGCAAGGCATTTTGGCAGATGCAAGATTCTATAATGACAAAACCAAACGCTTCTTAGGTCTAATTATTTCATCCCCATTAGCTAATTCAACCATAATTTTGCTAAATTCAGATTCATTTATTAGTTTATATTTTAAACACCTTCAAAATCTGTTCTGAAGTTATTTTATTACCGTGGCCACTATAACAAGTATTACAATATAGGCCCATCCTATCTTGTTCTGAATGTATGACTTTATAAAGATAAAATAGAATTGTACTAACAATATGTTTTATATTTGGATTATATGGATCATCTGGCGCCGTCCAGAACTCTACAATTATCGGTGATGCAGCTTCTCGATAAAGTTCCAGTAATTCAACAGAACAATCTCCATATTTCACATGAGCATAATCTTCAATGATTTCAGGCATATCAATGTAGTTGTGGCAAGTATAACTGGCCGCATTTATGACTGCATCAAGGTTCAACATCGCACATGGACCTTTGTCTATATCGCTATGTTTCTTTGTGTTTATGAGAAACTCATAATGCCTATGCGCTTCACTTATCATAGTAACTTGTGAAATACCATGACTTTCTGCAAGCTCATCTAACGATTTCTGCAAATTGGGTAGGATATCTTGTAATGGCAAAATTCCATTCTCAAACGAAGCAGGAATCATACTGCGGGTACCGTGAAACCAATGTATTTTTACAGTTGCTTTGGTTGGGGTAAACACTTTCAATGCATGCAAGTAAAGATATTCGCCCAAATTCATTTTATATGATAAACGACTTTGTTCATATTTTATAGCCCAATCTTTACAAAGAAATTGTTCGAGGGCTACGTTATTGCACTGAAACCAAGATGACAAAGATTCACAAGCCGTTATAAAAGAACTACATACGATTTCCATTACAATTTCCCTTCAAGTTTATCTTTATTTGTTTTTTAAGCTTATCAGTCACATTTCCATTTTAAAGTCATCCTTCTCACGAAGAAGTTTGGCACATTTTACCACATAATTGAAATTTCTACAAACAACGCTAAAAAACTACAATGCGAATTTATCCCCTAATGATATTTTCAATTCATTCATAGCTCTTATACTAACAATATTTGCTTCATAGTAAATTTAGCATCCGTTCAATAATTTCAATATCTGCATATTTAGGGATATACCGCAAACAAGCTTCAAAATCTCTACGTCGTATATTCGTTAAATCCCGCACCTTGCGCCATGTCAACGTGGCACCACTATCTTCTAGCTGCCGTACAGCCCAAGCTACTTCTCTAGCCCAATATTGCTCCTGTGATTCTGCATGCCGCTGTATCTCAGCAAGGCATTTTGGCAAATACAAAGATATTTTCTTACTGGGAAGGTGCAAGATTTTCTCAACAGCAAAAGTAGTAGCCTTTTTAGGTCTGGTTGTTCCAGCACCCTGTAACTGGCGGATAGCATCTTTTACAAGGGGCAGTGTATCTTCATCAATCTGCTGCCAGTTTTGAGGCTTAGGGCCGCTTTTGAGTGAGGCTTTAGCTGGCTTGCGATATGTTCCATACCTCCGTTCACCGATGGCCTTAACAACTTCATACGGAGCACTAAGCAGTTTAGCAATTGCAGGATACTTCAGCCCCTGTTCATGAAGACTATAAACTTTTTCATCAAAAATCTGTTGTTGTGATTTCTTTGGAAGTTCCATATGCACCAGTTTCTCAGCCTTAATGCTGAGAAACATCGCCATCAGACAAATTTCATAGAAGTTCACTCTATCATTCGTCAACACCTTCTGTATCTGCCATAGCTCCGTAAACCTGTTTTGGTGCAAATCCCTATAATATTCTTTAAAATTCTCATGAAATAATGCAATATTTCTCTGCTCTCCACGGATAGACCGATATTTTGTATAAGCCATTTTGGCATGAAGGAAATCACCAACCGTAACACAAGAATCCATGTTAACATCAGCCTGAAAAACCTCTGCCATATATGTGGCAACGTGGATTTCAATTTCATGATCCACAAATATGCAGAGTTCCGATTGTGGTATTATTTCCTCTGCTGTTTTTAAAGAAGGTGTAGCTTGCCCACTAATTATAACATCACTGTCTATCAAGTAACACCGATGGATTGGGCAAACATAAAATCCTATTATCTGGTGTATTCGATGCCAATATGCTTCTCCATATTGATCTCTATCATTATCTGCACAAGCTGGGCAGTAACGCAAACAGCGAACTTCACCAGTCTTGCTTTGAGATATCGGCAAAAGGTTATGGTAATTCCCCGTCATAGATACCAAGGACTGAAACGCTTTTTGTCTGCGTTCTTTCGACAAAAAACGCCCATAGCAAGGAAACATGGTATGCTTTTCAACGACTGCTTCCATAGGCATATTTCTCGTTATGGCCTGTAGTGCAGCAGGAGTATAACTATTGATAAAATTCATATCCGGGCGTACCGTCTTTGATACAAATAATTCTTCAGCTGCAAAAGTATAGGCCATGTATCCTGATTTCGTATAATATCGTGCCAGCTGGCTATAAAGCAGCTCATCTGGATATGCGGTAGGAAAATACGCTATCATACCGCGACCTCCACAACAGGCATATTAGACTTCAAAAGCTGCACAATATCTATATTTTCATCCTTGGCTTTAGTAACAAAATCAGCAATACGAATATGATCATCTGAAATTTCATTATCTGCAACCACATCAGGAGAAATCATTGCTTTTTTCTTGATTTTAGAAGTCTGCTTACCTAGTGAAACAAACGGCTGAATATAGCCATGAAGCAGAGATAAACGCTGTTGATAGGCTTCGTTTAAAGATTCCAGATTCAAGATCTCTTTGCCATTCAAAATAGCGATTTCCTGTGCATCATGAATCAATGCTACCACAACCGATGTAATTCCTGCGCTATGCTCATAAAGCCACGCAAGGATTCCATCCGTGATTTCCGTTCTTTTTTGTACATATTGATACCTGAACATGACCTTGCAGAACTCTTGAAAATATTTGTCGTTGCTCATAGTCGTATATTGCAATCCTACGGAACGTCGTGCCAGCTGCATTGCCGATTCGAAGAACCTGCTGCTTTCAGGAGTACCGACCATACAGATACTAATTCCGCTGTTATTGATAAGCTGTGTCAAAGCCCCAATCAGACTTTTGCCATTTTTACTGTTGGCTACATTCTGGATTTCGTCTACCACCAGCATACCGATATGATTTAAGGCAACCTGACTGACAGAGCCAATAAGCATATCCGTTGTAGCTCTTGCTCTTAAAGCATTTTGATAATATTTACTATCTAAAACCTCATCAACTTTACGCAGAACTTCCAATAGCAACCCCTTTACGGACGAATCAAACGGACATTGCACGATTATACATGGAATGACATGTGTATACGGATTCTCAGCTTCAATCACCCGATTCTCCGTGATCAAGTTAATAGCTCTGCTGATAGCAGAACTCTTACCTATTCCAGACGTGCCGATAATGGTAAAGCTATCCGATCCACCCATGATGCCGCTGTATTCTTGTTGCATAATAGCTCTGTAATTCTGATTCTGTTGTTGTACTGCCAGCTTTGTTCCCTTCTTCTGCATAGAACGCAAAAGAGCCAAATACAATTTGCTATAGATTTCCAGCGACATTTGTGATGGAACATACACCCTGTATAAGTCCGATAGTGCCATAAGCCTTACGGAAGCATCTGTATTGCAGATTTCAGGATTATACTCCGGCAATATTCCCAATGCAGTTATCAAATCATCCCCTGACTTCATTTGAGGCAGGACATTGATGATGTCTGAAAGATTTGTCATGACTGGGCTCCTTTCATATAATCTCTATGCTGTTTACTCTGCTCCCTTTTGCGGTTGTCACGAATATTTTTAATGCTTACATCCATGCTCCCTCTGCCGTTACACACGATAGTCTCAATGTGCCGCGCAAGATGAATCTGAGCCTGTAGATTATCTTGATTGGCTCCTTTTGTAATGGATCTCTGAGCCGTCTGTAAAATCTGTACAGCAGTCAAATCTTTCCCATCAAATCTGGATTCAATAATGGTAAACTTGGTATATATTCCATTTTCCAATAGCCATACAAAAGTAACATCCTCTGGATTAAAGGCAACGGTAACCTCATCACCTTTAAGATACTGCTCTATATACCCATCACAGTGATAACGCATTTTATTCACTTTCAAACCAAACCTGCTGAATTTCCCTATGACTCTTGGCAATAGCGTAAGTATAAGCTCTTTAGCACCTACTTCAATTAAATTGGCTCCGAATTGGGATTTACCCCAATTCCAGATACAGCTTGCATACGGCTTCACCTTTTCGGCAATCATAGCTTCGGTATAAGGAAAATTCTCAATGATTCGTTTAGAATTGTAATAAATGATACAATGAAGGATAATTTTTTCGAAGTCTGCCATAGTCAAGCAAGCATCTTTCCTGTAATCATGTGCTCCACGTTCCTGATAATCAAGCTCAATCACCCCTTTGCCTTTCAGATGCTTTTTATAGGTTGACTGAATCACATCAAAGAATTTTTCCACCATGCCTTTCAACTCAGGCCTATACGAGGGAAGATTGACTATTTTAACGCCCAACTCTGCAATTTGCTCAAAGTTTTCCGATTTGTATTCACTTCCCATATCCGTAACCAATGTAGCAGGAAGTTTATTACAAGACCAATCCTCCTCATTTATAGAAATGCCAAACTGTTTGCACCAATCAACTTTATCCGCTATAACGTTCAAAATCATTCCCCTAAGGCTATACACGCCACCAGACCATGATAGGACATATCCGCAACATACACCGCTGTAAGCGTCAATACAGGCCGTTAAAATTGGCCTGCCCACAAGATTTCCAACATCATTGATCAGGTAAATATCACATACAGTAGAATCTAGCATACCAACGCCAATGGCAGGAGCAAACGATTGTATACCATCGCCAGTAAGAGGTCTGTTGTTTCTCTGGTAACTCTTCAGCCCCTCTCTGGAAATATAGAAGTTCTGCATCTTTTTCGTCTTACGATAGAAGTAACGAAATTGATAAAAAGATGGATATTTATCTGCCAGAACACCCATAGCATCACAATATTTCTCTTTGAGCATCATGGTATAAGCAGTCATAAGGGATTGTTTTTTCGTAGTGTAAAAAAACTTATTCAAAGCCCATCGTATGTTTTTTTCATCTTGTGTGAGATTTCCAGTATCATCCCTCTGCTTCCGTGGAGCAAGAACTGTTATATTCATATAGGCCAGATACAGACATAAATAGTTTCTGATGGTCTGTTTGGATATGTTATTGTCTATAGCTGTAGAACTGATAACTTTAGAACGCATTCTTTCATCTGCTATAAAAGGTAGAATCAGTGCTATCAACGTATATCGATCATACATTACTTTTCTCTGATCAGCATCCAAATCATCAATGACGGTGATTACAAAATTGGTAGTCTGGTTCAATACTTCATCATTACAGCCAGAGAAGGAATCCAAAGCCGAACGCCCCACCCATACCGGCATAGTCTTTTTGATGCAGTCGATAATGAGGATTTTATCAGGCTTTACATCTAAAACTCTGATAATGTTGTTACCATCCTTCAACAAATCATGCTTCTTCATCAATGACCAGCCCCCAATCTGTGACTCCATGCCTTAACCAGTATTCTCTTGAAGCATCCAGAAGTTTGACCGTAAGTGGCTTCATCAGAAATTTACGAAATACACATTCACGCACCATCAAATCATTGTCAGATTTGACACAGACAAAATCCGAAGTATATTGGCCAATGTCCCGCCCATCAAGCGGGACATTGCACCGTATCTCTTTTACTTCATCACTTATTTGCAGAATATCTGCATAGGCATACTGAATGGCATCGTATGTCCTGCATACCTCATTGCACTTGGCAATGACACGCTTTTCACAACGACCTTTAAAATTTTTCTTCCTCACCTTTGCAAAACCTCCATATTAGGAATGCTCTGCTGCTTGACTCCATTTTCCCAAAAGCGCGCCCCAAAAATGAAAATGGGCGGTTTTGGGGGAATTGGAGATACGGTTTTTGGGAAACAGGACATCATGAATATACTCTCTCGCCCCGTATTACGGGCGTTCCAAGCCAATGTTCATGAAAATCACAGTATTATGCTTTTTCCCAAAAAGCATAAAAGAAAATATCACCATGTCGCGAGGCACTGCCGTTTATTCTGTAAAGGGCACTTTTCTTTAGTCTCTCTGGCTTTGCCAGTTATGCCCGCCACTCCATGGTGAACGCTCTTTTTCGAAAGCAGAAATCCCTGTATTTACGCGGGTTGAGGATAAAAAAAGACCCTGCATTAGCTTCGTTAAAAGCTTTAATGCAAGGTCTTTTTGTCTATGTCGGCGGGTTAGCCATTTTTGCCCTTCTCAGAATAAATGGCAGTGCCCCGAGACATCATTTTATTCCCACTCAATTGTGGATGGTGGTTTACTTGTTATATCATAAACAATTCTATTTACACCTTTTACTTCGTTAACGATACGGCGGGAAATTTTATCTAATACTTCGTATGGAATATGTGCCCAATCGGAAGTCATTCCATCGGAACTGGTTACTGCTCTTAGTGCTACTGTGTGACAGTAAGTTCTTTCATCACCCATAACACCTACGGAACGAATATTTGGCAAGCAAGCGAAGTATTGCCATATCTTACCTTCTAGACCTGCTTTTGCAACTTCATCTCTAAAGATTGCATCTGCTTCGCGCGTGATAAATAGTTTTTCTTCCGTAATTTCACCAAGTACGCGAATTGCAAGACCTGGACCTGGAAATGGTTGACGCCATACTAAATGATGTGGAATTCCTAATTCTTCACCAACCGCACGAACTTCATCTTTAAACAATTCACGAAGTGGTTCAATCAATTCTAGATCCATATCTTCTGGCAAACCACCTACGTTATGATGACTTTTAATTGTCGCAGAGGTTTTTGTTCCACTTTCAACAACGTCTGGATAAATTGTACCTTGTACTAGGAAATCAATTTTGCCAAGTTTATTGGATTCTTCTTCAAATACACGAATGAATTCTTCACCAATAATTTTACGTTTACGCTCTGGATCAGATATCCCAGCAAGTTTTCCAAGAAAACGATCTTTTGCATCAACACGAATTAAGTTCATATCGAATTGTTCTCTAAAAATCGCCTCTACTTGATCACCCTCATCTTTTCTAAGTAAGCCATGATCAACGAACACACAAGTTAATTGTTTACCAACAGCCTTATGTACAAGCACTGCTGCAACTGAGGAATCAACACCACCGGATAAAGCACATAAAACTTTTTTATCGCCAACGATTTTTTTAATTTCAGCGATTTTACTCTCAGCAAAAGAAGACATATTCCAATCTGCTTCTAATTCACAAACATCAAATAAGAAATTCGCCAACATTTTTTTGCCATATGGTGTATGTTCAACTTCTGGATGGAATTGTACACCATATAATTTTTTTGTTTTATTTGCCATTGCTGCAATTGGACATTGTTTCGTAGTTGCAACAATTTTGAAGCCTGCTGGTGCTTTAGAAACAAAATCTGTATGACTCATCCAGCATTCGTTATCGGCATCAATTCCTTCAAATAACTTGCATGCGCCATCTAAAGCAATTGCAGTTTTTCCGTATTCTCTAATATCTGGGCTTTCTACTACTCCGCCCAATGTATATGCCATAAATTGGTGTCCATAACAAATTCCAAGTACAGGAATTCCTAGTTCAAAAACTTGTGGATCTGCTTTTGGTGTATCATCTCCATACACGCTATTCGGTCCACCTGTAAAAATAATACCACGTGGATTTTTTGCTTTAATTTTTTCAATACTATAATCATAAGGCACTATTTCACAATAAACGCCACATTCTCTTACACGTCTGGCAATCAATTGATTATATTGACCACCGAAATCTAATATTAATACCATTTCATGATGCTTACTTTCCAAAATTTCTTTCCTCCTCGACTTTGGTAATGACGACAATATACCACAAGATTCTACTTATTGTAAATACCTTTTAATAGTGTTTCTTTGCGAAGATCTTTACATTCACATTTTCCTTCACTTTTTGTATCGCGAATTGTATCTAAAATAATACGACTAATCATTGGAGCATCATCGTAAAAAATATTTTCCAAAACTTCATGCGACCAAGATTTTACTAACCCTTCACCATAATTTACAACAAAATATATTCCTGCATAACATGCACCAATTTCCCTTGCTAAATACACTTCTGGGCAAATACTTTGTCCAACAATATCAGCATGTCCTTTTAACATTGCAATTTCTGCTGGGCTTTCAAAATGTCTGCCTTCAGTTACTGCATAAGTTCCACGGGTAAAAATTCTGCCTTTATATTCAGCTCTCGTTTTTTCAATCAACGTTTGACGCAGTTCATGGCAAAGCGCATCACGCATAATCAGTAAATACTTACCTTCCAAGCCCACGCCTTTACGCTCTGACATATCAAGATAATCATCTGGAATTAAAAAATCACGCGGATCTAATAGTGGATTGATTGTCCCAACTCCACCTTCTGAGATAATTCGTTTTACTCCAGCTTCCCGAAATACCCAAAAGATTTGTCTGGACGCATCCGCTCGGCTCACTTCACTACGCCAACCATGCATTCTACAAGTTAAAACTTTTTTCTTACCTACCGAAAATAAACGAAAAACCGGACTTGTCCCATATGGCGTATCAAAAACGAGTTCATCTTCTAATATCGTTACATCATCAGCTTTTGCACCCAATGGAAAATCGCTAGACAATGTACCTGATCCTCCGATTACAGCAAATTCTACATTTGGTATACTCATTCTTTTCCCTCTATTCAAATTTTCTTATTATATTATACTGAGTATCACGTTGAGCGGCAACCTTTCCAGCGTCACGAATTATATTTACCATCTTATCAATTGACATTTGATAAGAAGTTCCTGCGGCTCTGACTACATTTTCTTCTAACATAATACTACCTAAATCATCTGCCCCAAAAGCTAACGTAAGTTGTCCAATATTTTGCCCTTGCGTTACCCACGAACCTTGAATATGTTTAATATTATCTAAATAAATTCTCGTTACAGCCAACGTCTTTAAATAATCCCAGGCAGTAACTTTTTTCCCGCCAAGTTCAGTATTCCCGGGTTGGAATGTCCATGTAATAAATGCCCGGAAGCCACCCGTACGCTTTTGCAATTGACGAACCTTTTCCATATGTTCAATCCTTTGCTCTAGCGTCTCTCCCATACCGATTACCATCGTTGCAGTACTCTCAAGACCAACGCCATGCGCAATTTCCATGACTTCTAGCCACTCACCAGCTGATATTTTCTTTGGGCTGACACGCTGCCTAACTTCATCGACTAAAATTTCAGCACCGCCTCCCGGAAGTGAATCTAATCCGGCTTTTTTTAATTCTTTAAGCGTATCTAAAATAGATAAATTGGCTTTCTTCGCCATATGAATGACCTCTGCTGGCGAAAAAGAATGGATAGTAATCCGATACTTCTTTTTTATTAAATTCAGCATATCGAGATAATATTGAAAATCCAAATCAGGGTGTAGCCCCCCCTGAATCATAACTTGTGTTCCCCCTGCTGAAATCGTTTCATCAATCTTTTTAAGAATGACATCATTCGATAATAAATATTGCCCCTTTTCCCCTTTACGACGATAAAATGCACAAAACTTGCATTCACTTACACATACATTGCTATAGTTGATATTTCTATCAACTATAAAAGTTACTGTATTATCCGGATGTAAGCTACGACGTACTTCATCTGCCTGCTTGCCAAGTGCGAGTACATCGCCATTACATAACAAATCTAAACCTTCTTTTGGCGACAAACTCATCGAATCACCTCTGCCAGTTCTATTTTCGGTACATGGTCAATCAAATTCATCTCATGTGCCATCTCATAAAAAATCAACAACGCACGTTGATGTTCCTGGGAAAAACCCCATTTTATCACTTCTAAATATTCATCTAATTGCGCAAATGAAAATGGTTTATGATTTAAAATCATTTCAATTGCTTGCTTTTTCTTTTGATAACCATTCGCAAATCCCTTTGTTACTCTATCAAAAACGAGCTGTAATAAATCAGCATGGCTTTTGGCAAAATTCCGATTGATAATCCATACTGCATATACCATTCTAAGTCCGGTGAGTTTTTTCCACTCCATACCGATATCATAATAATAAAGACCTTCTTGATGATTGTGATTTGCATATAATGCATCATCACCGATTAATAAAGTTGCAGTTGCATCCTCGGGAATAATCCGATTCATATCAATAATACGAATATAATAATTTGGTCTTGCACCATATGCTTTATTTAAAACTATTTTCAATAAGCAGTGAGAAGTTGCCGATTTTGCCGTTAAAATAATTTTGTCATTCGTTAACTCTTCAATTGGTTTTTTCGAGACTAAAATAATACTCTGCACGTTGCCATCTGCGCTAATTGCCACATCTGGCATAATCAAAAACTTTTCACTATTTCGTGCATAAACAATAGAAGATACAGGGCTGACATCCAGCCTGTTATTGACAATATCATTATTTAGCACTGTCGGTACTGCCGAAGTAATATTTAGTCCTTTTCCAAACCCTTCTTTTTCAAAGCTATATGTTAATGGCAAACAATTAATAAAATTAATATGCCCTAATTTTGCTTTTCCCATGGTTCTTCCCTCACTAAAATTTTTCTACTGGTTGATAAAATGTATCACGTTCTACAGGAATATATCCCGTTTCACTCACCAATTGAATAATTTCTTGTTTTGTAATTCCTTTATTTGTTTTTGCTCCTGCTGCATGGATAATCTTTTCTTCTTCGACCGTTCCATCCAAATCATCTACCCCAAAGGCTAGTGATAACTGTGCAATTGGCATCGTAAGCATCATCCAGAAAGCTTTTATATGGTCAAAATTATCTAAAATCAATCGCGTTAACGCAATCATTTTTAAATCTTCCCAAGAACTGACACGCTTAAGGTCTGAAAATCCTGTATTTGCCGGATGAAAAGGGAACGCGACAAAAGCTTGAAAGCCACCTGTTTCATCTTGAATATCACGCAAGGTGAACAGATGGCGGATTCTCTGCTCAATCGTTTCTTTATGACCGTAAAGCATCGTTGCATTTGTCAATATACCTAGGCGATGTGCCGTTTTTATCGTTTCAATCCATTCTTTTGTCGTTGCTTTATTCGGACAAATCTCTTTTCTTATTTCATCATCTAAAATTTCAGCACCACCGCCAGGTAATGAATCCAGCCCAGCTTCTTTTAATGTTTTTAGCACATCTTCAATACTTCGTTTGGATATCTTTGAAAAATGGACAATTTCAACCGGGGTAAACGCTTTTAAATGTACCTGAGGCGCAATGCGTTTTACCGCTCTTACAATATTTAAATAGTACTCAAAATCTTTCTCCGGATGAAGTGCACTTACCATATGAAACTCACTTAAATCAGGAGTTTTCGCCATCGTGCTTTGCACAATTCTCTCCACTTCCTCTTGGCTCATTACATACGCTCTTTTTTCTTCAGCTGTACACGCAAATGCACATAATGGACATCCAGATACACATATATTCGTCAAATTAATATGACGGTTAACATTATAATACACATTTTTGCCGCTCTTTTTTTCTTTGATTGCTCGCGCCCAATTTGCTAAATTAAGCAAATTTTCTTCCTTATATAGCTGCACTGCGTCAGAAAAATCTAGTCGAATACCCTCTGCCGCTTTTCGGGCAGGCGTCATCATATCTATCACAAAAATCGCCACCTTTAGCATAATTTATACTGCTATCTATATTCGCACTACATAACTTTATAAAATTCGTTTAGCTCTGGCTAAAATCCTGCTAAAGGTTTTTTTATTCTTTATTCAGCTATCAGTGGCGCTTCAATCCACCCTCAGCGTAGTTTTGTAAAAGTTCCCCCACTGTTACAATTTGATATCCCTCTGCTTTAATCTTTTCTAGTAAAATTGGTAAAGCTTCTGCTGTTTGCTGTGGCGTATCAGAGGCATGCATTAAAATAATACCACCTGGTTTTAAGCGCTTTACTACACGATCAATAACTACATCTCTCCCGGGATTTTTCCAATCTAAAGAATCAATATTCCAAATAATCGTTTTGTAGCCTAAACTATCAATGACGGATAATGCTTCTTTGCTATAGCTTCCATTCGGAGGTCTAACTAAAGACACTGATTCGACCCCTGTTGCTTCCTTAATTTCCGCTTCGGCTTTTTCAATATCATTCTTTACCCAATCTGCTGTTCGGTCTCCATAGTTTTCATGCTTATGCCCATGACTAGCAATTTCATGACCGTCAGTAGCTATCTGCTTTGCAACCTCTGGATATTTAAGCGCCCATGGCCCCATGATAAAAAATGTAGCTTTTACATCATTTGCTCTTAGTGTTTCCAAAATCGAAGGAGTAAATTTATTTCCCCAGGAATGATCAAATGTCAATGCAACCACTTTTTGTTCCGTATTGGTTCCTGCAATTGCAATGGGTCCAGTGTTTACAAGATTTGCGACTTGAACATAAGCGGTACTAAAGATAAATAAACCAATAAGTCCATAAACAAACTGCTTCTGCCCAATTAATTTTTTTAAATTGATTACCATAAAAAAACCTCCCTGCATAAAACTTATTACTAAACCTATGCAAGAAGATTTCTTTATAAAACTTAAATTATTTCCATTCCTTTATAATAACTTCATTCTCTCCAGCAACACCAGATGACAAATAGTTTGCCAATGTTTTTATTATTCCACCTTTACGATAGTCCTCATTAATCATAAGCACATTCCAATTATTTATTTCCATAAAACCATTACTATATATAGCAGCTAGATTCATATTGCCATAACTGCTAACTATATTCTGATTACCAACAACCAATGTATTTTTAGCATAAATTTCCCCTGATAAATTAATCAGATTTTCAGCTTTTATAATCGCATCATTCCGTGAATCCTTGACACTGTCCGTAATCTCAAATTTATTATATCCCTGTATAACAAGTTGGTTTCCACTGTAAATTTGCGTAACAACCGGATAGGCAATATTTCGATATGCATTGACTTTTACATCTCCTCGCAGCTCCATACTATCTCCACTTTGAATTCGGCAATCACTAGCATTTACAAGACAAGCGTTTTGAAAACTTAAATGTTGATTACTATAAATTTCAGCTTCTGTCTGATAGCTCGGATTCTTTTGTAAATATTGTTCTAAACCGCGATTAATCCCAACGTCCCCATTAAAAGACAAACGATTTTTTGCATGCAAAACAATTTTATTTCCATTAATATTCCGTCCATTTGTAATATCAATTTCCGTAGCATAGACTCGAACAGAACTATTATTCATATCATAATTCTCAACAGTAAAAAAATCTGGATTAATTCCATTACTAGAATCGGTAAATTTAAATTTTCCTCCTGCTGATATAAAAACATCATCACCTTTTAACGCTGCTCTACTTGTTAAAATCACATCACCTGTAGCATAAATTCTAAGCTTCTTTGCTTTAATATAGGAATCATCTGTAAGTGTAACATTTCCATCTACTACTAAAGTCAATTCGTGATTTTGACCATTAATGGAAGATTGATTATTCATGTTAAAACCACTTTGCCCATTTATATAAAGATTGGTATTTCCAGATAAAACAGCATTCATATTGTATAAATTCTGCGCATTCGATGTTTTATAATTACCTGATAAAGAAATATCTCCAAACAAATTAACATTATCACCTTTTATTTTAGGTGCTTCCGTATACCCTGTACTTTCCCAACTTGGAATTCCAGGGATATTAACAGTAAGTTTAGGCATTTCCTTAATCGTGTTATATTTTCCCGTAGCATTATTATAAATATATATATCGCCAACGATTCTAGTATATCCAGATAACGTATAATTTGTATTTGCTACGATATCACCATAAACCATAGATCCAGCAGCACCTGTTAGTATGACGTGTCCATTTCCATACAACGTATACTTACCAAAAATTTCATCAGCTGAATTATCATCATTTTTTATAACGACAAGGATTGCCATTTTTTCCGACTTACTCTCAGTTCCAAATGTCGACTCAACAATCCCTCTAGACTCTATTTTGTATGTATATTGGTTTCCAGAAATACCTTGTCTATGTATTTGTACCTCATATCTAACACCATCAGTCAAATAATTTTTTGCATTTTTTTTCAACCAAATATTTTCTTCATTTGACCATGAATCTATATCAGGTTTATTTTTCAATTCATTCATTGCTCTTTTAATCCCTGATTCTGCAGCGTACATAGCTTGGATTTGATCTTTATTACTGATATTCGCTCTTGCTGATTGAGAAAGCATGGGTACTATACCAGCTAAGACAATACCAACTAATGCCACAATCATAGCAGCAGTCAACGTTGTAACGCCTTTTTCCATTTTTAAGTTTGCAAACAACGATCTCATCCTCCTTTCCCCTAACCCAATATATTTAAATGACTTCTACTATATTATCTCTAAAAATCCAAGAAACTCATTCACTCATTTTTTTGCAAATTTCCATAATATTTTTAATTCCTTGAGATAAATATTTATTCTTATGATACACGATATGAAACTTCCGTTTAAAATTAATATTTTTCATCTTAAACTCAGAAAGTTCTCCGCTTTTAATTTCATTACGAACAGCACATCTAGAAATTACACTTATACCTAATCCCGCCAAAACCGCTTTTTTTATTGTATCTGCATTATTATAAACACCTACAATGTTACATTTTATTTCTTTGCTTTCCATAACTTGATCAAATAAGTTTCGCGTCCCGCTTCCTTCCTCTCTTACAAAGAAATTCATCTTTTCTATATCAGCTATTTCAATCTTATCTTTTTTCATCAATTCTAAATCAGGAGATGCAATAAAAACTAGTTCGTCATCCAAAAATGCATCAGCAATCAAATATTCTGATTTTATTTTCCCTTCTACTAAAGCGATATCGAGTTTATCACTTAGTACCATTTTTTCTAAAACTCTCGTATTATGAATTTCGGATTTTATTTGATATTCTGGATATTCTATATGTAGTTTTTTTATTAAATCTATTAATATATCCGCATATATAAGCTCTCCATCTTCATTTTTCTTTGTTGCATACCCTGCATCTTCTAATGCCTGAGCTTGAGTCGTATAATGTGTTGCTTTAAATAAA
>SKEY01002504.1_pt1 | contig 18957 bp, 13 predicted proteins | sample 4843871 | NCBI WGS metagenome assembly SKEY01 (sample SAMN11008797, study PRJNA524170) | human gut metagenome | biome: Human fecal sample; material: Feces; isolation source: fecal sample from pouch patient p36 | host: Homo sapiens | place: Israel: Tel-Aviv | collected 2016-12-04 | reverse complement strand
TTCTGGCATTTGAAACCATCCGAAAGACTTCTGAAGGTCAGACAGGTGCAAAAGAGCAGCTTCAGCTCTATTATGAACAACTGAAACAGTCAATCCTGGAAAATGACAGCTATGTGGATGCGCTTCTGGAATTGTCAGATGTGATCTATACAGTAAATCTGACAAAGGATGTTCTGGAAAGAAGAATCGTATTGAATGGAAAAGAACAGAAGAGCCGGGAACTTTTTATGGACTACCCGCTTCCATGTTCTTATCAGGATTATTGCTGGGAATATGAGAAAAAAATTACTCAGGAAACAATTGCCGGTTACTGTATGACAGATAATTGCGAAAAGCTTCGTAAGAGGTTTGAGAACGGAGAAACCAATATGTCTGTGGAATATTGTGCTCGCGAAGATGATGGAAGTATCCGCTGGGTACAGAAAACAGTTCTTATGACCAGGATGGTGGTGTTTGATACAGAAATCCTTGCGGAGGTGCCTATGATTTATGCGATCATTCTGCTGCAGGATACTACACAGAGACATGAACGGGATGAGCAGGAACAGGCACGCCTTCAGGCCGCCTTCAATGAGATGCGTGCTGAAAGCAGGGCAAAAACGAATTTCCTCAGCCGTATGAGCCATGATATCAGGACACCTTTGAATGGTATTATTGGTCTGTTAAAGATTGACGAGACTCATTTTGAGGATAAGGAACTGATACAGGAAAATCATAAAAAGATGAAGATAGCAGCGGATTATTTGCTTTCCCTTATCAATGATGTTCTGCAGATGAGTAAAATAGAGGAAGGTCATATTGTTCTGACTCATGAATATATCTGTCTCAAAGATCTGGTCTATGAGATTGAGAGTATTATCACTCACAAGGCAGCAGATGAGGATATTCAGTGGATTTATGAGAAAAATAAGGAGAATATCCCTTATCCTTATGTCTATGGAAGCTCACTGCATCTTCGCCAGATTTTTCTGAACATCTATGGAAACTGTATTAAGTATAACCGGCCGGGAGGAAAGATCACTACGGTAATGGAGGCTGCAGATGTACATGATGGAATCTGTACATACAGATGGACGATTTCTGATACAGGTATAGGGATGAGTCCGGAGTTCCTGAGTCATATTTTTGATCCGTTCTCACAGGAAAAAACAGATGCCCGTAGTGTTTATCAGGGAACCGGTCTGGGAATGGCGATCACTAAAGGCTTGATTGAGCAGATGAATGGAAGTATTGAAGTGACAAGTCAGGTGGGAGTTGGATCTGTGTTTGTCATTACCATTCCCTTTGAGATTGCCCGGGAACAGAAAAAGGATAAGGAAATTGCAGAGAAATATGATATTCGTGGACTGCATCTGCTGGCAGCTGAGGATAATGAGCTTAATGCTGAAATCATAGAAATGCTGCTGACAGATGACGGTGCGAAGGTTACAGTTGCAAAAAACGGCAGACAGGCGGTGGAGCACTTCGAAAGTAATCCTCCGGGAACCTTTGATGCCATATTGATGGATGTCATGATGCCTGTTATGGATGGCATTGCAGCAACAAAAGCCATACGTGCCATGGACAGGGCAGATGCAAAAACAATTCCGATCATTGCAATGACTGCAAACGCATTTGAGGAAGATGCAAAAAGATGTCTCGCAGCCGGCATGACCGCACACCTGGCAAAACCATTTCAGATAGAAGATGTGGAGAAAACTATTGTGGAGTGCTGTGGAAAGTAATGTCATCTGCAAAATATGTTGCTATCAGTAAATTATCAGAATCAGAGTTCAAAGTCTGGATGACGAAAATATGAGTAGAGAAAGGCGTAAGTCACAGAAATGTGGGTTGCGTCTTTTTTTTGAATGTGTAAAAACGTGAAAATATTATGAATAAAGGCTCATAAAACGTGAATAATAGATTGACAAAGGCTCATAAAACGTGATGCTTTGTTGAGGAAAGGAGAACAAAAAGAGAACAATAGCCATTGAGGGCTGATAAGACCGATTGCTGAAAGAACTTTCCCGGAGATTGAGCTTTTCTTTTTGTGCAATTGGATTAGAACGTGTTGGGGATGCGGACAGTGGAATTTAAAATTTCATTTTAGGGACGGAAAATACAACATAGTTATCGGTTGACATACTGCATTTACGGGTGATAGAATAAAATTGAATTATGAAACATAGTGAATAAGCCGGATCACCGGATATCATGAATACAGTAATCATGCAGTAAAGAGCAACGAAGGAGATACACATATGGCAACACTCAAGGACGTGGCGAAGGCATCGGGACTGACAGTAGGGACTGTTTCCAGAGTTTTGAATAATAGAGGATATATCAGCGATAAGACACGGGAAAAAGTATATCGGGTAATGAAAGAACTGGATTATCAGCCGAACGAGATGGCCAGATCCCTGTCGAAGCAGAAGAATAATATCATCGGTGTGATTCTGCCGCAAATTGAACATCCTTATTTCGCCAAAGTTCTGAGCAGACTGGAACGGGAAGCTGCGAAACAGGGATATCGTATCATGCTGTTTGTTTCCAGAAATAAAGAAAAACGGGAAGAACAGTGTATCGAGATGTGTAAAAGCGGCAGAGTGGCCGGTGTAGTGCTTTGTAGCGGAAGCTTCGAAACTGAGAAGTTCAGAGGACTGGATTTCCCCCTGATCACACTGGAACGATCTATGGATGAAGGTACTTCGAGTGTAGAATGTGATAACTATCAGGGTGGAACAATGGCAACTCAGCATCTGATTGATAAAGAATGTCATAAACTGATGTATATCGGCGGAATGAGTGCAGGTGAAGACGTCCATATGCCGGCAGATTTCCGTGAAGTGGCGTTTCGTGACATCTGTGCGAAGACGAAGACAGAGAATGTTGTCATCGTGACAGAGAAGCAGATGTTTGATTCTATGGAATATTACGAATTTGTCAGGGAGAAACTGATCGAGCATCCAGATGTGGATGGTGTTTTCGCCAGCTCAGATGTGATTGGTGCCTATGTACTGCAGGCCTGTTATGATCTGAATATCGAAGTCCCGGGCAGACTGAAGATCGTAGGATTCGATGATGTGAACATTGCACAGTTTACCAGTCCCGGACTGACTACCATTCATCAGCCCGTAGAACAGATGGCGGAGCAGGCAATCTCGGCAATCGTACAGATCGACGCAGGTAAGGTAGTTCCAACCAAGACAGTATTTCCGGTTACGCTGGTGGAACGTGGAACAACCTGATAAGCTATGCATTGTGAATATCCGTTGGACATAATATAATAAATAATCGGCAGGTATCGAGAAAGATACCTGCTTTTTTATTGCATAAAATGAAACTCCAATGATACCACCGAAGTGCTTTGCATCCCTTCAAGCAGACAGGAGAATATCATAATCGGTCATTCAGAAATGTGGGATGTATTTGAAAGGAATATAACATGCGGTTGATATAAAAATAAGCGAAGTTTTATAGAAAACCAACTCGAATATGTGATAATCCAGTGAAAAAACAAAAACTGAATGTAAAAATGCACAAAAACAGACGATAAAAATAGTGCTATTATAACAAAATGTCTTCGGAACGCAAAAAGCATATGATAACCGATTGACATATACAAATCATAATGATAGAATAACACTATCAAGAAAATACGTCGGGGACGTAAAGACAAGCTAAAAAAGCAGGAGGAAAAAAGAAAATGAAAAAACGTATTTCAATGGCACTTGCAATGGCAACTGCAGCAACAATGGCAACTGTATCCGTACCGGCTATGGCGGCGGATGACGTAAACATCACAATCTTCAACTCCAAGATGGAAGTTCAGAGCCAATTCGAAGAAAAAGCTGCTGAATATTCTGAAGAAACAGGTGTTGGCGTAGAAGTTTACTATTCCAGTGATACAGTAGCAGCTCACCTGGCTACCAAATATTCTGCAAACGACCCATACACACTGGCCATGGTAGATGCGAAAGATATCTACTCCCTCGCGAAAGATCACGCGATCGACTTAAGTGATCAGGACTGGGTAAAAGAAACAGATTATGCAATTGGAATTGATGACCAGATCAATGGTTTTCCGACATGTGTAGAGGCTCGTGGACTTATCTACAATGCAGATGCCATTGAAGCTATCACTGGTGAGAAATTTAATCCGGAAGATTACAAAACATTAGATGCATTTAAAGAACTCCTTGAAACTCTGAAAAAAGGAGGAATGGAAACACCTACCGGAATCATGAAAGAAGACTGGTCACTGGCGGCTCACTTCCTTACACAGGTATATGAAGAGCAGCCAGATGTAGAAGAATTCATCAGCGAACTTCACGAAGGAAAAGCAGACCTGATCAACAACGAGAAATTCAATTCCCTTATGGACTTCTTCGATGTAATGATGGAGAACAACTACGCAAAAGATTCTGCAATCGCTGCAGAGCGTGAGACAACAGAAATGATGCTTGCAGAAGGACAGATCGCATTCATGTTCGGCGGTAACTGGGACTGGTCAGTGCTTAATGCATATGACTACTCCGAAAACATGGGTATGATGCCTATACCACAGAACACAGATGACGGTTCCAACGAGAAACTTGTAGGCGGCGGTGGCAAATTCTTCATGATCGACTCCTCTGATGCAACAAGCGATGAACAGCGTCAGGCAGCAAAAGACTTCCTTACATGGCTTGCTGATTCTGAAGAAGGACAGTCCTTCATCGTAAATGACTGTGCACTGATCCCGGCATTCTCCAATAATAAACTGGAAGTAGCTGATCCGCTTGGAAAATCTGTAAAAGAATATGCAGATGCCGGCCAGTTGATCGGTAACTATAACTACATGCCAGATGACAGCATTTCCGTGTGTGGTGCTATCTGCCAGAAATACCTTGCAGGACAGATCGACCGTGCAGAATTCGCATCTGAGATTGAAGATTACTGGAAAAATACAGCTCCTGTAGAGCACTAACATTAAATAAAAGGCATATGCCACCCCGGGAGGCTGCACGCCAGTGTCATGCGGCGTGCAGCCTCTTTCCCTTAAAAGGGAGAAACGGGGATAATAAAAGGGAAAGGGGATCGTTAATATGGAAAGAAACACGATGAAGTATAAAGTAAAACAGTACTTGATGTTCGCCGGCGTTTCCACAGTTCTGTTTTGTGCAGTAGTGATCGTTCCATTTATTTATGGATTGTATCTCACATTCACAAGCTGGGACGGTGTTTCAAAAGAAAAGCCTTTCGTAGGGCTTGCAAACTATATATCTACATTTCAGGATACAGCATACTGGCAGGCACTTGGCCGTACATTTATATACTCAGTTATCGCCGTAATCCTGGTAAACGTAGTAGCATTTTTTCTGGCATACCTTCTGACCAGCGGTATCAAAGGCCAGAACTTCTTCCGTGCAGGTTTCTTCATTCCGAACCTGATCGGTGGTATTGTACTTGGTTATGTATGGAAATTCGTATTTAACCGTGCTTTCGTAGCACTTGGCAAATCTTTATCTATCGGAGCACTTTCAACTTCCTGGCTGGCAACCACCAATGGTGCAATGGCCTGCCTGATCATCGTATCTGTATGGCAGTACGCCGGATACATGATGCTGATCTATGTAGCCGGATTCATGAGCGTATCCAAGAGCCTTATGGAAGCTGCACAGATTGATGGATGTACAAAGACTCAGGCAACGATCAACGTAACGATCCCGCTTATGAGATCTTCTTTCGTACAGTGTCTGTTCCTTACAATCACAAGATGCTTCATGGTATACGATGTGAACCTTTCCTTAACAAAGGGCGAGCCGTTCAACTCCTCCGTAATGGCAGCCATGCACGTATACAATCAGGCATTCTCTTATAAGAACTACGGTGTTGGACAGGCAGAAGCCCTTGTTCTGTTCATTGTCTGCGCGATCGTAGGTGTTACTCAGGTTTATATTGGTAAGAAAGGAGAGGTGGCAGCATAATGGATGAAAATAAAAAAGCAGCTCAGAAAAAGAAAATAAGCCATTTTATTACAATAGCAGTGCTGGTCATCTTATTCCTGGCGTTTATCTTCCCGTTTATCATGGTTATTATCAATGCCTTTAAGACCAAAGGTGACATTACAGCAGATCCGCTGGCACTGGTTGGATCTCATGGATTTATCCTTACCAACTTCACAGATGCAATGAAGAAAATGAACTTCGCGACTTCCTTTACGAACTCACTGATCATCACAACTACCTCCACAATTTTGACGATCGTGCTTGCAGCAATGACTGCCTTCGTAATCGTACGTAATAACTGGAAAGTATGCGCACTGCTGTTCTCTGCAATGATCGCTTCCATGGTGATTCCTTTCCAGGTTCTGATGATCCCGCTGGTATCTCTCTATGGCGGTATCTTTGGTATCCTTAACAGCCGTGTGACACTGATCTTCATGCATGTTGGATTCTCTCTTTCTATGGCAACTTTCATGTTCCACGGAGCGATTCATACCAGCATTCCGATGGAACTGGAAGAAGCCGCATATATTGATGGATGCAACAGATGGCAGACATACTGGAAAATCGTATTTCCGCTTCTGAAACCAACTATCGCAACTGTAGCAATTATTGATGCCATGGCATTCTGGAATGACTACCTTCTTCCAAGTCTTGTGCTTGCACGTAAAGAGCTGTATACACTTCCGATCGCCACACAGGCATTCTATGGTACATATTCTACAGACCTGGGACTGGTAATGGCCGCCCTCCTTCTGGCTATGCTTCCAATCCTGGTATTATATCTGTTCCTGCAGAGATATATTGTGGAAGGTGTTACTTCCGGAGCTGTAAAAGGCTGATAAATAAAGTTACATGGGGCCCAAAGGCAATTTATGTTTTTGGACCCCTTAACTACTATATTGAGGAAATGGCGAAAAGAGGAATTTTCGCCTGATATTAAGGAGATAGATTATGACAAGTCAGACATTACGCGATGCCAGAAGATATGAAGAGGCGATGGCACAGAACATTACAGACCAGGAGAGACCGGAATTTCATTTATCTCCAAGAGTGGGCTGGATGAATGATCCCAATGGTTTTTCCTATTATAAAGATAAATTCCATTTGTATTATCAGTATTATCCATATGACAGTCAGTGGGGACCTATGCACTGGGGACATGTGGTAAGCGATGATCTCCTTCATTGGGAGTATCTGCCTTCAGCTATTGCACCGGACATGCCGTACGATTATGTGGGATGTTTTTCCGGAAGTGCCATAGAGCTCCCGGACGGTAAGCAGCTCTTTATGTACACTGGGGTGCGCAAAGAAGCTCAGCCGGATGGCGGTGTCCGTGATATCCAGACCCAGTGTCTTGCTACAGGTGATGGAATGGATTATGAAAAAGATCCGAGAAACCCGATTCTTACAGTAGAGGATATGCCGGAGAACAGCAGCCCGTTTGATTTCCGTGATCCGAAGATGTGGAAATGTGAGGATGGTTCTTACCGCTGCGTAACTGTGAATGACAGGGCAGATGGAACAGGCGGACGTATTCTGTTATACAGAAGTGAGGATGGATATAACTGGAAATTTGAATCTGTCATGCTGTCCAATGACGGAAACTTCGGAAAAATGTGGGAATGCCCGGATTTCTTTTCTCTGGATGGAAAGGACGTTGTGCTGGTAAGCCCTCAGGATATGCTTCCGAAAGATTTTGAATATCACAACGGAGATGGAACACTTTGTCTGATCGGTAAATTCGATGAGACTACGAAAACATTTATTCCTGAGAGTGATCAGGCTGTAGATTATGGAATTGATTTCTATGCAATGCAGACTGTGGAAGCACCGGACGGAAGAAGGATCATGATCGGCTGGATGCAGAACTGGGATACTTGCAGCAACAATCGTATTCCGAAGGGCAAATGGTTCGGACAGATGAGTATTCCGCGAGAACTTTCGATTAAAGATGGCCGTCTGATCCAGAAGCCGGTCAGAGAGATCGAGAACCTTCGTACAGATAAAGTAGAATATAAAAATGTAACATTTGAAAATGATCTGAAACTGGATGGTGTATCCGGAAGATGTGTAGATCTGGAACTTACACTTCGTCCGGGAAATACAGAGGATATTTATAAGAAATTTGCAGTACGTTTTGCCCAGAATGAGCAGTATCATACGGCAGTAAGTTTCCGTCCCTATGAATCTGTGCTGAAGATCGACCGTAAATTCTCCGGTTCCAGAAGAGCGATCATTCATCAGAGAAGAAGCAAGGTAAACAGCCGGAACGGAGAAATCAAACTCCGCCTGATCCTGGACCGTTACAGCGCAGAGATTTTTGTCAATGACGGAGAGCATGTACTGACAGCTACGATCTATACAGATATTGAAGCAGATGGCATTTCTTTCTTTGCAGATGGAAAAGTAGAGATGGATGTTACCAGATATGAACTGAAGAAATAAAACTGACAATAACCGATACAGCAGATGTCAAAGGAGAGTTGATATGTTAAAAAAAGACTGGTGGAAAAGTGCCGTAATATATCAGATATATCCAAGAAGTTTTCAGGACACCAATGGAGATGGATTTGGAGATTTCCAGGGAATTATTAAGAGGCTGCCTTATCTGGAGAAACTGGGGATAGACTGTATCTGGCTCTGCCCGGTGTACCGTTCTCCTCAGGATGATAATGGGTATGATATTTCTGATTACTGTGATGTGGATCCCATGTTCGGAACCATGGCAGATATGGAAGAACTTATCGGGAAAGCCAGGGAACATGGCATTTATATTGTAATGGATTTAGTACTGAATCATTCTTCCGATGAACATAAATGGTTTATAGAAGCGAAAAAGAGCAGGGAAAATCCTTATCATGATTACTATGTATGGCGTGATGGAAAAGAGGGAGTACTTCCCAATGATATGAAAGCTGCTTTCGGCGGTTCTGCATGGGAGTGGGTACCGGAAGTAGAACAATATTATTTCCATCAGTTTTCTGTGAAACAGCCGGATCTGAACTGGGAGAATCCGAAGCTGAGACAGGAGCTGTGGGATATCATTAATTTCTGGATCGATAAAGGGGTAGGCGGTTTCCGTCTGGATGTTATCGATTTGGTGGGAAAAGTGCCGGATGAGAAGATCACATCCAATGGTCCGAAGCTTCATGAATACATAAAAGAAATGACGGCACATACATTTGTGAGAGATAATCTGATTTCTGTAGGTGAAACCTGGAGTGCTACTCCGGAGATCGCCAAACTGTACAGCAATCCGGACGGCAGTGAACTTTCCATGGTGTTCCAGTTCGAACATATCTGTCTGGATCAGCAGGAGGGCAAGGAGAAATGGGATCTGGCTCCTCTTCCATTCCATAAGTTCAAGGAAGTGTGGAATAAGTGGCAGACAGAGCTCTATGGATGTGGATGGAACAGCCTGTTTTGGGATAATCATGATCTTCCGAGAATCGTTTCACGATGGGGAGATGAGGGTCAGTACAGAGAGGAATCTGCGAAAATGCTGGCAACACTTCTTCACGGAATGCAGGGAACTCCGTACATTTACCAGGGGGAAGAACTGGGTATGACCAATGTGAAATATGAGCTTGAGGAATATCGTGATATTGAACTTTTCGGCATGTATAAGGAGCGCAGGGCACAGGGATATACCCATGAAGAGCTGATGGAATCTATCTATGCGAAAACCCGTGACAATGCCCGCACACCGATGCAGTGGGATACTACAGAGCAGGCTGGATTTACAACCGGAAAACCGTGGATGAAGGTAAATCCCAATTATACAGAGATTAATGCTGCAGAGCAGGTAGACTGTGAGGATTCTATATTTAATTATTACCGCAAACTGATCCAGCTGAGAAAAGAGCTTCCGGTTCTGACAGATGGCAAGTTCACCATGCTGGATATGGATCACGACCAGATCTTCGCATATCTGAGAGATAATGGCGAAGATAAGCTTCTGGTAGTCTGCAATTTCTATGGAAACACAGTTGATTATGCTGTTTCTGAGAAAGCAGAGGATCTGGAGCTTCTGATCGGAAATTATACAGAAGAAAATATGCAGACAGATGTACTGCGTCCTTATGAAGCAAGAATCTATCGGATTCGATAATAGATGGATACGAGGAGGAAAGAAAGTGAATCAGAGGGAAAGAAAGAAAAGAACAGCGAAGACGGAAAGCGCTGTTAAGACAGTTGAAAAAGCAGAGACAGTAAAGGTTGAACAGACAAAGAAAGCTGTTGTTAAGGCTGCAAAAGCAGAAAAAGTTTATAACACACGATTCGAGAAGAAACTGGACGAGCTGCGCTGGCTGTACATGGAACTTTATGGAAACAGCCCCATGTTCGCAGAATTATGTGACCAGATGCACCGCTTCTATGAAGAACGTACAGATGTCCTGAAAAAGCTGGACAGCAAGCGTGAAGCAGATCCGGACTGGTATAAGAAAAACGACATGCTGGGCATGATGTTCTATATCGATAATTTTGCCGGAAATATGAAAGGTGTGGAAAGCAAGATTGACTATCTGGAAAAGAACAATGTTAATTACATTCATCTCATGCCGTTTCTGGATACTCCGAAAGGTCGTTCTGACGGCGGATATGCAGTAGCAGATTTCAGGAAAGTTCAGGAAAATCTGGGAACTATGGATGACCTGGAAGAGCTTACAGGTGCCTGCCATGAGAAAGGCATTAGCGTGTGCATGGATTTCGTTATGAATCATACTTCCGAGGATCATGAGTGGGCGAAAAAAGCCCGCCAGGGAGATGGTGAATATATGAGCCGTTATTTCTTCTATGATAATTCATATATTCCGTCTCTGTATGAGAAAACAGTACCTCAGGTATTCCCGACCACAGCTCCTGGAAATTTCACATGGCTGCCTGAGATCGGACATTATGTAATGACTACATTCTATCCGTATCAGTGGGATTTAAACTACAGAAATCCACGTGTGTTCAATGAGATGATGTATAATTTCCTGTTCCTTGCCAATAAAGGAATTGACATTATCCGAATCGATGCAGTGCCGTATATCTGGAAGGAACTGAATACTTCCTGCAGAAACCTGCCACAGGTACATACCATTGTACGTATGATGCGTCTGATCAGTGAGATCGTTTGCCCGGGTATTCTTCTTCTGGGAGAGGTTGTTATGGAGCCGGAGAAGGTAGTTCCTTATTTCGGAACAGTAGAGAAACCGGAATGCCATATGCTTTATAACGTAACGACTATGGCAACAACCTGGCATACAGTTGCCACCAGGGATGTAAGTCTGCTGAAGAAACAGCTGGATATTGTCAATGGTTTACCGAAGGATTATGTATTCCTGAATTATCTGCGCTGCCATGATGATATTGGCTGGGGTCTGGATTATGCCACTCTGAAACAGGAGGGTATTGAGGAGCGTTCCCATAAGAAATATCTGAACGATTATTTTCAGGGTTATACAGGGGAAAGCAACAGCCGCGGAGTCCTTTATAATGAGGATCCTGTAACAGGAGATGCCAGATTCTGCGGAACTACAGCTTCTATGTGCGGAATCGAGAAAGCCGGATTTGAGAAGGACAAAGCTGCCATGAAGAGAGCAATCCAGATGGATGTAATGCTTCATGCATATATGTTCATGCAGTCCGGAATCCCGGTTCTTTACAGCGGAGATGAGATCGGACAAGTCAATGATTACTCTTATAAAAATGACCCGGATAAAGTGCAGGATTCCCGCTATATCCACAGAGGCGCAATGCACTGGGATCTGGCTGCCAGAGCAGATGATCCAAAAACAGTAGAGGGACAGCTCTTCGGACAGCTGGATAAACTGGAAAAGATCCGCAAGAAAGAGAAAGCATTTATGACCAATGCTGATACCTGGACAGTAGAAACCTGGGATAACAGCATTCTCTGCATCGGCCGTTACTACGACGGAGACAAGATCTATGGTCTGTTCAATTTCAGCGAATATGACAAGACTGCATGGATCAACGAAAGAGATGGCCTGTACAAAGACCTCATCACCGGACAGGAGATGGAAGCTGCAGGAGTAAATATCCCGGCATACGGATTCTACTGGCTGAAGAAAAAATAAGATGAAAAATTCTGAAGGGATGCCGGAAAATTTCCGGTGTCTCTTTTTTGACTCTTTGTGTCTGTAATTTTAACAAACAATTGTATTTGTTAAGGAAAAAGTAAATGTCTGTCAAACATAAGAAAACTGTATTGTTTTTTGAAAATTTGGGTGCTATACTCCACCCGACGACTGAAAAAAACAGAATACTTTTTATGGATGAAAAGGAGTCTAATTATTATGAAAAGAAAATTAATTGCAGGTCTTTTAACAGCACTTTCAGTAACAGTAGTATGTCCGGCGGCATATGCTTCTACCGATCATTATATGGACAGCAGCGTGGTTGGAGCTGATTCCGGATGGTCTGACTGGGATGCGGCATGGGAAACAACAGCGACAGATTTTACAAAAGTATCCCTTACACCAGGTGCTGATGATACGCAGTTAAACTTCGCGTGGTACAGCCAGAAAGGTGACAGTGATGCAACACCTGTAGTTCATTTTGGAACAGATAAAGATAATCTTGAAACATTTGAGGGAACTGCCGGTGATGTAGACCAGAGCCTTACCGGGGACACTGTATATGAATATAATCATGTAACAGTTACCGGACTGGAGCCGAATACAACTTATTATTATACAGTTGAGAAAAACGGCGAGCAGACAGATGTATGTGAATACAAAACACAGGGTACAGACTCTGTAAAAATCCTCTATGTAGGTGACCCGCAGATCGGTGCTTCCAAAGGCCAGACTCAGAATGATGCAGAACTTACCAATGAATCAGGTGCAGCAAACAAAGCAGCAGAGAACGATGGTTTCTCATGGAACCGTACTCTGAATACAGCACTTTCAGAAAATCCTGATATCAACTTTGTGATCTCCGCAGGTGACCAGGTTAACAAAACAGGTGAAGCAAAAGAAGAAGAGTATGCTTCTTACTTAAGCGCAGATGCCCTGAAGGGACTTGCAGTGGCAACTACAATCGGTAACCATGATTCTCTGAATGAGGATTATATGTATCACTTTAATAATCCGAACAATACAGAGAATGGTAAGACTCAGGCAGGCGGTGATTACTATTACAGCTATGGAGACGGAATTTTCATCGTTTTAAATACTAACAACTACAATGTAGCAGAACATCAGAAGACAATTGAAGAAGCTGTTAAGGCTTATCCGGATGCGAAATGGAGAATCGTAACGATCCATCAGGACATTTACGGATCTGGCCTTGATCATTCTGATACAGATGGTATGATACTTCGTACACAGCTTACTCCGGTGTTTGATGCAAATGATATTGATGTTGTTCTTCAAGGACATGACCATACATACAGCCGTTCCAAAATGCTCTACGGTGATGGACAGACTCATGGTAAATATGAGTTCAGTCTGAATGAAGACGGAACTGATTATGACTGGGATCATGCTACAAATGTAGATACACAGGAACAGATCGCACTTGCTCCGGAAGAGGGCGATACAGATGCGCAGGCAGCCCTGGATGCGTTCCATCAGGACAATGACTGCTATACCATCGAGGATGTTGACGGAGATACCGTTACAGATCCAAAAGGAATCCTGTATATGACAGCAAACTCTGCTTCCGGTTCCAAGTATTATGAACTTCTTTCCACTCAGCAGGATTATGTTGCAGCCCGCAGCCAGAACTGGCTTCCAAGTTATTCAGTTATCACACTGACTGCAGATACTTTTTCCATTGATACTTACCAGATCACAGATGACGGTAAGGCTGAAGCGATTGATGATACATTTACAATTAAAAAGACTGGTGCAGACACCACAGACACTTCTGCAGACACCACAGACAGTGCCGATGAAGAAACAGATTCTTCAGATAATGCAGATGCTTCCGCAGATGCAGCAGCTGAAACATCTGAAACATCTGAGAATTAAAAACAGGGTCTGAGAAATCAACTCTATGAAAAGCACAAAATTTACCGGGCTGCTTACGAAAAAGAAGACAGTCCGGTATCTTGTTTATCTTTTACTTGTCTGTATGTTCGCTGTTTTTGTCATTAAATTGAATCAGGTGGAAAAAACAGAGCTGGTGGTTCGGACAGGACAGACATTTGAGAAAGCAAAAGTGGTCAAAGTACTTGAAGATAATCTACAGGAAAACGGAACCCGTGTAGGAGAGCAGAAGGTTCGTGTACATATGCTTACAGGTGAACGAAAAGGACAGGATCTCGATATCACAAGCAGTTCCGGATATCTTTTCGGTGCTGCATGTAAACCGGGAATGAAAGTCATTGTTATGCAGAGTGTTGCCGGTGATTCGACTGTTGCCAGTGTTTATACCCAGGACAGAGAAGGCATTATTTATATCTTTGCGATTATCTATCTGCTGGCTCTTTGCCTGATTGGTGGGAAACAGGGAATTAAGGGATGCCTTGGGTTGATTTTTACATTCTTCTGCGTGATCTTTGTTTATCTGCCGTTGGTATATCTGAAATTTTCACCGTTCTGGACGGCGGTGTTTGTATGCTTTATTACAACGTTGGTTACTATGTATCTGATCGGAGGTCCGACACGGAAGACATGTGCAGCGACACTTGGAACACTTGCCGGTGTTGTTCTTGCAGGAATTTCAGCGTGGTGTTTCAGCAAGGCTTCCGGGATTACCGGTTTTAATGTTTCGGATATTGAGACACTGATGACTCTTTGGAACACGAATCGTATCCAGGTTGGCGGATTGCTTTTTTCAGGATTGCTGATCTCCTGTCTGGGAGCAGTGATGGATGTTGCTATGTCCATTAGCAGTGCTATTGATGAAATCTACAGACAGAATACTTCATTAACCCGGAAAGAACTTTTCAAAGCCGGGCTGCGTGTGGGAAGAGACATGATGGGAACAGACAGCAACACACTGATCCTGGCATTTGCAGGAAGCAGTGTCAGTACACTTCTTCTGGATTATTCTTATGATCTTCCGTATCAGCAGATCATTAATTCCAATAATATTGGTATTGCGATCATGCAGGGACTGGCGGGAAGCTTCGGGATCGTGCTTTCTGTACCGTTTACTGTACTGATCTGTACGATACTTTTTCATAAGAGTAAATAATACAGGGGCTGTCTTTCGACAGCCCCTGTTAGGATTCTGAAAATTACCGTATTCTTTTCTTTATCATCGGTCCGATGATCATGGCGATGATCATTTTTACCAGGTCGGCCGGGATGAATGGGATTACGCAGACTGCGAGAGCAGCTTTGAAAGTGTAATCTGCAACTAGGCAGAACCATATAGTTCCGAAGAGGTAGCATACGATCGTTCCGACGATCATACCGATAAGCTGGATCCATGGCTTATGGCAGTTATCAATTACCAGTCCGGCAATGATGGCCATAACGATAAATCCGATGATGTATCCGCCAGTAGGACCTGCAAGTTTGGCAGGGCCGCCTGTGAATCCAGAAAATACCGGAAGGCCGACCAGGCCAAGCAGAAGATAGATCAGATAACTAATCGTTCCTCTTTTCCATCCGAGAAGATACAGGGACAGATAGATTGCCAGGTTGGTGAATGAGATCGGGACAGGGCCGATGGGGATGGACAGTGGGGCAAGAATGCAGGTAACCGCGGCCATTAGTGCGGTCATGGTTATTTCGTAGGTTTTGCTGTGAGGTGCGGCAATGCTTTTTGTCTGGTTCATGTTAAGAGAACTCTCCTTTTGAAGTTTTTTGTTGTGCAGATAAAATTGTCCGCACTTGGTTAAATAGTGTTCAATTGTCAGCAAGTGTATGATCATGCGGATTCAATCTCATAAGTAAATCCCGCGTCAGTGATGGTTTTCAGTGTATCCTCAATGCCCTGACCTCCCTCTGTCAGATAACCGGAAGCAAAGATAGAGTCAACAACACTAAGCAGTTTTTTTTCTTCACCTTTGAAATATACTTCTCTTCCGGCAGCACAGCGGATGTCTGCTTTCGGCACGAGAAGTCTTGCAAGACAGAGGACTTTCATGCAGTATTCGGTTGTCAGCATGGAGATATCGGCGTTGCCGAGGGGAGTTCCTTTAATTGGAAGGAGGAAGTTGATGGGCAGTGCTTCCGGTTGAATCTCGCGCAGTTCGAGAAGCATATCAACTACATCTTCTTTACTTTCCCCCATACCAATAATTCCGCCACTGCAGATCTCGAATCCAAGTCCCTGAAGCATATGGATGTTCTGGACACGCTGTTCAAATGTGTGTGTACTGCAGATGTTGTGGTAATAGGACCGGCTGCTGTTCAGATTATGGTTTATTCGGTCCAGACCGGCTTCTTTCAGCATTCTGGCCTGCTTTTCTGTCAGGAAACCGATAGAGCAGCAGAGATGTGTTCCGTGTTCTTTCATCTTACGGATCCGGCGGGCAAGTTCTTCGATTTCTTTATCTGTAAATTTCATGCCGCTCAGACCGATACAGTGTCTGGATAAATGATAATCATTTACGAAATCATTGTCCTGATACAGTTTCTCTTCATCGACCCATTTGTATTTATCAATATCTGCTGTAGAGCGACAGGACTGTGCACAGTAAGCGCAATCCTGAGAACAGTTTCCGCTACGGGCGTTGGTAAGAATATGAATGCTTACACGATTTCCTTTATATTTGTATCGTAAACTCTTTGCACGATCGATCAGCGCATCAAGTTCTTCATTCGGGGTATTTAAAACAGCGATCGCATCCTCTCTGGAAAGAACAGGAGCATCTTTTTCATATAATTCGGAATTCATAGATAATAATACCTTCCCTGTGATTTTTTGTACGGGTATCACTTTAACATATAAAAGTATAAAATGTCAACTTAAAATTTAAAATAGGTTTACAATATAAAGCTTACGTGAAAATATTTGGCCTGTCAATATATCTATTCAGCGTGTCATTTACTGGCGCAATGAAATATCTGGTATGATAAAAATTGAACAATTATGACAATGTGGAGTATTATGGCTGGATGGCAGAGAGAATCCAGAAGCTGAGGAGAAGAAAGTTTATGAAAATAAGAAAAAGAAATATTCGGTAGATGAACTGCTCATATATGCATATAAGCATAATCAGATACCGGAAATTTTATTTGTGAAAGACAGAGATTGTTAACGTTTTATGGTAAATGAGCATGATGACAGGCAGCAGAGGAAACAGGACCCATCTGGTGGGAAGGTAGAGGGCACAGCAAACCGCTCCTCCCAAAATACAGATTCCCAGAAGAAGAGGGAGAAGCCATGCGGTCAGCTTAAGCGGGGCCTGCCTCAGATAGCTTTTTACAGGCAGATATACCAGGAATGATTACGGAAAGTTCAAGTACAGGGCGAAGTATGTCAGTCATTTCAGGACCTCCTTTGGAACAGAAATTCCATAAATGTCTGTCTGGCGTTTTTCAGCAGTTTACGGCTGACAGGGACATTGCTTCCATTATCAAGGCGAAAGCCTGATCCGTCAAAATCAACGGCATGCTCCAGATTGATCACAACGCCCCGGTTACACTGATAGAAACGTGAGTCCATTTTCAGGGAGGTTATGAAGGAATCAAAGGACTGGCGAGTGACCAGTTCCCTTTCACCGGCAGTGTGGATGTGGATCATGTGGGAAAAATGCTCTGCGTAGATTATTTTCCGGAAGGGAATCTGAATATTACTGCCGTTTACCTTTACATCTATGTATTTCCCGGAATCCGGGATGCGGGAAAGGATTTCATCTGCCAGTACGGAAATATCATTTTCACTGTAGGGCTTTACAAGATAGTGGAGAGCCCGGACCTGAAATCCTTCTAATGCATGGTCAGTGGAAGTTGTTGTAAAGATCAGCAGACAGTCAGTATCTGATCTGCGAAGTTCTTTTGCTGTATCAATCCCGTTAGAACCATTCATATAAATATCCAGAAACACTACCGTGAAAGGACATTCCTTCGCTGCAGTGAGGAAAGTTTCTCCATTTTCATATTCAAATATATCTACGTGGACATTGCGCCTGGAAAATTGAGATTCCAGTCTGTTGCGAAGCAGTGTCCGTTCTTCTGAAATATCATCAACAATTGCAATTCTCATAGTAAATCTTCCTTTTTATTTTGTACCGGTAATGGTACGTTCTGGAAACAGTATATCACAAAAACAGGTGGCTGATTTACAATTCGTGCTATTTTTATTCCTTTCGTGACAGAATCATTGAAATAAATTTCTGCTTTCTTATAATGTGCTTAACAGGTACAGGAAAGAGTTTAACAGAAAAAAGGAGGGGTTTGGTGTACTGTATTGCTGTGTTGGCTGTCAATGAAAAAGAAGGACAGGATTATGCAAAATATATTATTGATTACTGTACTGAGAGAAGTATCTTTCCATTGGTTGAACTCTATCAGAACCAGGAAAGCTTTTTTGAACAGATACAGAAAACTGTGCCGGCTGTAGTGCTTCTTGCACTGCCCGGAGTGTCCGGACTGAATGCAGCAGAACATCTCCGCTCCTTATATCCGGGATGTGGTGTCATTTGGTGCAGTGACCTTGATTTTTCGCTTCATGCTTTCAGATTGCGGGTTGAGTATTTTTTTATGGAACCTGTGGACGAGCAGAAGATAAGAGAAGGTTTTTCTGTCTGGCTGAAACACAGTAAGGCAATGTAACAGGGATATTATTATGATTCAGGAGGAAATAATATGAAGAAAAGAGTTTTAATTCTTGCGATGGCAGCGTTTATGGTAACAGCTTCATCTGATTATACAATTAGTATTGTTCATGCGGAAGAGGCATCAGAACTTCCGGTCAAGGCACTTACACCGAAGGCTATGGATGTGAATCCGTATATGGCAGCCAGTGATTCTAATATTCATCATGACTGCTATAATACAGATTCAACAGATGAGGTATTGCCTGTTGATATTTATTCTGAGATCAATGTTTCTTATGAAAAAGTTAATCCCAA
>SKEY01002503.1_pt1 | contig 18960 bp, 21 predicted proteins | sample 4843871 | NCBI WGS metagenome assembly SKEY01 (sample SAMN11008797, study PRJNA524170) | human gut metagenome | biome: Human fecal sample; material: Feces; isolation source: fecal sample from pouch patient p36 | host: Homo sapiens | place: Israel: Tel-Aviv | collected 2016-12-04 | reverse complement strand
GTGGGAATATCAATACAGGAGTACTGGATCATGTCGCAAAGCATATTCGTCCCGGTATGAGTACCGGTGAAATTGATCGTCTGGTATATGATTATACTGTTTCCCATGGTGCGATTCCTGCACCATTAAATTATGAAGGATTTCCGAAAAGCTGCTGTACATCTGTGAATGATGAGGTCTGTCACGGTATTCCGGATGACAGTATTATCCTGCAGGAAGGTGATATCGTAAATGTCGATGTATCAACAATCTTTCACGGCTACTATTCCGATGCTTCCCGTATGTTTATGATCGGTGAGGTAAGTGAAGAGGCAAAAAATCTGGTGGAGGTCACAAAGGAATGTCTGAAAATCGGCATGGATGCCGTCAAGCCATGGGGACATGTCGGTGATATTGGAGCTGCTATTCACAAATATGCGACAAGCAGAGGATACAGTGTTGTTGTGGATTTTGCAGGACACGGTGTTGGCAAGGAGTTTCATGAGGATCCTGTAGTCGGTCATGTCGGTCGTGCAGGCAGTGGTATGGTGCTGGCTCCCGGTATGGTATTTACGATTGAGCCCATGATCAATGTAGGGGATTATCATCTATATATTGATGCAGAAAACGGATGGACATCCTATACAGAGGATGGCTCTTTAAGTGCCCAGTGGGAGCATACGCTCATGGTTACGGAGCACGGCATTGAGATTTTAACATATTGATGCAATGTGAATAAAGAGAGGCCTGATTTTGTAAACTACGAAATGTTTTATAATATAAGCAGATAGTATATGTAGTATTCAAGACTATCTGCTTTTTTGTACATCAGCTTCTTTGCACATAAATTCCTGTGAAATAGCATTTTCCATGGATATTGAATTTGCTGAATCTTACGGTTTTGTCGCAAAAATGTCTTAAACATGCAGGTTTAAAGTGTTTTCATAGTGCCTGTATTGTGTTAAAGTAGTACTAAGAAATATAAGGGAGGTAGGCTTATGAAGAAAATCAGTGGCAATAAGTTATTGGTAAAGGCACTCCAGGAAGAGGGCGTAGATACAATGTTTGCATATCCGGGTGCCTGTACCATAGACATCAGTGATGAATTATATAAGCAGAACAGTATAAAAATCATTCTTCCACGACAGGAAATCGCTCTCGTTCATGAAGCGGATGCCTATGCACGTTCTACAGGAAAAACAGGGGTATGTCTCGTTACCAGCGGTCCGGGTGCGACAAATCTTGTGACCGGTCTTGCGACAGCCTATTATGACAGTGTTCCTCTTGTCTGCTTTACCGGACAGGTGGCACGGAATCTGATTGGAAATGATGCATTTCAGGAGGTGGATATTGTAGGAATCACCCGCAGTATCACCAAATACGGTGTCACGGTTCGCAGAAGAGAGGATCTGGGACGTATTATCAAGGAGGCCTTTTACATTGCGGCAAGCGGCAGACCCGGTCCGGTGCTGATTGATCTTCCGAAGGATGTTATGGGAGAGCTGGGAGAAGCGGATTATCCGGATAAGGTGAATATTCGTGGATATAAGCCAAGCACTGCGGTACATATCGGTCAGCTGAAGCGTGCCATAAAAATGCTTGGCAAGGCTAAACGCCCGTTGTTTCTTGCCGGGGGCGGGGTGAATATCGCCCATGCGAATGAGCCCTTTACGAAGCTGGTTGAGAAAACGAATATACCGGTTTTAACAACGATTATGGGAAAGGGTGCGATTCCAAGCAATCACCCGCTGTATGTGGGAAATATCGGAATGCATGGTGCCTATGCCTGCAATATGGCCGTGAATGAATGCGATCTGCTGTTTTCCATCGGTACGAGATTCAATGACCGTATCACGGGAAAGCTGCATTCCTTCGCTCCGAATGCCAAAATCGTGCATATTGATATTGATACTGCCGCAATCTCTAAAAATATACAGGTGGACATTCCAATCGTTGCGGACGCCAGGGAAGCAATCGATAAAATGCTGGAATACGTGCATGAATATAATACAAAAAAGTGGCTGGTAGAAATTGATGCATGGAAAAGCGAGCATCCACTCATGATGAAAAAGAAGCCGTATCTGACGCCGCAGGATATCATTGAAACCATTAACCGGGTATTTGAGGAGCTGATTATTGTAACCGATGTCGGACAGCATCAGATGTTTACAGCACAATTTATTGAGCTGACAAACAAGAAGAAGATGTTGATGTCCGGAGGTCTTGGTACGATGGGCTATGGTCTTCCGGGGGCTATCGGCGCGAAAATTGGAAATCCGGATACTCCTGTACTTTCCATTTCGGGAGATGGCGGGATGCAGATGAACATCCAGGAAATCGCAACAGCTGTACTGGAGGAGCTTCCTATCATAAATTGTATTTTCAATAATAACAATCTGGGCATGGTTCGACAGTGGCAGAAGCTGTTCTATGGAAAGCGCTATGCCATGACCTGTCTTCGTGCCGGAGCTGCCTGCCGCAATAAATGCGGGGAAGTATCCTGTCCAACGTATACTCCGGATTTCGTAAAGCTGGCGGAAAGCTATGGGGCAAAGGGGATCCGGGTAACGGAAAAGGAACAGATTGAGCCGGCTCTCCGTGAGGCGATGAGCAGTAAGAAAACACCGGTAATCATTGAATTTATCATTAATCCGGAGGATCTTGTGTATCCGATGATTCAGCCCAACGGAACCTTAAAGGATATGCTTATGGATTGTTAAACGGATGCTAAACAGAAAGGAGAGAGTGAAAGTATGAATGGAAACGGTATGAAAAAACGTTGGATATCGCTGTATGTGGAAAACCAGGTAGGTGTATTATCGAAGATAAGCGGACTGTTTTCAGGTAAATCATATAATCTTGACAGCCTTACCGTAGGAACGACGGAAGATCCTACCATATCCAGAATGACGATTGCGACGGTCAGTGATGATGAAACCTTCGAACAGATCAAGAAACAGCTGAACCGGCTGGTAGAGGTTATCAAGGTCATTGATTTTACAGATATCTTTGTTCGTATGAAGGAAATTTTATATGTGAAGGTACAGAACTGTACCCTGCAGGATAAGACAGAGCTGTTTCAAATTGCACAGACCTTTAAGGCAAAGGTGATTGATTATGGAAGAGACAGCCTACTTCTGGAATTCGTACAAACCGCAACAAAGAATGATGCGGTTGTCAAACTGATGAAAGAGGAGTTCAAGGATATTGAGGTTGTCAGAGGGGGCAGTGTGGGAATCGAGTCAATCAGCATGATGGAGCGCTGAATGCACATAAAACGCAAAATGTATATAACACGGAAATAGGGATCAGAACATCTGGTCCTTTTCTTTTATTTGACTGTCTGAGAAAACAATAAGCGATATAACGATTCTGTACATGCATATAGGGGATATGCGGTATAATGAACAGGAAATGCGGAGGTATACATAATGGTAAAGCATATGTCATTTAGCTCGGTGGAAGAAATTGATGTGAGGCTCTGTGATTTTAAAATTCTGTTTGCGTATCATTCAAATAAAATAGAAAACGAAAGAACTGATTTTCATGACACAAGAGATATTTTTGAAAAGGGCTCTGTGAACGGTTATACCGGTGATTTGAGAACACTGTTTGAAATAGAAAATCAGGTGCACTGCTATAATTACTTAAAACCGCTTATCGTAGAGAAAAACCTCTGGATATAAACTTTATCAGGCGCATACAGGTTAAGCTTATGAAAGGTACATATGATGATATTCGTTACCATGAGAAACAGGAACGTCCGGGTGAATTCATAAAACATGATTATGTAACCGGTAAAAATGGAATCGGCAGTTATCCTCATGAAGTTGAATCGATGTGAAAGAGCTGTTATCGGAGGTCAATACATATCAGGGGACAGATTACTTTACAGCAGGAGTATATCTACATGCAATGTTTGAACATATAATCCCTTTGCGGATGGCAGAGCAGGCAGGACATTGATGAATTATTATTTCATGATTCATGATATCGCCCCTGTTATCATTTACAATGAGGATAAACCGGCGTATTACCGTGCACTGGAGGCCTTTGATCACAAAGTGATTTGATTCCTTTAAAAAGCTTTATACAGGAAGAACAGGCAAAAACATGGTGTAAGAAAAAGGATTCAGGAAAAAAGCGGTTAAGGAAATTTCTGGAGTAAACTGTATATAAATAAGGAAGCAGGCGCCCCGTATGAGAGCATGGGGATCGCATTGCTTCCTTTTATTGAATAATATACTTGTAAGCAGAGGGCTCCTCCCTTTTAATAGAGGGTAAGCAGGGTATCAAATTAATATGCAAACTGGCGGTAATAGCGTCTTGTTGTCAGATTATGATAATTGCAATCTCATTATTTATCCCAATAGAAATATTTATGCAAAATATATTTTTGACAGTGATCTCAATGAGAATTATGCTATCTATTTCGGCTTTCTTTTGGTATAATGAACAAAGAAAGAGGTTTATTTATGCTATGAGGAAGGGAACTTTATGAAAATCTTAACATTGAGTATCATGATTGCCAATGAACTCAAAAATATGATTGAGCAGGAAAATTTAAAGGAAGGCGACAAGCTGCCTAGTGAGCGAGAGCTGTGTGAGAAATTAAATGTTCAGCGACTGACTTTGCGTAGTGGATTACGTATCCTTATGCAGGAAGGGATTATTATCTCAAAACAGCGTAGTGGTTACTATGTTAATAAGCCCAGAATAGTAAAGAATGTTTTTCATTTAGAATCAACAAGTGAGGCTATATTTGAGCAAGGTATGAACATGAAAATCAAAATATTAAATATAGAAAAAAAAGAAACAAATAAACAATTATCATCAAAGCTGCGTCTTCCTTTAGGAACAAAAATATATTGCTTACAACGTTTGCGAATTATAGATGATGAACCAGTATCATTAGATACAAGCTACTTACCGATTAAATATGCGCAGGGGTTGGAAAAACAGGATATTGAAAGCCGTGCATTATATCAAATACTGGAAAGTGAATACGATGTCTTAATAAACCGCAGTGAGCAGGAAATATTGATTTGTGAGGCAGATAGCTATATAGCCGATGCTTTGCACGTGGAAGTAGGAACACAGATGGTGCTGCAGCAGGGTTTGGCATATGATGATAAGAATCGTCAAATTGAATATTCAGAAAGTATTATGAAGATGGAACGTTTTGTTTATGTGAACTAGGAGGATTGTTATGGATTATCGAATGCCGCTTTATATGCAATTAAAAGAAATAATCATAAAACGTATTGAGGATGGCGAATATCTTCCTGGTGAAAAAATACCAAGCGAAAGAGAGATGGCGGATACTTATGGTGTGAATCGAATGACTGTAAAAAATGCAATCAGTTCTCTTGTTGAAGCCAATATTCTATATCGCGTTCATGGTAAAGGAACATTTGTGGCAAAAAAAGAAACAGAAAAGGTTGCCTTTTACGAAAATTATACTGATACCGGCAGAGGTCTTGGTGCTGTTTTGAAGGATAGTGGAAAACCTTTGACAAATCAAACACTTGAAAAAGGTGTAATCCAATGCAGGGGATATTTGGCGAATAAGCTTCATATTTTGAAAAATGATGATGTTTATGTACTGCATCGTCTGCGAAGTATGGGAACAGAATCCTTTGCATTAGAGTATTGCTATGTTCCATTCCGTTTGTTCGAGGATATTGATTCTTATAATTTTGAACATGTATCACTTTATGATTATATGAAGAGCAAAGGACATTTACCTGTTGTATTTTCTCAGCGATTGACAATATTAAAAGCAGTACAGCCGGAAGCCAGGCTGATGAAAATAGAGGAAGGGCAGCCATTGTACTACTTTGAATATATTGGAAAAGATGCAAAAGGTAATATTGTTGAATACACAGAAAGCTATGTTCGTTGTGATAAAGCTAAATTTACATTTAGAGCTAAAAGATAGATCAAAAATGATGTATCTTTTTTTACTATGTTTCCATGTATAATGATTCAATGGTACTTCAAGTGAAAAACTGATATATGCCTATGATGAAAATTAAGAACAGTATGCTGAAATTTCTTATTTCTATTATAAAAGCGCATTTTATCTGGTATATAATTTGATATAATTGGTATGATACAAGAACCTCATGAATTTCTTTTGGCTCTGATTTTAGGCGAATAAAAGTATATAGGATTCTATCCAGATAATAGAAATATATGATAAATAAAGCCTTTTTAGCACTTTTTTGTATATGGTAATATTGCGAAAATAATTTTCAGAAGAAATATGTTTTTTAAAATATTAAAGAAAACGCTTGCAAAGAGTAGTGACAACTGGTATATTAAATGTATAAAGTGGATTATATAAAGAACCACAGGGTGCACACTGCTGGAGAAATCTATGATTCTGCTTTGTACATTTCTAATTTCTGATTATAGTAATCTGTAATGCAATAGAACAGTCTTCAGAAAAGGAAAGCATATAAAAGTTATCGAAGGAGAAAAAGAACATGGAAAAAGAAAAAGTAGTATTGCCTAAGTTTAATGTGGAGACTTATTTAAAAGATGGAGATGCAGTTATCGCTAAGTTAAAAGATGTAGAAGCTGCTGCAGATAAGATTCATGAAAAGGGATATGAAAATATATTCCTGCTCGGTATGGGGGGGACCTATGATGAATTAGAGCCTATTCAGTACATTATGAATAAATATTCTGAAGTAGAAGTACATCTATCCAATGCTGCTGAGCTGAATGTACTTGGAAATAAAAGATTGAATAAAAATTCAATTGTCATAACAGCAAGTGCTTCCGGAGATACAAAAGAGATTGTCGAAGCGGTGGAATGGATTGTCAAAGAGGGTATTGATGTAATGGCATTCACAAAACCGGAAACACCACTTGGTAAACTGGCTACCATGATTGTTACAGCACCTGTTACAACAGGACAGTGTGAATACAGCTATTTGATGTTTGATATTTTGGCATTACGTTTGCTTAATCGTCGTGGAGAGTTCACTAAATATGATGATTTTGTTGCACAAACAAAAAATATTTTCCACGATCTGGTTGGCATCCGTGAAAAATTTGATGAAAGAGCCGATGATATTGCAAAGAAATATGCATTAGCTCCTTACAGTATCTTTGTTGGTTCCGGAGCATTGTGGGGAGAAACTGTTTTATTCTCCATGTGTATTCTGGAGGAAATGCAATGGGTACGTACAAGAGCGGTGTCCTCACCAGATTTCTTCCATGGAACATTGGAACTGGTGGAAAAAGATGTACCTGTATTCCTGTTCAAAGGAGAAGATGAATGTAGAAAGCTGGATAACCGTGTAGAGGCATTCGCAAAACGCTTCACAGATAATCTGATTGTAGTTGATACAGCAGAATATGCAATTGATGGACTCGATCCGGAATTCCGCTTTATCGTTTCACCAATGATTCTTACAGCGCTGGTTACAGAAAGGCTTGCAAGCTATTATGAAACATATACTAAGCATAATCTTGCATATCGTCGCTACTATCGCCAGTTTGAATATTAATCTATGAAGGCATTGGATGCAGTTATATTTGATATGGATGGAGTTCTGATTGATTCAGAACCCATCTATATGCACCATGTACTTGAATTCTATCGTAGATTTCATATCCATGTGCCTTATAAGGAGGTTGTGAAGCTAGCAGGAAGCAGTCATGAAGCTGGTTTAGCAATGATGTCAGCATGGTGGAAAGAGGATATTACACCTTCGGAATTTGAAAAATTCTATGAAGCAAACAGCGATGAGGAAATCATTTATTCAGAAATCCTGAATCCGTATGTTTTATATGTCCTTAAACGTTTGAAGGAAAGCGGCATGAAGCTTGCGATTGCATCTTCCTCACCTAAGCAGGCGATCGTCAAAATGGTAAATGAGTGCGGATTAAAAGGCTATTTTGATGAAATCATTAGCGGACATGATTTTCCTTATAGTAAGCCTGATCCTTCAATTTACTTACATACCCTCCAAAAACTGAATGTGGAAAAGAAACGTTGCATTATCGTAGAGGATTCCACATATGGAATACTGGCGGCGAAAGCAGCTGGTATTCGTGTTATTGCAAAACACGATGTACGATTTGGTTTTGATCAATCACAAGCTGATTATCTGGTTTATGATTTGCTTGAAGCCTATCATCTGATCATGCAGGAAGGTGAGACTACATGAATAAGGAAATAAAGCTTAGCGCAATGAATTGCCATCATCGCTTTTATACACTGGAATCATTTTTTGCCAATGCGAAAGCGAACGGTTATTCCTGTGTTGAGTTATGGACGGGACCACAACATTTCTATATGGATTACAATGGCTATGAAACCATAACCAAGCTGAAAAATCTTGAACAGCGATATGGTATAAAAATTATTGGCATCTGTCCTGAGCAGACAAATCCAAAACCAAATAATATGGCTGCTGGTGTTTCTTGGATGCATCCGCAGGTTGAGCAATATTTTAAGAATGCTATTGATGTTGCGGTAGAAATTAAAGCGAATCAGGTTGTAGTAACGAGCGGCTGGGCTTTCCTTGATGAGCCAAAGGAAGAAGCCTATCGGCACAGTGTGAAGATGCTGCAAAAAATAAGTGAATATGCGGAACAGAAAGGGATGTTATTGGCGATTGAAGCTTTACAGTATAATGAATCTGTTCTGGTAAACAGTGTTGAGGATTTACAACATCTGTTAAAGGAAGTGCAGCGGGATGCTTTGAAGGTTTGTCTTGATTCCGGTGCTATGGCAGTGGCTGGGAATACCATTCAGGAATATTTTGATGCATTTCATGATGATATTATCCATGTCCATTTTGTAGATGTTAAAGCTAATACAACACATCTAGCATGGGGTGACGGTGAACGGAATATGAAGGAGGATTTACAGGCTTTCTTTCAGAATAAATATCATGGTGTTCTTTCTGTAGAATGTGTAAATTCACAATATTTTGAAAACCCGTCTGCAGCAGATAAACAATCCATTCAGCAATTTCAAAAGCACATGAAGGAGTTAAACGTATGAGACATTATGTTATCGCATCACATGGAGGTTTTTCAAAAGGAATATATGAAAGCATAAAAATCATCATTGGGGAACAGACAGGTGTTGATATCATCACAGCCTTCATTGATGGTAAAAATGATATAGAAGCATTAGTAAGCGGGACTCTGGAAAAGATTTCGTCTTCGGATGAAATCATTGTATGCACTGACGTCTTTGGCGGTAGCGTAAACACAGAGTTTATGAAGCAGCTGAAAACGTACAAAAATCTATACCTGATTACCGGAATGAATCTTCCTTTATTGATGCAGCTGTTTTTATCGACAGAAGAAAATACCGAGCGCATGATTCTTGATATTGTTAATAGCGAGGATACGCATGTTAAGTATTGTAATCTTTTGATTGAAACAGAAGATGTAGAAGATGACTTCTAGAAAGGTGATGTAGAATGATTAAACTGGTAAGAGTAGATCATAGACTGCTGCATGGTCAGGTAGCTTTTTCCTGGACAAATGGTGTAGGGGCAAACTGTATTCTGGTAGCAAGTGATACCGTCGTGAATGATGATGTCTGGAAAACGACATTAAAGCTGGGAAAGCCTAGTGGCGTAAAACTGGTCATTAAGAACATGGCTGATTCGATAGCAGCGATTAACAGCGGAGTTACCGATAAATACAAACTGATTATTGTTGTACAGACTATCAAAGAAGCTAAACAGCTTGCGGATGGCTGTCCTTCCATAACGAGTATAAATCTTGGAAACACGAAAGAAAGTAAAACAACAATACAGATTAGTAAGCAGGTATTTCTGGAAGATGAAGAGAAAACGATTTTGAAAGAGTTAATGAATCGAGGCGTGGAATGTGAGATACGAGCATTGGTTGATGATTCAAAAATCAATGTCGCACATGTTCTAAAATAATTAGGAGGAAATTTTTATGATAGTACAAGCTATCTTGGTTGGTCTTATCGCAGCATGGGGTTCTCTGGATTATGCATTTGGAACCCTGTATACCTTCAGGCCTATTGTGTTAGGTCCACTGGTTGGTCTTGCTTTGGGGGATGTGAAAACAGGAGTAGAAATTGGTGCTAGTCTGGAACTGTTGTTTATGGGGGCGATTTCTGTAGGTGCATATATACCACCGGATGTAAATATCGGAGGAGTTCTGGCAACAGCATTTGCCATATCAATGGGCAAGGGTGTAGATGCAGCTGTAGCATTGGCTATGCCAATTGCAGTTATATCATTGGGAATCGGAAATCTGGTATCTGCCATTACCCCTGTCTGTTTGAAAATTGCGGATGATGGTGCTGCGCAGGGAAATGATTCTAAAATCATGTTTACGCAGTGGTTGATGGGAGCATTTGCTACTTCATACAAATTCTTACTTGCCTTCGGTGCATTTTATATCGGAGCTGATAAAGTACAGGATCTATTGGATTTCATACCACAATTCATCCTTGATGGAATGGGAGTTGCCGCTGGAATCCTGCCTGCAATGGGATTTGCAATGCTGATGCGTATGATTATCAATAAAAAACTGATACCGTTTTTCTTCCTTGGATTTGTACTGGCATCCTATGCGAATATCCCGGTACTGGGTGTGGCAATTATAGCAGTAATTATAGCCGTAGAAAAATTCGGATTTCTGGAAGGAAAACCACAGCTTGCAGGCAATGCTGAGGAGGTAGATGATGATGACGACTTCTAACAAAGAAGATAGACTGATTACAAAAAAAGATCTGTTACATTCTGCTTGTAATATTGGTGCATTGGGAATGGAGTACTCATGGAATTATCCACGTCAGATGCATTTGGCTTTCTGCTTGATGATCAATCCTATGTTAAAAAAAGTTTATAAAGATGATCCTGAAGGCTATTCAGAAGCTTTAACACGACATGTGGCATTCTTTAATATCACTCCTCAGCTTGCTCCGTTTGTCGGTGGTATTGCAATTTCTATGGAGGAGCGTGTTGCGAAGGGGGAATTGGAAGGAGCTGCTGTAGACTCTGTCAAAGCTGCCTTAATGGGGCCGTTAAGCGGTATAGGGGATTCTATTTTTTTAGGATGTATACGTGTAATCGCGGTTGCTGTAGGTATCTCACTATCGGCATCCGGAAATATTATGGGGCCAATCGCTTATTTCCTGATTTATAATATTCCGGCTTTTCTGGTACGTTTTATCGGTGCAGTGAAAGGTTATGAATTAGGGTTTTCGTTCCTGGCGAATGCTGAAAAGAGTGGCTTGATGGAAAAGGTTATGTTTGCATCCGGTATTGTCGGTATTATGGTTATCGGGGCAATGAGTAAGGATATGTTCTATGCAACAATCCCATTTGAAATTGGTGCAAGTGTATCTGGAGAAGAGGTACAGACGGTACAGGGAATCTTGGATGGAATCATGCCTGGTGTGCTGGGATTAAGCGCAACATGGATTTATTACTGGCTGTTAAAGAAAAAAGTAAATCCTATGTGGTTGATATTTGGAACAATGATTCTGGGTATTGTTGGTGTTTATTTAGGTTTCTTGGGTTAGTTACTTAGCCATTAAGAAATAAAGTGAAAATTTCATCACTGTATTATAAATATCAGGAGGAACATATGCGTATAAGTAAATATATCGACTATATCGATGATCCGGAAGACACCTTTCAGCAATATATATACAAGGGCAAATACTATGATTTCCGCTGCATTTTTGCAGATTTAAAGACTTATGCAGAAGCAGTTGAATATTTGAAAGATACAGATGTTATAGTAGCCGGAGCAATCGATTTCCCAGAAGGAACGTTATCTCTGGATGAAAAAATGGAAATGTTCAAGGCATATGCGAAAAAAGGCTTTCAGGAAATTGACTATGTACTGAATCAAAAAGCTGTTGAACAAAGAGACTTTGCATACCTAGAGAAAGAGATGAACAGCATAGCGGAATTCTGCCGAACCCATGGAATACGGGATAAGGCAATCGTAGAAATGTGTAAACTGGATAATGATGAAGAGGCGAAGATAGAAATCTGCAGAATTGCAAATAATACAAAACCGGCATTTTTAAAGACATCAACAGGAAAGAGCTTTGCAGGTGCAAAGCTAGAAGATGTAAAACTGATGAAAAGCATACTGCATGATGATATCAAAATCAAGGCAGCTGGTGGTATTCATACTTATCAGGAGGCAATGGAATTCATCAAAGCTGGAGCTAGTGTTTTAGGTGCCAGTGCAGGAATAGCCATTATCAAAGGCGAAGCAGAAAATGTAATCGAATAATATACGAGAGAGAAGCTGTTCGTAATCTGATTATCCAGTTTAATGAACAGCTCCTTTTCTTTAGGAAGAGTTTATATGCAGAAGGAGGTGTTTTATGAAACATATTAAGTTTATGAGATATTTTACAAGCTTAGCATTACCGGTAGTTTTGCAGCAGTTATTGGCTCATTTATTAGCTGTGAGTGATACTATTATGCTGGGAGCCTTCAGTGAGCAGGCGATTAGTGCTGTTAGTGTTGCCAATAAATATTTCTTTATTTACAATTTGGTTATTTTTGGTCTTACAAATGGTTTAGGCTTATTTATATCGCAATATCATGGAGCTGTACAGAAAGAAAATGAGAATCGTACCTTGCGTTTTGGATTAAGGCTTTGTATATATACTGCCTGTGGCTTCATGTCTATTCTTCTGCTGTCACCATCTGCAGTGATGTCAGTTTTTGTTAAAAATCATAATTTGATTGCGCTGGGAAACACATACAACAGTATTGTTTTATTTTCCTTTATACCTTATGCTGTAGCACAAATGCTGGGTGTCAGCTATCGTGTGATTGCCCGTACCAGAACACCGATGTATGCAGGAACACTTTCTTTTGTCTTGAACATAGTTTTAAACTATGGACTTATTTTTGGCAAGCTAGGTCTGCCTGCTATGGGGATAGCAGGTGCAGCATGGGCAACTCTTCTAGCAAGGCTTGCTGAAGCGCTGTATCTTATTCTGATATCTATGCAGAAAAAAAGTGAGTTTTATTTCTTTCAGCGATATGGCGGTTTTGATAGGAAGCATAAATTAGTGATACTAAAAAAGGCTATTCCTCTGGTTTGCAATGAATTTATATGGTCACTGGGACTCTCACTAATTTTTATAAATTATTGTTTTGTAAGTGAACAATACATACCAGCTTTAACTGTAGTTGATAATATATCAAGCATGATCTATGTTGCATTCAGCGGCTGCAGTACAATTACTGGCGTGATTATTGGAAATGATTTAGGTGCTGATAAACTGGATCAGGCATGGAGGCATGCAAAACAAATGATAAAAATAGGTTTGATGATTTATGTGATTGGCTGTTTTCTGATTTTGCTTACCAGCCCGTTTGCTCCCAAACTTTTTTCTTTAACGGGAGAAAGCCTGCAGATGGCTGTATGGTTGTTGATCATTAAGTCCTGTATCACATGGACACAAGGCTATTCAGAAACAATTTACTATATCTTAAGGGCTGGTGGTGATACACGTTCTGTATTATGTATTGACGGTTTGTTCACCTGTTTTGGACCATTGCTTCTTTCAACAATTTTTGCACGACTGTTTCCGCTGCATATATTATATTTGTTTGCTATTGTTGAAGGCTGCAGTATTTTTAAAGTTATTATTGCTACGTGGTTTTATCGTAAAAAGACATGGTTGAAAAATCTAACAGAAGAAAAGAGGAATTATAATGAGTATACAAGCTATTCAGAAGAAAAATCCAAACATGAATATTCGAAGTGTAACCAATGCTGAATTTTTACGTTATGGAATTATACTGCAATATGATGTACGGCAAATAATCACATATGTAAAGAAATCTATTACTATACCTGGAGCCGGTAGTATTTATGTTGCGAAACTTCCAAATCTTCATGACTTTCATATCATAGATACATTGAAAAAGGATATATATGGTGAACTTCCAATTGAAGCAGGGCTTTGTCATGGTCATAATAGTACTTTGACAGGATTGGAATATCATGTAGGTCCAGAAGTAAATATCGCTGTTACAGACTGTCTTTTAGCATTGGGAAGAAAAGAAAATCTTGATGATAATACCATTGATGGAGGTAGCCTGGATATTTTTTATGTACCACAGGGAACAATACTTTCATTATATGGAGGAACTTTGCATTATTGTCCGTTTTCTGCAGCAAAGGATGGGTTCTCTACAATTGTAGTATTATTGGATAAAACAAATTCCACAATATCCTGTAAAAGGAAGGATCTTTTGACGAAACGGAATAAGTGGTTTATTGCACATATCAACAATACTGCAAAAATAAATGCCGGAAGTTTTGCAGGATTATTAGGTGAGGAATTGTTAATCAATATTTAAAATATCTAATAATAGAAAGCATCTTACTCCAATAAAAAACCTCTTTCATTTGATTAAGAGGTTTTTTGTATTTTTTAATAAATCCATATAATGACCATCATTGAAGTATCAGCTTTTATTAATATGTATTTTTAGCAAGAGATACATTATGAATTGCTCATTCTTTGCGATTATTTTTTATATCTTGTAACGTCAACACACGATAAGAGAACATATTTCTGGTGATCATACCATTCCACATAGGCCGCTGTCGTTTGGATATCCGCATTCAGCTTCGCATTGTGTATATCGGCAGAAGCAGAGGAAATCGTCTTGGAAAGCCGGCGGATCGGACAATCCTTACACGGTGTATCCTTTTCTCTAAAAACTTTGTGACATATTTTACCTGTTTTCAAATTTGGAAAGACATCCATGAGGCTCTGATTATAATAAATCAGCTGATAGTAATGCGGGTTTATTACATATACGGAATTTCCGAGATTGTTCAAAAGAGAAATCAGAGTATCCGTATACTTTTTCTGCTGCTCACGCTGCCGCTGATCTCGAAGAAAGGTGACGATAACTTCAAATATGGTTCGTATATCGTTACGCTGTTCTCGGCTGAAGCAGTGCATATGCTTGGTATCGGCAAACCCAATGAGTATATCGTGCTGATCTGAAACGGGGACACTCATGTGAGCCAGCGCATGAATGGCGAGCTTACTCAGAATTTCCTTGGGAAATCTTCCAAAGGATTCCTGCTCACTATTTTCCATAAATAGGATGCGGTCTGTTTCAGCGTGTATGGATTCCAGAAATTCCAGTGCTGCGTGCTTCTCATCCAGCTGCAGCATTTCATACAGACTCTTATCCTTTTCGCTCCAGGAAAGAAGCGGCTGTATGCTCTGGTTTTCTCTGTCAAAATCCATAACATAAAAATACTGCATGTCATAATGATGGGCAATAAGCTCCAGTACCGAGCGTATGGTTAGCGGGTCCGTCTTCTCCCGGCGATAAAGAATGCGGAAAATATACTCTCCGATATTGCCCTCAAAAGGCTTGTTCAGCTGTGTTTCCCCAATCTTATCGGTATCCAGCTTTTCCACGATTTGCTGATATCGTTCCATTGTATCCTGAAAAATCGTCCATTTGTTTTTCCCGTTTCGCTTACAGTGATACATGGCGATATCCGCCTTATTGTAAAGCTCTGTAAAGGTTGTACCGTGCCGAGGATAAAACGATATCCCCATAGAGACGCTCGTTTTAACCATGTGGCTTCCCGAGGTGTAGGTATGCATCAGTGCAGTCTGCAGGCGTTTAACTGCATGCAACAGGTCTTCCTCATTTTGCAGACAGGGAAAGAATGCAATAAACTCATCACCACCCGGTCTGCCAATCAGCGTATCACTCCGGCAGAGCTTCTGAATCTTCTTCGCTGTTTCAGATAATACGGCATCGCCGTACAGATGACCAAAGGTGTCGTTCACCTCTTTGAAATTATCGATATCCAGTGTCACGCATGCGCAGATTGCTTCGTGATTCTGCCGCAGCACTTCTTCAATATGTGTAATAATTCCCTTGCGGTTATAGGTGCCTGTTAAAGCATCGACGTGCACTTCCTTTTGCAGCAGCTCCTCCTTTTCTTTTTGTGCCTGGATATCCTTCAGAAAAACATGCGCAAACACATCGCTGCTGTTATCTTTTTTCAGGAGCTGAATGGATGCGTTGATCCAGCGGTAACAGCCCTTTATCTTTAATCTGTATTCCACACTGCACGTATGTATGCCGCGCGTATATGTGAGCAGCAGTGCCTTGCAGTTCATTGCTTCATAGACCTTTTTTTGAAAATGCGGATGGATTCGCGGTAAGGTTGCACGCAGAATGTCATCGTAGATGCCTTCCTCTGCCGGATTGCTCAATTTTCCCGCAGCCTCCTTATCCATCAGAATCAGGCGGTTCTTCGTGATGTTAACCTCAAACACACTCAGAAAACCTGCGGTCATGATCTCCTGCAGCACCAGTTCATTCTGATAACTGTTTTCCAGCCGCTTTTGTTCACTGATATCCTTTGATATGCCAATCGCCTTGATTGCTCTGCCTGCTTCATCAAAGATCGTCGTACAGCGGATTTCCACCCATCGCTCCTCACCATTTCTGTTGCGCATATGCAGCTGTCCGGATACCTTCTTCAGACCTTCCTTCAGCCTGGCATACATCGCTTCGATTTCCCCAATGGAATCCTCAAATACAATACCCTGCTTGATCAGTGAATCCGGCACACCTTCAATGATGCCTTCATTTGGAAATATTTCGGAAAACTGTCCCCGGATATTGTCTATGCGCTGTATGGTACGGTCCTTGATATCATATTCCCATAAAGCGGTGCGTGCCTGCTGTAAAGCAATCTCATAGCGCTCCTGACTGATTTTCAGCTGACGCTGAACCTCCACCAGCTCCCGTACATCCGTGGATACGTTAATATAACCGATTGGATTACCCTGCTCATCTCTGAGATAAGAAATATCAACACGATTGATGATATCCCCGGGTCCGCTTTGGATAGCACCTTTTTCATTGCGCAGGAAGCGTCGGATACAGCAGTTGTCCGTATGACAGTAGGGTGTATGAAAATCACTGCAGGGCTGATTCAGCAGTTTCTCATAGGGTGGAGGAACGATTGCTCTGGCCGCAACATTGATATAGCGTACAATTTTATCCATATCTGTGACGATGACAGGATTTGGAAGGGAATCGAGGATATTGCGGTAATTATCAAGACGATCCCAGAAGTTCTCTTTGTCATCCATGGGCGTCACCTCATTTCATTATGTATGTGATCCTGAATGTATGTTACCATCTATATTCATTATAGCGGATAAACAGGGGCAGTTCAAACAGTTCTCCATTTTCTTTATACATTATGATACTTGTGAATATTTACCTTTGGAAAACGGACTGGGATGATTTGCGAAAGGTTTTCTTAACAATTCAAAAAAAGAGTTTCGTTTTAATAAAGCAGTGCTATAATTAAACCATGCCGTTAAGGAAGGAGAATATCATGGATCAAAAAGAACATAAGGAAGAACAGTTCCAGGCAGTCATTGATGGAACGGAAAACATAAAGCCAAAAAAGAAAAAGGGAGAAAAGAAGGGCTTGAAATATGAGCTGCTCGATCTGCTGAAAACCTTTGTCATCTGCTTCGTATGCATTTTTCTGTTAACTAATTTTGTTGTCAAGCCGGTGCGTGTGGATGGCAGAAGTATGGATCCTACGCTGGAGGATGGTGAAATTGGCCTCATGAATGTGTTCAGTGCGAAGTTTCAGGATATCGAACGCTTTGATGTTGTCGTGGTGTACAACGAAGAAAAGAATGAAAACTGGGTTAAGCGTGTCATCGGACTGCCGGGTGATACGATTTATGCAAAGGATGATGTGGTTTATGTGAATGGTATGCCGGTAGAAGAGCCTTATCTGGATAATGATTATGCAAATCAGATTCGCAGGCATGGTAATAATTTTACAGAGGATTTTTCAAAACGTACACTGAAGGATGATGAATATTTCCTGATGGGAGATAATCGGATCGTTTCTTATGATTCCCGCCGCGTCGGACCATTCAAGCGGGAGGATATTCGGGGAAAGGATGTCTATGTCCTGTTTCCGTTTAATAAGATAAAAATGGTACGCAATGGAGGTGCAGGATGAAAACATCTATATTTCGTACAAAGCTGCCATACAGCGCAGAGTCAGTCTGGGCGGTAATGACAGATACAACGCAGTATGCGTGGAGAAGTGACTTAAGATGTATAGAAACAGACAGCGATACGGTTTTTCGTGAAATTTATCCGAATGGAAATGAAACCCTGTTTACAATAACGGAAAAAGAACCGTTTACACGGTATGCTTTCCATATGGAAAACAAGCGCTTCAGCGGCGAATGGACAGGGACTCTGGAGGAACTGGAAAACGGAGGATGCCGTTTGATTCTGGAGGAGCGCATTGAAATACGCAGTCCGCTTATGCGCCTTGTGGCAGGTATGGCATGGAATCTCAACAAGCTGCAGCAGACCTATGTGCAGGATCTAAAGGAAGAACTTGTCAGGCGTAACAATTGTAAGGAAGTCTCTGCTTCGTTATAATAATATCAGAAATTATGAGGAGGAGCTTACATATGGAATATCAGATTATGGTTGACGGAATTCAGATCCAGTCAAATGAACAGGTGAATGAAAAGGAAGCACGTGCTTATATCAGCTACATCCGCAAGAATAACCCCAAGAAGGAGATTTCATCCGTAGAGCTGAGCTTTGATGGTGAGGAAGTAGGCCTGGGCTATCATCTGCAGCCGGAGGGATTTGAAAAAATCAGACGCATTACCGGTTACCTGGTAGGGACCGTGGATCGCTTTAATAATGGAAAACGCGCGGAGGAGCATGATCGCGTTAAGCACGCATAGGCAGCAATCGCTGCTTTTTTTCTGGAAATTAGCTTACACATAGCAGAACTCATGCGTAATGAAAACACATATTCTCAAAATATGTAAAATTAAGTTAATTTTAAGATTTAAAATGACAGTTTATGTGATTAGGTGTTATAATTATGCCGTAAGATTGCATATATTCATCTAGCCAATGA
>SKEY01002498.1_pt1 | contig 18981 bp, 13 predicted proteins | sample 4843871 | NCBI WGS metagenome assembly SKEY01 (sample SAMN11008797, study PRJNA524170) | human gut metagenome | biome: Human fecal sample; material: Feces; isolation source: fecal sample from pouch patient p36 | host: Homo sapiens | place: Israel: Tel-Aviv | collected 2016-12-04 | reverse complement strand
ACATAACATTGTCATGTTCTAGCTTACACCAAAGATCTTCTCGCAAAATCATTCGGGCTAAAATTTTAATTTCTTCTACATTTAAAATATCATTTTCCTTTAAATTATGATATAGATTAATCATTTTCTCAGAATAAAAGTCATCTTCCATCTTTGTGAATTTGCATTTTTCGATACCTACTACCTTTAACGACTTTATATCATTACTACTCATGAACGCTACTATTGTATCAATATAAGCATCTTCTACAATAATATAATCCATCTTAGTCACTTTATATTCGTTGAAAGTTTTCCCTATATCTGAAAATGATGTCCATTCATTACAAGTATATTTATCAAACTCATCACGGTAAACAGGATTATATTTCGTTATGCGCCAAGAAAACATTTTCTAATCTCCTATCCAATTTAACTCAGCATCGTAAGTACCCAACCTAGTTTTCTTACTCCCTAAATCTTCTACTGACCTTGCAGCTTTCCAAACACCTCCATTATGGCTATCTACATCTGGAGTAATGTATAAATTGCTCTTTTTATAGACAGGTTGACCATGTGAATAACCGTCAATTTTTTGGAACCCTAAGTCTTTTGCTGCTGCAGTAGCGTCCTTTATGTTTCCAAAGACTCTAATTGCACCACGTTCATTACCCAGAACTTCAAATACCTCTGCAAACCTCAGTACCTTTTGTACCAATTTCTCAGCAATTCCTACATCGAGAAGTGTTAACCCTAAATCTACTGATAATCGCCCTATTTCATATCCTGTAGCATACGCAGAACCATCCGCTATGTTATCAAAGCGATCTTGGATTCCTTGAAGTGCATTTTCACCTATTTCTTTAACAATGCTAGGATCTTTCCATATATCAGCAATAACGCTACCTATACCTTCCATAGTATCAATTGAATGCTCAATTATACTCTTGAATGCTTCTATAGTTTCAATCCCTTGATCTTTTAATCCATATTTAAGCCCTTCATATACTTCTGCAGTATCTGTAACGATATGACTTAATCTGTTATTTCTCACTTCACTAACTGCTACACTTGCACCAGTTTGGGCATTCCCTCCAACTACTTTTGCGGCGGCTGCTCCTACGATGGCTGTTGCCCATTGGAGTAATGCTGGGTCTTTTATGTTTTTCAGTTCGTTCATTACTAGTTGGGTAAGTCCTGCACTAGCTGCTCCTTCGGCAAATTTTCCTCCGCCTACTTTGGACATGATTCCGCCTAGTACCATATCTAGTGCTGCTTTTTCTGGACTTCCTTCTTTGAGCCCTAAGTCGCCTATTGCTTTAAATGCTACTTCACCAAATAGCTGTGCCAGTTCTTGTTGTTCGGCAACAGTTTTTCTGTCAAAGATTTTTTCTAATGTATTTAGTGAATTTTGAGTATCTCTACTTAGCCCAGTTAAATCTTGGTCTGGATTACTTCTGATTTCTATTGTTCCTTCTGCTATTGCGGATTTTGTTGTGGAATCTGCTTCATCACTTGAAGTTACTCCGATATTAGGCGTAATTCCTTTGTCTTTATCTTTTGCATTTGGTTTTGTATTTACATTAATTCCACTACTACTTGATTCATATTCCGCCCTATTTTCTATATCAGAATAAGTCAGCGTATCCGTGCTAAGTTTATTTTTACTCGCATCCGCTTCACTTGCAATGACTGCACCTTTTAAGTCAGTATTTTTGCCAACTTCAATATCGAAGCCACCTTTGCCTGCATAAATGCCGGCTTGGTCGGTTACGCTTTCGTAGGTGGAGTTTATCTTGCCTTTATTTTTACCGCCTGTGATTCCTGCATTTTGGTAAGTAGCTGGCTTTCCTTTTGGCTGTGATACATCTACGCTAAAGTTAAAGCCACTGCTATTATTCTTTTCATCATAGGTTTCTTTATCTTGTAGGCTTTCGATATTTAAGTCTTTACCAACTTCCATTTTTACGGTGTTGCCTTCAAGTTTGCTGCCTATGATGTTGGTGTCTTGTCCGGATTTTGTGGTGAGTGTGTCTTTTGCTGTGATTGTGCTTGCTACATGGATTTCTGCGTTTTCTTTTACTTCGCCGTTAGCTTTGTTATAGCCTGCATTGATTCCACTTATTCCGCTAAATCCTATGCTTACACCGATGCTTGCGGAACTTTGGGAGCTATCTCCGTTGCCGACGTTTTTATTTGTTCCGGCTATGACGTTGATATTTTCTTTAGCTTCTAGATTTACGTTTTCACCAGTAATTGCACTGCTTTTGACGGTGATATCTTTTTCGGTGGCTTTGATGTTTACGTCACCGGTTGCGTGAATTGTACTGCCTTGATTAACCTTTGTATCACTTTGGTAGCTGCTTTCGGCTTTGCTTGTTCCTAGGCTGACGTTGAGCTGTAGGTTCGAGCTTTTCGGATTGTCAATATTTTTTATGTCTTCTAAAGCACCTTTATTTTCTTTTAGTGTTTCATAGGCTTTGTATTGATAAAGCTGTTTTAGGCGTTCATCTTCTACTTGGTCTGCTCGTTTTAATGAAGCTGCAATAGATTGTGCCGTTTCAATTGTTTGACCGCCTAGCGATACTGTGAGCCCACTTTGTTTAAATTCGTGTTTTTCTTGTGCATTATATGTATTGTCGGCATTTTCTATCGTTACATTTTTACCTGTGATATTAATATCTTTACCTGCGATTACTTCACTGGCGGTTATTTTTACTCCTTCACCAGTTTCTATCGTAACGTTATTATCTAAACTCCCAATTGTACTGCCAATTTGTTCGTTATTTTGGTTCGCATAGCCGTCTTTTTGTTTTTGCTTACCTATGGTAATTCCTAATCCACCGCCACCAAAGATGCCTGATTTTCTTACTTCTTTAATGTATTCGCTTGTACTTGTCTGCGTTGCACTCGTAATTTGTATATCATTTTTTGCTTGTAAATTTACTTCATTTGTTGCAACGATTGTCCCCGCTTGCAGCGTAAGGTCATTTCCTGATTTAATTTTTATTTTCTCTCCTGATAAATCACTGCCTACAACTGCATCAAGTCTTTGATAGTCATAAATATCTGTTGTTTTACTTGAAAATGCTCCACTTTTCTTTTGGTGTGAAATATATTCTCGTTCATGTTTTTCGGTAGCCGAATCAATCGTTATATCTTTTGCTGCTTCTACGTTGATTTCACCATTTTGACTTGTGACTTGACTGCTTGTGATTTGAATCTTACTGTTATCTCCGTCTGCTTTGATAGAGATATCGCCGTTTGCAGCTAAATTTGTTTCAATGATGGTTTCGTTATCTGTATTGGTTTTTGCCCAACCACCACTGATTCTTTTATATTCTTTTGTTTCTATTTCGTCTTTTACATTTTCTAAGGTGATATTGCCTTTGGCAGATACATCAATTTTATTTTGTGCTATAACTTGTGCGCCTTGTAGATTCATATCATGATTACTGTTTAGCGTAATATTTTCTCCTGCATTAAGGCTAGAAAGTATATTTTTATTTTGTGTCGTTTCTGTTTCTTTTCGTTTAAAATGTCCATTAGCTAATTTATCTTTATCATAAATTGTATCTACTTCGCTTGTTATATTGAGATTATTGCCGCTTGTAAGAGAAATATCTTCCTTGGCGGTAAGAGTACTGCCTTTTATATCAATATCATGTTGGGCATTGATTGCAAGATTGCCACTTGCATTGATTTGGCTTATTGTATTTATTTTTTCTTCATGAATTTTATGTGATTTATCCCAGGTATCCGTTTTCTTTTCGCTTATACTTGTTCCGATATCTACATTTCTTCCAGCATCTATTGTAATGTCTTTTCCAGAAGCTTTACTTCCATTGTTGACAAAATCTCTATTGGCATCTATTTTTAAGTTTTCTGTTGCTGAAATTTCAGCCTGTTGATTCATGAATACTTTTTTACCAGTATCTCCATAGGAAATTGTACTGGTTATCAGCTCATTTTTTATATCTTGTCCTGCATTTAATGTAATATTTTTACCTGAAATTTGTGCATTTTGATTTAAAACATTTTCTTGTGCCGTTATATTTAATTGATTCCCTGCTTGTATTGTTCCACCTTGATTGGAGATATTTTTTACGTTTAAATCAAGATTCTGATTTGCTTGTATATGTCCTTGATTTGAAACATTTTCCAAGGCATCTACTTTTACACTTCCACCGGAAATAATTGCACCGTTTTCTTTTAGCACCGCTTGATTTGAGTTCGCTAGATATACGACTGGAACTAATACTTTTTCACCGTCAATTTCTTTTTCTTCGAGCCAAACAATATTTTCTGTTAATGCGTTGATTTGTTCCGGAGTTAAGCTTATTCCGATTTTTAATTGTAATGATTCAGTAACATTTGCAGCATTTTCAAGAAGTTGTTTAAATTGTTCTTCTCCATCTGTATATCCAGTTAAAAGATTACTGCCAGTTTTTTGACACAATTGTTTTTTTACTAATTCTTGCTCATAAAATCCATCTCCAAGTCTCTTTTGCACTTTATCTGATGGGTAAGCAAGTCTTGATAAAAGATAGTCACTAGAGATAAAATTCTTATACTTTGTAAACCTAGTATCAGTCTCTACTAGGTATTTACTTGTCGGTGTTTTACTAATATGGTAAAGCCCATTCTCTGGTAATACAAAGCTATCATCTTCCTTTATTGTAGCATTCTTATCTTCGATAGTGTTTTGAGTATTTTTTATTACGGTCGCATTTTCTAATATATTTTCAGTCTTCGTTGTGCTCGTATTATTTAGTCCTATCGTATTGATTTCTACAGATTGATTGCCACTGATCGTTGAATCATAACCTGGAATAAGTTCAACTGTTTCTTCATGATAATCGTCTTTCTTTCTAGTAATTTCTGTTACCTTAGGGTTTGAGCCACCTCCCATTCCTCCAGATTCTGAAGATGTTATATGCAAATAATGTATCATAAGATCACCGTCCTTAATGGTCGTAATCTTATGATCTACAGCAATATTATTTAGTTGATTGCTTGTAATTGCTAAATTTCGATTTGCAAGGATTCTACTTACATAGTTTGTTAATGAATCCGCTTGAATTTTCAAGTCTTTTCCGGCCTGAATAATTGCAACACCTGAATCTTTTTCTATTATTGTTCTTTTTTCTGATTCTGTATATTTTCTGTAAATTCTTGTAGTTCCTTGCACATAAACATTTTCTTCTTTTGTCTTTCCCCCTCCTTTCATAGTTACCTTTTCGCCCATTTCAAATTCAGTGCGTTTATTGATAATCTCTTTAGCACTAAGGTCAATATTTTCTCCAGCTTCAATCGTTGCCGATTGGTTTAAAATCTGATTTGCCATATCACCAGTTTCATTTGCCGCAATTTTAATATTACCTAAACTATAAATGGTCGCATGATCTTGATTATCTAAAGTATTTTTTACATATAAGTTTGCATCTTGTGTTGTAACTAAAATTGCTTGGCTTCCCGTATTGGTTAAGTCGTTTGTATTTACTGTTAGATTTTCTCCTATGACAGTACCTTTGTTATGAACTATATTACTATCTAGCGAAATTTGGTTACTATCTATTCTTCCATCATTATTTAAGGTATCTAAGGTTTTTATTTCAATTTTTTCGTTTGCTGTAATTGTTCCTGTATTATTAAGTCCGTTTCCATTGATTCCAATTTGGTTTACAGCATTCATCATTCCTTGGTTAACAATATTGCCTGTTGCTTTAACATTTAGGGTTCCATTAGATTTTAGGCTACTGTCTTGGCTGTTTGTATAGTCTCCATTGACATCAACGTTTATAAATTGTTCTGCTTGGATGATTCCATTTCCCTGCATCGAATTGGTATGAAGATTAATTCCTTGCCCTGCCTCAATATGTCCATTTGCATTTTGTAAATCTTTTGCTTGAATTGTACTTATTTTTTGTGTTTGAATATTGCCATTGTTGTTATTGAGTGTATTTTGTGCTTGAAGGTTGATTTCTGTTTGTGAGATAATCTTCCCAGCTTGATTGGCAATATCTGCTGCGGATAAAGTTACCGTTTGATTACTGCCAATAAGTCCTTGATTTTGGATTGTTTGTGCATTGGCTCCAAGCGCTCCTTCTATGCTGATGATTTTACTTTGTTCATCGTTAAGAAGGTGTTTTGCCTTTGTTGTTAATTTTTTTTGTGCTTCAATTGTTCCGCTTTTGTTAATTAAGTCATTATCTGTTTGGAGTGTAATGTCTCCTGCGCTAAATAGGCTGCTTTGATTGTTTTCAATTCTATTTCCTGCTTGGAGAAGCATTGTCTTACCGCTGACAATCTGGCTATTTTGCGTGTTGTTTATATTTTCTTTTGCTATTAGCGTAGTTGTATCATTTGCTAAAATTGTACTGTTGTCATTTTCTATGGATTGATTTGCCTGTATAGTAATATCTTTGCCTGCATAGGTTTTGGCCTTTTTAAGCGCAATTGCAGCCGCTTTTATTTCTAGGCTACCTGTTTTAGCCAACGTTTTATCTTCATTGATGCCTGCGCCTAAAATGCCTGTAGAGGTTATTGTATTTGAGTTTAGTTTTGCATCTTGCTTCGCTGCAATTAAATTTTTATTTGTAATTGTTTCGCTTTGAATGGATAGGTTTCCATTTGTATAGAGTTGTCCTTGGTTTTCTAGTTCATCTTGCGTTAAAACATCTAGCTCTTGATTCGCGAGTGTTGTTCCTTCTAAAAAGATTTTTCCTTGTTGATTTAGTTTAAGGCTATCTGTGGCGACAATTGTTCCTTTGCTATTTACACCTACACCGTTTTGTGTGCCGATAAGTTTTATTTTATCTGCATACATTCCGCCTAAAATGCCTACATCTAGTGCTACACCGCTATTTTCATTTTGTTTTGTGGATTGAATATTTAGGTCAGTGTCTACTACATTATCTCCTGTTACTACATTGAGCTGCTTTGCCCATATGCCAGCATTGACTTCTACCGCTTTGGCAAGTAAGTCGACGCGATCAATTTCTTTTGCATTGAGTCCTTGCCCTTGTATAGAGATTGTTCCAGTGTTTACATTAAATCCGTCTAATGTTCCTTGATTGCCGAAGGTTGGCGTTCCTGTGGTAAGCGTTGCTTTTGATACATTGATAAAGCCGAATCCATTGCCAATAATTCCGTTTGGATTGGCAATGATAAGTTCAGCTTTCCTTCCGGCAATCTCCATATATCCATTTAAGTAGCTTGGCTGCGTACCCATGACTTCATTTAGAATAACCCTTGCTGGATTTGTCCCTATATTTGGATTGCCTAGAATATAGCCTGCAAGGGTTGTGTTTGCAATTGCACCTGAGTTGTTAAAGATAAGTCCGTTTTCTTTTACGTTAAATTGATCGTATTGATTATGGGATAGCCCATTTTGATTGGGTGCATTGATTTCTACAATTTCTACACCATTCGGTGCTACAGTTGTTTGTGGATTCGCTAGTAGTATGGTGATTGGTTGAAGTAGATAGATGATAAGGGTAATATAGCTTATTATTTTGTATCTAAATCTTTTTGCTGTGTTATACTGATTTTCCATTATTTTTACTCTCCTCGTCCTTGAAGGGAATTAGAATTTGTACATGACTTGAAATCCATAGGTTTGGTTTGATGTATTTATTTCTTCTGGATGTTTTAGCGGCCAACCGACAAAAACTTCGTATTGCATGTTTTTTATGAGTTGCCCTCGTAGTCCAGCTACTGCTCCTAATAGATATTTATTGGTGTATTCTTTGGTTGACGGTCCAGTCACGCGCCCATAGTCTATTCCAATAAATAGTTGGTGTTTATCTTGAATTGGAATACTTAGTTCGTTTTGTAGGTAGAAGCCTTTTTCGCCGATTAGTGTTTCTTCTCCGTCAAAGCCTCGTACTGTGTATCTGTTTCCTATACTCATGCAGTCAACTGCATAGAGGTAGTCTTTCGTATATTGCCCGCTAAAGGTGAATCGATATTGGAGTTGTTTTTTCCCGATGGAGATTGGCTTTATGTAGGTAGCATCAAAGTTCCATAGGTTGTAGTGGGTGGTTGGAAGCTGGTTGTTTTTTTCGGCTAAGTCTTCTTGTGCATTTAACCAGGGAACGCCTCGTTTATAGGATAGGTTTAAGTCTAGAATGTCTTGGTTGATATATCTTCTATGGTAAAGACCAAGATTTAACGCTGTTGTGTCTTTTCGTTGTACTAAAATTTCCGCATCTTGTAGATAGCTGCGGCTTTTTTTATGTTGAATTCCCATTTCTAAGTAAGTCTTGCTCGTTTGGTTACGGGAAATAAGTTTTTCTGTTTGAAATTTGTATTCTTCACTTGATCCTGAGAAAGTAAGGTGATCTATATTGCTTATTATGGTCTGGTGATATTGATAGTTATTTTTTGAGAAGGTGTATGTCCAGTTTCCATAAGGAACGGAGTAGTTAAAGCCTTCTCCGTGAGTACCTTTGTTATCGCCTTTCTTTTCTGCGTCGTCATTGATGTTTACGGTTAAAATGTCGTTAGCGTTAAATAGATTGTCTATTTTTAAGGTATTGTACATTTGTAGTTTTCCTGTTGCTTCACTTCCGTAATCTCCAATATTAGTACTTAGGCTGATTGGGGTTGTTTGTTTTGCTGTGATTACGATATCACTCATTCCAAGCTGTTCTGCGGGAATGATTTGCATATCCACTTCACGAGATTGAATGCGCTTTAGTTGCTCTAACCCTTGTTCTAAGTGCCGTAAGTTTAAAATATTTCCCGGTCTGGTTGGAAAAGCAGTTCGCCAATTTTTTTGACTATCGGGGTTTTCAAAGCGGATTTGATTGATTTTCCCAACAATAAGGCTTAAGCTTAGTGTTCCGGTAGACAAATCTTGCTCAGGTACAACGATGCGAGTTGTGATGTAGCCTCGGTTAATTAAACTATTTTCTAGTTGTTTGGCAATTTTTTGTACACCTTGTATGCCGATGTTTTTTTCTTGATAATGTGTAAGCTGCTTGGTTAGCCAGAGAAATTGAGCGGCTTCTTGTCCTTCTAGTTTGATTTGTTTGATATAGAAACTAATGTCTTCTTGTGGCAGGGAAAACTGTTCACTATCCTCTTCTTTTTCTTGCATAAACACGTCTTTTTGCTTTTGCCGCGCTTCTTTTTCAAAATTTTCTTGAATAAGTCGTTGGTTTTGTTCTTCTCTCACTGTCGGTGAGATATTCGCTGCCAAAGAGTAACCCGTGCTTATTTGTAGGACAATTAGACTAGCTAGTGTAATCTTACTAAAATATTTTCTGTATTTGGTGCTATGGCGATTAAGTTTCATCCGTGAACTCCTTATTTTGCAATTTCAAAAACTCCTTTCAAATTGCATTTTACACCTAACCAATGTAAAACTATGTCATTATTTGTTTCATAATTATTATTTTTACAAAATTGGTACTTAAGTACTAGATAAAAGAGAAAAAGAGCAGGAAAATAAATCAGGTTCCTGCTCTTTTGACTCTTGTATATTATTCAATATTTATGTATAAACATTTTTGTACTTTCTTGTATACTTTTTTTTACACAATTCATATCACTGCTTTTTTAGTTCCTTGATTTATAAGCCTCCTCTAGGGGATAATCTGTATTATTTGCAACCCAAGATACAGTGCTCACTTTGTTATCTCCTACATTAATTCTTTTTATCTTTTTCACATCAATGAACAATATTTTTCTACCTACATAGTTCTGAAAAATCAAGACATGATATGACTAAACAAATTTTATTATGGAGGCTGCTTTATGACGAAACAAAGATTTGCAGACAAAGTTTTTATCATCACTGGCGCAGCAGGAGGAATCGGTTATTCAATCGCTGAAATGGCTGCTCGAGAAGGCGCATCCATCGTTTTTTCCGATCTTAAAGAAGGCATAGGAAAACAAGCGCGTGATAAGCTGCGCAAATTAAATCCTGCTGTTGATTTTTTGCCAATTGACATGACAATCCAAGAAAATGCCCAAGACCTAGTAGATTTTACAGTCAATAAATATGGTCGTGTTGATGTTTTGATAAACAATGCAGGAGTTTTGGGTGTTAAAGGGGCAATTCATAATATAGAAGATATATCTTCCTTCAAAAAAGTTCTTGATTGTAATGTTATGACTATGGTTTATTGTTCACATTATGTAGTAAATCAAATGTTGAAACAAACAAGTGAAAGTGCAATCGTTAATATTGCTTCTATCGCAGGCATGATTGGCTTCCCTGGAAATATCGCGTACGGTACTTCAAAACACGCGGTAATCGGGCTGACAAAATGTATGGCATTAGATTACGCAACTAAAGGAATCCGAGTTAACTCTGTAAGCCCGGGAGTTATCCAAACTCCAATGCTTGATGCAGGAATTGACCGTGTCAATGAAAATCGTAAAGCCTCTGGAAAGGAACCTGTCTTACCGAATCACCTTCTATCTCCACAAAATAGAGTTGCCGCCCCAGCTGAAGTAGCAAACGCCGTTTTATTTTTAGCTTCGGATAAAGCAAGTCATATTACAGGAGTCAACCTTCCTGTAGATGGGGGTTTTACCACATAATAAAATAGGTCACAAGTTTCCTTGCGACCTTAACATGAATTTCTGCCTATATATAAGCATTTTTATTTTACTAAAAAGCATAAGAGAGCCCAAAATAAGGGCCTTGAAATTTCGCATCAAAAAAGTTTTTCATACTATAATATGCGCTTTCAATATGCACTGAACGATAGCCTAAATTCATTGCAATATCATTCATCTTAATTTTTATCCCTGTGTCTAGGTCAAAATATGTTCCTAAATCACCTAAAGGTAATCCCATAACCTCACCATACACCTGCACTTTGTCTTGAATATTTTTAGTAACACCAAAACCAAGTGTTGGGGCAATGCCTCGCAAATTAAAAATCTCTTGGTTTAAAACTTCATTTTCCATTAGATGGGCCTGCATATTCGATTGAATCTCATACCCTTTTACGTCAAAAATCATATGCATATCTACCCCAAATGGACTAGCAATCGGCATTAAATAACCAATCCCACCATAAGTCAAATTCCATTGACTAGTTAAATCATTATTTAATTTTATCTTTGAAAAGAACTGTTTCTGACCCTCGTAACTAAAATCAGCATAAGAGAGACGAACTCTATCATTGATAAATAAACTACTTTGAACGGAATCTCCCTTCATTACACCAGCCTTTTCCGTAATATCAATCTCTTGACCTAAGAACTTTGCCTTTAACTTTAACTCTGGTCTTGACACTTGCAAATCAAATCCACCGTCAGAACTAAATGCATTGACTGGTTGAAATGTGCTAAGAAGAATTAGACAGCAGGCTAAAATAATTTTTTTCATCATGGACTCCTTATCTAAGTCAAAATTCATCCACTAAAAATATTTAACCACACTGCGATTCATCTCGCAATGGTGTTTTATGGCTATCCAAAGTGCAAATTCTATTGTTTTTTATTTTGTTTATCGTATAATAATAACTTTTCAAAAGCTGTTTTTCCAATTGGCTTTGAATAATAATAGCCTTGTACAATATCACTAATCAATCATGTTTAAAAAATTTACTTGATAGATGTTTTCTACCCCTTCTGCCACTACTTTCATGTCTAACTTATGTGCCATATCAACAATACTTTCAAGAATAATATGTTCTTTTTGCGTCGATTTATCTTTCCTAAATAAACCCTTGTCGAGCTTTAATACATCAATAGGTATATCTTCCAATAAATTCAAACTAGAAGTTTCACTCACTCTCCTCCTTATATTAATTTTTCATTACAAGGCACAAATTTTTTCATTTAAAAACACAAAAAGAGCATTGCATTTTGCAATACTCTTTAACTGTATACTCAAATTCATATAGAAGGCTTCGTCGCTAAAAGTTCATTATTCATTTAAAAAAACCTTTTGTTTTGCAAGCAGACTTCTATACATTTCTAAAAAATTTCTATTTTTATCGTATACTAAATTGATTTATTTATCAATGTCTTGATTACATCCACACGACTTATAATTCCGACAAGCTGCCAACCTTTCATTACCGGAATGCGTTTAATTTGATGCTTCATCATTAGCTGACACGCTTTACTAACTTCCATATCTTCCTCAATCGTTACTACTTTACTTGTCATAATTTCCTCTGCTGATCGCGCCATTAATTTCTTTACTTCTTCATTATAGCGTTCAACACCATTATAAAAAATAAATGCCCCTAAAATATTCACTATATCTGGAACTTGTGGTGAAACCTCTTTATGTAGTAAATCGCCTTCACTGACAATCCCAACAAGATTACCAACATCATCAACTACTGGAACACCCGATATTTTATTTTCTACTAAAACTTTCGCAATTTCCTCAATCGAAGCTCCCGGTAAAACGGAGACAACCTCTCTCGTCATAATATCTTTTACTTTCATAAAATAGCACCTCCCAGATATCGGTTCACTAACAATAAACCAAATCTACATCTTCTTGCTTCAGAATATTCGCTCTTTCGCTAAAAAGTTCCTGCTATTTTAAACCTCCTCTAAATAAAAATTCAGCGATTCATACAAAGGATAATACTTCATACAAACCGCTGAACAATTATTCATAACGTAAGGCTTCAATTGGATCAAGCAAAGCGGCTTTTCTCGCTGGATAAATTCCAAAAAATAATCCAATCCCTACTGAAAAACTAAAAGAAATGATAATTGGTGCCAGAGTAATTGTTGTGTTTAATCCTCCTAATTTAGAGATTAAAACAGCTACAAAACATCCGATAAGAATACCAATCAATCCTCCAATGACACCGATTACTACGGACTCAATCAAAAACTGCATCATAATATTATGATATGTTGCCCCGAGCGCTTTACGAATTCCTATTTCTCGAGTTCTTTCCGTCACAGATACCATCATAATATTCATAATTCCGATTCCACCTACCAAAAGTGAAATGGCTGCAATACTTCCCAATAGAAGTGTAATCATTCCCGTTGTTTCCGTCATCATTTCTAACAAACTCGTTAAATTGTGTACCGTAAAATCATCTTCTTTATCACCAATAATCTTATGACGCTGACGGAGCAGGTTCTCAATTTGCGCCTGTACCTGATCAATTGCCTCTGCTGAAGAAACTTGTATATTAATAGATTGAATATAATTTATCCCTAATAATCTTTCTTGCGCAGTTGTCAACGGAACGATGATAATATCATCTTGGTCTTGCCCCATCGAAGACTGCCCCTTACTATCTAGTACCCCAATCACTTTATAAGGCGTATTATTGATCCGAATATTTTGCCCCGTTGGGTTCATTTCACCAAATAAATTTTCAGCTACCGTCGCCCCAATAACAGCCACACGAGTTCTAGAGTTTAAATCCTGTTCACTGATAAACGTCCCACTTCCAACCGTCAGATTGCGAATTGACATGAACTCTGAAGTTACCCCTTGTACGCTCGTATTCCAGTTCTGATTTCCCGCCACGACCTGATAAGATTTACTTACCGTTGGTGAAACATAGTCAATATTTTTTATATGTTCACGAATTGCGTCAGCATCTTCTGTTTTTAGCGTAATCATACTGCCAGCACCACCACGGACACCACCGGAATTCGACGAACCCGGTGATACGATTAGCATATTACTACCTAAACTTGCGATGGAAGATTGTACATTGTCTCGCACACCCATTCCTATTGATACCATCGCAATCACCGCACCAACACCAATAATAATTCCGAGCATCGTTAAGATTGACCGCATTTTATTTGCGATCAGGGCATGAAAAGCAATGCGTACACTTTCTCTAAACATCACTTTCCGCCCCCTTCACCTCATCGCGCACTAGCTTTCCATCACGTACGATTAATTGACGCTCAGCATATTCAGCAATGTCAGGTTCGTGGGTAACGAGGATAATCGTCTTCCCTTGTTTATGCAACTGACCAAATAACCCCATAATTTCAACACTCGATTTTGTATCGAGGTTTCCAGTCGGTTCATCCGCCATAATAATGCGCGGATCATTGACCAAAGCTCTTGCAATCGCGACTCTTTGGCGCTGTCCACCTGATAATTCGTTTGGCAGATGATCCATACGTTTTTCTAAACCAACAGAATTAAGTAATTCTCTCGCTCTATTTAAACGTGTTTTCCGATCAACGCCAGCGTAAATTAATGGCAATGCCACATTTTCCAAAGCACTAATTCGCGATAATAAATTAAAATTTTGAAATACAAAACCAATTTTTTTGTTTCGCGTAATTGCTAAATCATCATCATTTAACTTTGCAACTTCTTCATTATCCAAAACATAAGACCCAGAAGTTGGTCGATCTAAACATCCTAATATATTCATCAATGTAGATTTTCCTGAGCCAGAAGGTCCCATAATCGCTGCAAATTCACCTTTTCTAATATGAAGGTTTACGCCATCTAGTGCAGCAACAGTAGAGTCTCCAATCGTATAAATTTTTCGAATGTCAGAAAGTTTTATCGTCATCGCTTACTCCTCCCTACATCCGCGGCTGCTGACGATTTCCATTGCTAGAACTGCTATTTTTTGATTTGGTATAAGAAACAGCCAACATATCCCCTTCAGCCAATCCGCTGGTAATCTCTACTTTATCATCACTATAAATTCCTACCGTTACCTGTACATTTTCCGTCGTTCCATCTGCATTTACGCGTTCAACATATTGTCCTTCATTATTTGTCTTTAATGCGGCAAGCGGTACCAGCAGCACATGATCTTTTTCAGCTACATTAATATTCACCCGTGCTGTCATCGATGGTTTTAGTAAATTATCTGGATCTTCTACATCTAAGGTTACATCATAATAAATAACACTTGAAGATGTTGTCGTTGAACTCGACCAACTCTTATTTACATCCGTCTGAGAAATATTTGCTACTTTTGCAGTAAACGTTTTACCATTATACGCATCTACAGTAAACACAGCACTCTGCCCAATTTTCACATTTCCAATATCCGTCTCATCTACTTTCGCACGAATCTGCTTGGTAGATAAATCCACAATATTCATGATGACCGTAGGATTATTTACCCCTTGTGCCACTAGAGTTCCTACACTAAGTGGTTCACCAATTACATAGCCATCAATTGGTGAGACAATAATCGTATCATCCACATTGGATTGCACCCCTTCAAGGCTAGATAATGCATTTTGATATTCATAAAGAGCATCTTCTAACTCTGAATCCGATTTTGCACCAATAGAATGCAAATAAGCAGTACGATCATATTTTGCTTTTGCATTTGTTACTTTATATTGTGCTTGATCAAGCTTTGTATCGAGTTCTTTATCTTCGAGGATAACGAGCGTTTGATTTTGCTTAACATGATCATTCTCTTTTACTGGAATTTCTTTGATTCTCGCTGTAATCTTAGAACTGATTTCCACTGAATTTACCGGCTTAATTGTCCCCGTTGCCGACACGGTAGAACTAGCTTTACCACGCTCTACTTTTACCGTTTGTCCAATCGGAGTCCCAGTTGTTTGTTTGCTCTGATAATATAGGTAACCACCACCAGCCAATCCAATAAAAATAACTGCAACCGCAACCCATTTCATCGTTTTCTTGTTCATTATTCCGCCTCCTCGCTAACACCCATCACATTATCAAGCGTAGCTTTATACGATGCATAATCATATTGCGCTTGAATATAGTTCGTCTTTGCCGTAGTCAGCGCTAACTGCGCATCAATAATATCTAATATAACGCCCGCACCGGCTTTATATTTTTCTTTCGCAATAAAATAGTCTTCTTCTGCCTTACTAACTGCTACTTTTGTTGTATGAAAGCGTTTTTCTGCCTCTTGCATATTTAAATACGCTTCTCTAACTTCTAAATCAATCGCATCTGCTTGTTTGTAATATTCAAGCTCTGCTTGTTCCAAAGATAATTCAGCATCCTTAATTTTCGCAGCAGTAATATTACCGTCAAATAAATTCCAGCTTGCTTCGACTGCGGCAGTTAATGAATGGTTTGCATGATCGGGTAAAATTTGTTTATTCCACCCTGTACCTACGGAAAGTGAAACCGATGGTTTTTTATCGCCTTTGGCAATATCAATATCTTTTTGTGCCTGCTCTATTGCCACTTGATATTTTTTTAAATCCACACGATTTTCTTTTGCATAAGCAATACATTCCAATAAATTGCGTTCAACCGCATGATATTCTACATCATCTAATAAGTCAATCGCATCTTCACTATCAAATTTAATGATATTCTTCAATTTACTTACTGCAATATCATAAGAATTTTGTGATTTAAGCAATGTCTGCTGTGCATTTACTAATTCTACTTCCGATCTCAATAAATCTACTTTTGGCGTACTACCTGCCTGGTAAAGATTTTTTACATCATTCAAATGTTCTTGATAATTATCTACCGTTTCCTTATCAACAGCAACAATCTTTTCCGCTTCTAAAACATTGTAATAGGCCGTTATCGTATCAAGTATCGTATTTTCTTTCGTACGGATTAGAGCAAGTTCACTCGCTGTAATTGAGTCTTTTGCTTTTTCAATATTCAACTCATTTTTTCCACCTGTATAAAGCGGCATAGACATACGAATATTGTTATTGTTGCTTCGCTCAAAACCATTATCATTCACATCCGTTATCCCCATACTAACGTTTGCACTCACAGATGGATCCTGCTGTGACTTCGCACTTTTTAATGCTGCCTGAGCTTTTGCTTCGTCTTTTTCAGCAATCTTGATATTATAATTATTTTTTAAAGCCATATCAATCGCCTCATCAATAGATAGCGTCAATGGCATTGCAAAAGTTATTGTCGCATTACTCATTAAATAGGTAGTAATAAGAGCAGCTAAAACTTTGCGCATTTTTCCCTTCATAAAAATCCACCCCTTACTAAAAAGCATCCAATTTATATTGTAAAGTCTGATTATTTGAAAATTCTTTGTACGACTTTCACTCAGCTATATTCTTAAATAAAATGAAAAACTGCTGAAATCTCATCCAGCAGCCAAAAAATTTATTTAGCCTCTTCTATAGCTTCACGTTTGAGCCATTCTTGATATCCACGTTCGCAGTCATACATTGGAGGCGCCATACAAACCGTCTCCATAGTCCCTGTCTGTTCACCTGCAAAACAACAATATTGACATGATGACTGTGAAAAATCATTCATAAATGCAGCTAATTCAGCATCATTCATCGCTCTGATTTTATCCCCATTACGCATATAAATCCTCCCACGATTTTTTCTTCTTCATCATACCACGATATACATAAAAAGAAAATATGATAAAATCCGCTACACTTATCATGGGAAAAATTCCCCGATTTACAGGTAATTATTTACCTGTAAATGCAAATATAAAAGTTTTTAAATAAAAAATTTTATATTTGCATTTACAACTCCCCTTATAAATACTGGCTTTTCTTATTTATTTCTAAAAATTTAATAGTTGGCACGCTTCTTGCATTATTAGAAGGTATAGGAAAAACTTTTCCTATTATAAAATAAGGGGGTGAATTTGATGAGCGCATTGAGAACAATTGTTGGAACAGCAATAGCCGGTATATTCGTAATGAGTGTATGGGGAGCCTTTTCCAATGCTTATGGTATTGGTGGCGGTTGGTTCGCAGGATTTATGATTATTAGTATTATGTGGTTTATGAATCATTTTGTTGGTATTATGCATAATCCAGCAGGCGGAGCTTGGGTAGACATGGCATTAGGAATCGCAATCTGCGGCACAATGAGAGATGTATTTATGGCTGGTTCTGTAGTTCCTCTTATGGAATCTATACCAACTATACTGGTTGTAGTCTTGGGCGGTATTACTGGTGGTATTACAGCAGTTACATTCCAAAAAAACATTCAGCCTGTTGCAGAAACAAAGAAAGAAAATTCTCTAAAAGCATCCTAACGAATAATTGAAAATTCAGGAGGTGAGTTTTATGACAGTCAATTTAATGATAGCTACTTTTGTTGGAGCTTTTATCTTCCCGTTTTTACTTCGAGTATGTGTTGATCCTTTAATTAAAAATTTCGGTCCTGTAGGTGGTTGGCTCTTTGCCGGATTCGTCGTCGGAACTTGTTGGACCCTAAATCACGGGTTAAGCATGATATTTCAATCCGGTCACGCTTGGGTAGATATGGCCTGGGCAGCAGGATTCGGCTTATGGGCAGCATCCATTTATTCTGGCGATAGTCTGCCAAAATCCATTCCAACTTTTATTAATGCAATTATCGGTGGTACTCTCGGTGGTTTTATATTATCTTGCTTTTTAAAATAAATCTTTTCGTATACAATGCCTTATTTTTTAAATTTTCCAATGTCAAAGTCAGATAAACTGATTTTATATAACTCCATTACTTTGTAAAAGAAAATGGTTCAGCCATAGCTTCGCCTCTATGAGTTGAATCATTTTTCTTTTTATTTTTATATCCAAGTTTGAAATGTAGCTGTTATTTTATACGACCTTAATTTTTATGGCTAGTTTATTAAAACCTATCCGCCCTAATTCAACAAAATATTTAAACTCATACCAGTAGTACCACTGGCGTTTGTCTTTGCCAGTGATGATAAAACAGAGGAAGCTACACCTAAGAAAAAATCGGATTCTAGAAAAAAAGGTCAGATTGCAAGAAGTAAAGATGTTGGTGTGGCTCTAACTATGGTAGTATGTACAATTGCTGTTTCAGCTTGCTGGAATATGATGATAAATGGATTTAAAGAAGTAATGATTTATTTTTTACAATTACCTACGTTAGATAATTTTGATAAACTTTCATTAACAGGAATATCAATAACAGTAATAATGAGAGTTGCCTATGGATTGTTACCAATAGCCTTACCAATCATGGTTGGAGGGATTATTGCTAGTTTAATGCAGACTGGATTTTTGATAACAGGAGAACCTTTAAAACCTTCTTTTGGGAAATTAAATCCATTATCGGGAATAAAAAATATGATTTCAAAGAGAAGTCTTGTTGAT
>SKEY01002494.1_pt1 | contig 19017 bp, 15 predicted proteins | sample 4843871 | NCBI WGS metagenome assembly SKEY01 (sample SAMN11008797, study PRJNA524170) | human gut metagenome | biome: Human fecal sample; material: Feces; isolation source: fecal sample from pouch patient p36 | host: Homo sapiens | place: Israel: Tel-Aviv | collected 2016-12-04 | reverse complement strand
GCCGTCTTTTAATTCAATTCCTTTTGCTGCTGCCAGCTCCTGTACAGTCACTAATTTGTAGCCCTTCTCTACCAATTCAGGAATTAAACGCAGGGAAGCTTCTATCGACCATTCATGAATATCGTGCATTAAAACAACAGAACCATCCTGAACATTATCTATAACTTTCTGATATGTCGTATCTGCACTTTTTGTCTTCCAGTCTTTTGTATCTAAGCTCCATTTTATAATCGGCATACCAGCCAATTCCTGTACGCTTTCATTAAAGCTTCCACCAGGAGGTCTTAAACTGTCTGCCGGAACACCTGCCGCATTTTCAATAATACTATTGGTCTTACCGATTTCCTCTGTAACTTGCTCAGATGACAAGCTTGGAAGCATCTGATGGTCGTATGTATGATTTCCCAATTCCATGCCACTGTCGTACAGTCTTTTTATAACATCAGGATATTTTTCCGCATTTTCACCTAACATGAAAAAGGTTGCCTTTGCATTATTTTCTTCCAGACAGTCTAAAAGCTTATCTGTATATTTTCCCGGTCCATCGTCATAAGTCAACGCTACCATTGGACGAACCTTACTGCTATCATAACGCCCTTCTTCGTCAAAATAGTAGTCTTTTCCGTCAAGCTCCAACCAACCGGTTTTTACATAGCCATTTTCATCAAAATAGTATTTTGCTCCGTCAATTTCCTTCCAACCCGCTTCAAAGAAGGTGCCGTCCGCATTTCGATACCATTTTCCCGTTTCATCTGTCTGCCAGCCAAAGATAGTCATATCTCCTGAGAGCTTCTGAATATCCGAAGCGCTCAGAACCGGCTGTTTTGCTGCCGGAATTTCTCCCTTTTTCGTTTCAGCCTTTACCTCTTTGCTGATTTCCGTCGGCTTTTTCTTGCCAAAGCCTGAAGTCAATGCCGTAACCCCTTTTGCAACCAGAAAGATTGCAAGCACCAACGCTCCTGCCATGACAACAATCCGCATAAGTTTTCTGCGTCTTATCTGCCTCAGACGTTCCTGTCTTCGGCGCATCATACGTGCTTGACGGCGTCGCTCATATTCTTCGTCATCAAACTCATCCCCAGACCGAAATCTTTCATCGTAATCCATAATATACTCCTCTCTTTTGTAATATACCTTTATTATACACAACCTACATCTTCTTGTATAGGGGATTTCTGACAAATTTTCCTTTTTTTATCCAGTTTCTTCCTTATTCTGACACAAGATTTCCCTGTGTAAATTTGCTTACATTTTCTGCCGTTACTTTGTAATAGGGCAAGTACACATATTTTTCATTTTGAAAGTGAATATCTTCCATGCCTTCCCTTGTAAATAACGCTGCCGCCAGCTCTGCCATAGCCTTTGCCTGTCCTTCTTTATCGTTATATACCGTTCCCCATAATTCCTGATTTTCTACGCCCTGTAAGCCTGCCTCTGTTCCGTCAATTCCCATAAAAGCCGGCAGGGCTGCGGAGGTATAATTTAACTTTTTGTAAGCGTCCACAGCTCCCAACGCCATATCATCGTTATTCCCCAATACAAGTTCAATCTTATTCTGATATTCCCCGATAATCTGCTCCATTCTGTTCTGCGCCTGCGCTCTGTTCCAGTTTGCGATTTTACAACTGAGCTTTTCTACTTCAATCCCGTTTTCCTTTAAGGTATTCACGGCATTTTCTGTCCGAATAATGGCATCCTGATGTCCCATTTCTCCTTCCAGAACCACATACTGAATTTTCCCGTCTTTATTTTTATCAATTTGGGGATTTTCCTCTATCATCTCCACAGCCAGCTCTCCCTGCAATTTACCTGACTGCTTTGCATCTGCCCCTACATAATAAAGCTTCTCCCATTGACGCAAATCCTCTGCCACTGGTTCTCGATTAAAAAAGATAATAGGCACTTCACTTTCTCTTGCCAAATCAATAATCTCAGAAGGGTCTGCCCTGTCTACCAGATTTACGCATAAAATGTTACAGCCCTCGTCAATCAGCTCCTCGACCTGATCGTTCTGGTTTTTCTGTACTCCTGCCGCATCCCGTATGGTTACAGACACTTCCAGCTTATCGCTTTCTATCTCCTTTAAGCTTTCTTTAAAAAGCCCAATCAATTCATTCAAATAAGTATCATTTTGGTCATAATAGGTCACGCCTACACGAAGCTTTTGGGGTGCTTCTTTCTCATTACAACCGCCAAAAAGCAGAGCTGTCACACCAAGCAGAACTCCTATCCCCGCCAATTTTCTTTTTCTCATGCTCTACCTCACTTTACTGACTCATAGTAAAAATGACTTCCTGATTTTCTTTTGAAAACATATTTTCCTTTCTCATAACCGTATAAGAAATCTCTTGATTTTCATATTCATAAAATGCTTTCTCAAGCTTGTTCACCAGCTCTGTCAAGCTTTGATAGCCTACGTTGAATGTATCCGGAATTACCAGACATTCTGCTATTCCCATATCCAGATAATAAACAGACTGAGTAGAATTTCCTATTCCGTACACAATAGCTCCGTGAAGATTATTCGCTGCAGCTCTTTCTCCCGCTGCCCGAAGACTGTTGTCATCAAGCGCGACCACAAAGTCTGCCTCAGGCATATTCTCTGTTATTTGGGTATCTGACCAAAGAATTTCTGCTCCTGTATTCTGTAAAGTCTCTGTAAATCCCTTTTCCTTTTCTGCACTGCTTTTAAGCCCTTCTTCTCCCGTTAAAATTCCCAGTGTTTTTCCTTCCAGATTTCCGCCATAATCTTTTAAAAGCTCCTCTGCCAGTGCTTTACCCATTTCATAGGCATCTGGCTGTATTACAGGAAATTTTTCTATTCCTGACAAGATATCGTCAACCAGCATAATTTCTGCCTTATTGCCGACTTCTTTTAACATCTGCTGTGTGTCTTCTCCCGATACAGGCTGTACGATCACTCCATCTGCACCATTTTTAATTTCTTCTTCTATTAACTTCTTTTCTTCTTCCTGACTGAGAGATGCACCTGTACTTACCATAACCATTTCAGCACCCTTGTCTTCTGCCGCCATCTTCAATCCATATTTTAAAGCAGACCACTGCGTATCATCTGCATTTTCTACGATTACCGATATCTGATAACTTTTATCTACGTTTTTCTCCCGCAACATAAGAAATGCCAGAAAAAGCACCATCGTGCCCAACACAGCCTCTATGAAGATAAACATTTTCTTATCCTTCTTCATTCTTTTTCCCCTGTACTCTTGATAATATGACCTTTTTCCAATATCTTGCAATTTTCCTCAGTATAAGGCACTGCCGGAATACAGATAGAAACTCTCGTTCCCTCATCTGGTTCACTCTCTACCAAAAGTCCGTATTCCTTTCCGAAAACAATCTGAATACGACTGTTGACATTGACTAATCCTACACCGGAACCATGCTTATGAACACGATTACTGTCTGTCAATACAAGTACAGCTTCTTTCTCCGGCATACCCAATCCGTTATCACAAACAGCCAAAATAATCTTGTCCTCCTGCATCCTTCCTGTCACTATAATTTTTCCACTATCTTCCATACCACTGACGCCATAATTTATGGCATTTTCCAGCAACGGTTGCAAAATCAGCTTTACCGTACAATAGGAATAGAGTTTCTCATCTACATCAAAAGTAACAGAAAAGGAATTTTTATATCGTACTTTCTGGATATTCATATAACTTTGAGCATGCTGTAATTCATCTTTGATGCTTATGACTGTGCGCCCCTTGGAAAGACTGATACGAAACAGCCTTGCAAGCTGGGAAATCATAAAAACAGCCTCATCATTTTTCTCCCCTTCAATCATCCATGTAATAGACTCCAGTGTATTGTACAGAAAATGTGGATGAATTTGGCTTTGCAGAGCATCCAATTCGCTTTTTCTTCTCTCATTTTGCTCTAATACGATTTTCTTCATTAAATCATCAATCTGCTCATAAGATTTCTGAATAGAATACCCCAAATGGCGGATTTCCTGCGAGCCTCCAATATAAATTTCCGGTTTTTCTCCTGCTTCGTACTCCCGTACAGAATGGTTCAGCTTCAAAATCGGGCTGGAAATTCTAAGGGAAACCACACGGTTAATGACTACCAGCATCATAGTCATCAGTAAGATTAACATTGCCACAAAGTAACGGATATTTACCATACCGTGATTAAACGTAGAATAAGGAATAACGCCTACCAGCTTCCACCCTGTATAGCTGATGGTATTTACCACAACTTTCCTGTTTTCTCCCTTAAAAGACTCATTGTAACCCCCATCCTTATAGACTGCCGCCTGTATATTATTCTCATCATAAATACCATCACTAATCTGTATCTGTCTGGGATGATAGATAATCTCTCCATTGCTGTCACATAAATAATAATATTGCCCGTTGTTTACCTCATTGATCTGTTTCATCATTCTGGAAATACTGGAAAAATCCATGTCTACCAACAATACGCCAGACTGGGGAATCCCCTGATTTGTCAGCTCTACAACTCTACTTAGAGAAATGACCCAATAATAACTTTTGGCTGTATCGTTAAACAGATTTTGAATATGAGGCGTGGAAAAGTGCATATTTTCCATTTCTTCTGTGGCTTTTAAATACCATTCCTGACCGGTTACATCCGGATCTTCCTTCTGTGCAACTACCGGTTCCGCTGTAATCAGACTTCCATAATCATTATACAGCGCAATACTTCTTAAGTTTTCCTTATTTGCCTCATACAAAAGGTTCATGCCGCTTTGAATTTCCTGTTTGCTGTTTTCAAAATCATTTTCTTTAATTACATTATAATAAACTGTGTCGGAAATCTGACGCATACTCATCAAATATGCCTCCATGCTTTCCCCCGTTTGCTCCATCAGCTTTTGCGTACCGTTTATGGTTTCCTCTCTTGCGGAATTGGAAAACCGCAAATACAGAATAACTCCCAAAATCAGCATGATAGAAATAGAAACAATGGAAAAAGCCAGCATAATTGTGGTCTGAATTTCTTTTGGTTCCATTTTTTTCAGTTGTCTGAAATACTTATTTTTCACTTTCCTTGTACTCCGTTCTGTACTTAGAAGGAGATACTCCAAACCTTCGTTTAAACACGTAGCTAAAATAGTTTGGATCTGTATACCCTACCTTTTTCCCGATAATATAACTTTTTTCATTGGTTTCCAGTAAAAGTCTGGAAGCTCTATCCATGCGGTAATCTGTAAGATAACCGATAAAAGATTTTCCTGTTTCCTTTTTAAATACGGTAGAGAAATAAGAATTGGATACCCCCAACGCCTCACCTATACTATCCAGAGAAAGTTCTTCATTTACATAATTATTATGCACATAATCCTTGGCTTTCTCTACAAAGGATTTTCTGGAAGTATTTCGCTCACTGAGGAGTTTTTCATGTAGCGCAACACTAATATTTACAATCCATTGCTCCAGCATATCCTGCTCCATGTCTGATATTTTCCCATACAGTTCTCCCATATCTTTGGAAAGCTCATCCAGCACAATATCATTATTGGCGGCAAAACGACAGAACTCGCTGAGAAGCTCCATGACATCCAAATGATGCTGCTGCAAAGACTTTTCTTTAAAGGAAATGCTGTGAAGATAAGCATGGACAGCCTCTATAATTTCCGGTTCTTCCTTCAGACGTATCATCTTAAATAAATGGGACAGCTCTGTCTCATGACTGGAACCCGGATTATTCTTCTCGCTGGGTGCAACCTCCTGAATGTTAATTGCTCTTGAAGTCCCATAAAGGACACGATAAGAAATGGCATCTCTGGCGCTGCTGTAAGACTTGGATAAATCCAAAATATGATTGCATACCTGTCCGATACCAACAGTCACATTTGCTCCGATTATTCGGTGTACATAGCGGCAGAAACGGTCGCATTCATCTGTCAGCTCTGAGATTTCATTTTCTTTTTCCAGTTGAGCAAGCAAAACCGTCTTTCCCAGATAAGAAAAGCACTTTGCTCTCCATTTTTCTCCCAGATATTCCTTTGCCTGCTTCTCCACAGAAGCTGATAAAAGCAATGGATTAATATCCTTTGGCACTTGAGAAGATGACGTGTGAATAACCAGACAGCAGAAAAAAGGACCGGAAAGAGAAATCTGATAATCTGAAAGATATTTCTCCAGCTCCTCTTCATGAATATGACCTTCAATCAGCGTGGTATAGAAATTTGCCTGTAAAAGTGGCAGTGACTCCAGATAATATTTCTTTAAGATTTCCGCATTTCGCTTTTCACTGATTTCCTGATCCAGCTTTATCTTTAACTGGGTAAATACATTGGTAAGCTCAATGGAATTTACCGGTTTTAAAATATATTCCTCTACTTCCAGATGTACGGCTTCTTTGGCATATTCAAATTCGTCAAAACCTGTAAAAAGCAGAAGCTTTGTACCCGGATAATCTGCTTTGATATGCCCTGCCAGCTCCATTCCGTCCATATATGGCATATTGATATCTGTCATCACCACATCCGGCTGAAATTCTTCTACCATTTCCAGCGCTTTCACACCGTTATTGGCATATCCGATAACAGAAAAGCCAAGACCTTCCCAGTTGATTTTCTTCATGATTACCTGTATTACATCTTCTTCATCATCTACTAAAAGCACTGTATATGTATCCATATTTCTTCTCCGTATTTTTACTCTTATTTCGCATTATTATAACATAAAAGAGCCAGACCTGCATCTGACTCTTTTAAAAAGCTGCTTATTGACTTATTGTAATTATTTCTTCTGAACGTATTTCAGACAGTCAAGTGTAACTGCTACAAGGATGATGATACCTGAGAATACGAACTGCAGGTTTGTATCAATACCAAGAATTGTCAGAGAATATGTAAGTGCTGTAAAGATAAATACACCAACTACTACGCCGGAGATTTTACCAATACCACCTGTGAAAGATACACCACCTACTACGCAGGCTGCAATGGCATCCATTTCCCATCCCTGTCCATAAGCTGCGGAACCGGAACCAACCATTCTGATACATTCCAGCCATGAACCAAATCCGTAAAGAACACCTGCCATAACGAAAGCGCCTACTGTTACACCAAATACGGAAATACCGGATACAGATGCTGCTTCTGGGTTTCCACCTACTGCATACAGATTTTTACCAAAAGTTGTTTTATTCCAGATAAACCATACAATAGCGATAGCTGCAACAGCCCACAGAATAATTGTTGGGAAACCATTTACTTTTGGAATAACCATGTTTGGAATTGTAGCTTCAATCGCACCAAAAGATACACCTTTTGTTGCGTAAGTAACAATACCGAAGATTACCAGCATGTTTGCCATTGTTGAAATGAATGGATGCATTTTAAATTTCGCTGTAAAGAAGCCTGCGATTGTTGTAAAGAAGGTACATAAAACAATACAGACTACCAATGCTAAAATAACTCTTGCAATAACAGGCATGCCTGTGAAGTCGAAAATATGACCAAATACACCACCTGTATTGATACCTTGGTGCATAATAATTGTTGCTGCTGTCATACCCATACCAACCATACGTCCGATGGAAAGGTCTGTACCTGCTAAAAGGATTAACGCTGCTACACCTAATGCAAGGAACATACGAGGAGATGCCTGCTGAAGGATATTCAATACGTTATTGTAAGTTAAAAGCGGTGAGCCTTTTACAATCGGTGTAATAATACACAGAGCAATGAAGATTAACAGGATTGCAATATACAAACCGTTCTGCAAAAGGAAGTTTCTGCGGTTAAATGTATATTTGTAGTTTTCCCATTTCTGTACTCTTGTTTCCATGAAAGTAAACTTGGACATACGCAGTAAGTCAATTAAGTGGAACTTATAAGAATATGCTGCATGTCTTCTGTCTTTTGCTGCCTGAAATTCTTTTTCCATTGTCATCTTGGCATCAAAAAGTCTGTTTTTGTAAACATAATTTTCATCTTTGATTTCCTGATGGTCAGAAAGCTTTGCTACGGCAGCTTTATGCTCTTTTTCCAGTTCTGCCACTTTTTGCTGATGACGTGCTTTTGCAGCTGCTTTTTCTGCTGCACAGCTTGCTTTTACAGCCTGATAGTAATCTTTATCAAAATGCTCTTTTAAATAATTTTCTGCATCGGCAATCAGTTTGGAAACTTCATCTTTATTCTTTGCTTCTACTGCTTTTGCTTTGTCCAGCTCTGTTTTGCATTTTGCAAGTCTGTCTTCTTTTTCACCTTTTGTAAGAGTACGGTCTCTCTTAATGCTGTCCATAACATTCTGAATTTCTACGATTTTATCTGTACCGTCTACTCTTAATTCATCAATTTTTTTCTGAATTTTACCAACATAATCCTCGATGGGCTGACGCAGTTTCATTTCCTGCTCAGCAGTAAGGATATTACTATTTTCGTTTGCCATATCTATTCTTCTCCCTCATTATAGGTATTTTGCGCTGAGTCTTAAAAGTTCTTCCTGATTTGTTTCTTTTGTATTTACAATTCCTGAAAGATGTCCGTTAGACATGACACCAATACGATTTGTAATACCCAGAATTTCAGGCATTTCTGAGGAAACAACGATAATTGTTTTTCCCTGTTTTGCCATCTGAATAATCAGGTCGTAAATTTCATATTTCGCACCAACATCAATTCCTCTGGTCGGCTCGTCCATCATGAATACCTGAGGACTGCGCTCCAGCCATTTTCCAAAAATAACCTTCTGCTGATTACCGCCTGAAAGACTGGAAATCATATCATCCGGTCCCATACATTTTGTGTGCATAATTTTGATTTCGTTGGCAGTTGCTTTTATCATTTTGGAGTCTGAAAGAGCAATACCTGATTTATACTGAGGCAGGTTTGCAATGGTTGTATTGAATGTCAAATCACATTTCAGGAACAGACCGTTTGCCTTTCTTTCCTCTGTAATCAGTGCAAAGCCGTGCTCCATTGCTTCTTTTGCGCTGTTGAAGTTCATCAGCTTGTTGTTGAAGTAAACACGTCCTGCCGCTCTGGTTCGGATACCAAAAATAGTCTCTAAAAGTTCTGTACGTCCCGCACCTACCAGACCGTAAAGTCCGAATATTTCTCCCTCTCTTACATCAAAGGTAATATCCTGTAAGTGAGGCTCAAATTTTGTAGACAAATGCTGAATGGATAAAATAACATCCTTTGGCTTGTTGTCTACCGGTGGGAAACGATTTTCCAGAGAACGTCCAACCATGGCTGCAATCAGTTCATTCATATCTGTATCTTTTGAACTTTTTGTCATAACCAGATTACCGTCTCTAAGAACTGAAATCTCATCACAAATTTCAAAAATCTCATCCATTTTATGAGAAATGTAAATCAGAGAAATTCCCTGCTCTTTTAACATTCTCATCATCTCAAATAATTTATCTACTTCCTGTACTGTCAGAGAAGAAGTAGGCTCATCGAGAACAATTACTTTTGCATTATAAGAAATTGCTTTTGCAATCTCACACATCTGTCTTTGGGATACTGACATATTACGCATAGGCTGTGTCAGGTTTACTGTCATGCCCAGCTTTCTGAAAAGCTCGGAAGCTTCTTTTTTCATTCTTCCCTCATCAACGATACCGGCGGAATTTACCGGATAACGTCCAAGGAAAAGATTATCCATAACATTTCGTTCCAGACACTGGTTCAATTCCTGATGAACCATGGCAATTCCGTTTTCCAGTGCATCCTTTGGTCCTGAAAAACTGACTTCTCTGCCGTCCAGAGTGATTTTTCCTTCATCTTTCTGATAAGTTCCAAAAAGACATTTCATCATTGTTGACTTACCTGCGCCGTTTTCGCCCATAAGTCCCATAACCGTTCCTTTTTTCAAATCCAGATTGATATGATCCAGAACTCGGTTTCGACCAAAGGACTTGCTCATATTGCGTATCGATAAGACAACTTCATCTTTCTTATCTGCCATTCTTTTCTACTCCTGTATCTCTATATTGGTATCTGACGGTATATGCCACTGTCAGATTTAAAAGAGGCTGTCGCATTAAGGGCGTATCTAAATACTGCCTTAACACGACACCCTCTATCTTTCATCTTGCCACAGGTATTACTGTTCTACTTACTGCAGTAATGCTGTATAAGAAGCTGCATTGTCTGTTTTAACCATGTTAATTGCGAATGCGTCATACTGGCTTGGGTTTCCAAGACGGTTTGTTATGTTGGACTCTGTCTGTCCGTCACCACCGATGTATTCAACATCAAGGTTCAAAAGATCATCATATTTCTCAAGCAGTGGCTGATATGTGGAGCTTAAGAAGTTATCAGAAGCGTTGTAAATGTTCAGCCATACTTTCTTTTTAGGAGCTTTGCTTTCATCTAACTGTTTGGATACAGGCTCGAATGTCTTAGTAGAGTCTGTAAATTCTTTATAGTTATCTGCTGTTACAGCTACGTTTAATGCGTAGTAAGAACGTTCGTCTTCTTTGTATACATATTCTTTATCGCTAAGAACGTTTCCTGCTTCATCTGCTGTACCGATACCTGTATCAATATCAACACCATCTAAAGAGTTACGAAGAACACGAAGTGTTAAGTAAGCCTGTACGTCTGCATGCTGGCTGATTGTTCCGCCGTATCCTTCTGCGATAGCTGCTACTGCATCACTGTTAGCATCGTATCCGAAAGTAGGAACTTTGTTTTCTTTTGACCAAGCATTGAACATAGACATTCCCATACCATCGTTGTTAGAAACAACAACATCAATCTGATCACCGAAAGAAGAAGACCATGTTCCGATTGCGTTACCTGCTGTAGCTGCATCCCATGTAGCACCTGCAGAGTTTTTCATTTCCTGAGAACCTAACTCACGAACTACAAATGTCTTTCCGCCTGCTTCTAAGGAACCATCCTGAACTGCTCCCTGTTTTCCATCTACGTTTGTTCCAACTGGTTCACTGTTAATAACGCCGTCTTTTTCTACGCCTGTTCCAAGAGCTTTACGAACACCTCTTGTACGTGCGATGGAGTCATTATGTCCGATATCACCGATTGCTAAAACATATCCGATTACGCCGTCTCCATTACGGTCAATAGTTTCTGCATTTTTTTCAATGTATTCTTTAACCATCTGACCCTGAAGCTCAGCACCCTGATTCGCATCAAAACCTACATAATATGTATCTTTGTTGAAGTTAAGAGCATTCTTGTCTAATTCACCTGTTGAGCTGTTAGATGGCTGACGGTTGAACCATACTAAAGGTTTGTCTTTGTTTGCAACGTCAGAAGCTTCTGTTTTTCCGCCTTCTTCTGTTTTTCCTGTTTCCTCTGTTTTGCTTCCTTCTTCTTTTGCTGGTTCAGAACCACATGCAACAGCAGAAAGTCCTAATACTGCTGTCATTGCTAATACTGCTAATTTTCTTTTCATTGAAATATTCTCCCTTCGCTGCACCATTTTCGTCCGTGCGTTTTATTGATATTGACACTATACACAATATTTGGAAAAGAAAACATAGAATTTTTTTTGGTTTTCATTGAAATTTTTAAGATTTTCTTGGTCATATCGCATAATATTATAGATTTTCTTGTCGAAATATGTGCATTACGTCTATATCTTTCCTCTCAGGTTTGTATATTCCTTGTTGCCCTTGTTGGTCTTTGCTATGAGATTTTCAAGGGTAAAAGAAAATAGCCGCCACTACTGTGAATAGTGACGGCTGGCCTTATAAAAGGTTAATCTACTTATTACTATTATCTATCCCATTTATCACATAAAGAATTAATCTGGTCTGCAAATCTTGCTAAATCTTTATTTGTACCTCCTTCATTATGGCGTATTACTGTCATTAATCTCTGTCCGGCTGCAACTAATCTTGCAAATACTCCGGCTGCTTTTCTGCTCTTGGCTTTCTGCTCTGCACGTTTAATGACAATGCCTACGGTTTCTCTGGTTATCTCGTTTGTCACCAAATCAACTTCTGTTCCGCTATAAGGAGCCATTGCCTGATACCCCAGTTCATCCTCCAATCTCTTGGCGAATAAATCACAGACAGTATCATCTCCATGTGCTACAAAAACACGTTTGGGCTTTTCTTTAAAGGAGGACGCCCACCTCATAAGTCCTGCATTGTCTGCGTGTCCACTAATACCCGGAAGCCTTACAATATCTGCATTAACATGAATTTCCTCGCCGAAGATATGAACGTCCTTCGCTCCTTCCACTAAAGACCGTCCCAGTGTTCCCACTGCCTGATATCCTACAAATAAAATTGTAGAGTCGCTTCTCCAGAGATTATGTTTTAAGTGGTGCTTAATACGTCCTGCATCACACATACCACTGGCTGATAAAATTACCTTCGGCGTTTCATTAAAGTTGATTGCCCTTGACTCATCGCTTGTAATGGATAGCTTCAATCCCGGAAATGCAATGGGATTTATTCCTTTATTGATTAATTCCATCGCTTCTTCATCATAACACTCGCTGTAATGCTCCTTAAAAATACTGGTTGCCTGCACTGCAAGAGGGCTATCCACATATACCTCAAATCCCGCAAATTCCGGCAGCATATTATCTTCTTTAATCTTTCTAAGGAAGTAGAGCATTTCCTGTGTTCTTCCCACTGCAAAAGAAGGAATTACCACATTTCCGCCTCGCTTAAAGGTTTTCCTTAAAATTTCCACCAGTTCTGTCACGTAATCCGGTTTCTCTCCGTGACTTCTATCTCCATAGGTGGACTCCATAACCACATAATCTGCACTGTCCAGATATTCCGGGTCTTTAATCAATGGCTGTTCTGTATTTCCAATATCTCCTGAAAATACGATTTTCCGCTCTTCACCGTCTTCTGTAATCCATAGTTCAATGCTGGCTGACCCCAATAAATGCCCTGCATCTACAAAACGTACTTTAATACCTTCCGCAATCTGTATTACCTGATTATAATTGCACTCTACAAACTGCTGAATAACCCCTAACGCATCCTCCATGGTATAGGCGGGCACAAATTCCGTCTGTCCGTTTCTCTTAGCTTTACGATTTCTCCATTCTGCCTCAAACATCTGAATATGTGCACTGTCACGAAGCATAATATCGCACAAATCACAAGTCGCCGCAGTTGCATAAATCGGACCTCGAAATCCTCTGGCATGTATCAAAGGAAAATTACCGGAATGGTCAATATGTGCATGTGTCAGCAATGCAAAATCCAATTCTGACGCAGCTGCCGGAATATCCTGATTTTCATACTGGTCGGGCCCCTGTTCCATACCACAATCCACAATAAATTTCTTGCCTGCTGCCTCTAAGAAGTAACAACTTCCGGTAACCTCATGAGCAGCCCCTATAAAAGTCAGTTTCATAGAAAAACCCCCTTTTGTGGTAAAATGAATGTTGCTATATTCATTATACCCCAGTAAAGAGGGTTTTGACAGGACTTTATTTATTTTTTAGGAAATTTAATAAATTGTATGATTAGTCTACCAGAATACCATCTGTGATAGGATCTTTACTTTCAATTATACTTCCATCTTGTGCTACGCAGGCTGCTTTTACTCGATAGTAATAACCTCTCGTGACCTGCACATTATAACTTTTCGTCAACAATGCAGTATTATAAGCTGTATCTGAAAAAGTTCTTATATTATACCAACTTCCATTAGAATATCTTTGTAAAGTCAGCTTTAAAGTTAACTTGTCACAAGTTACTCTTCCGTATACAGCTCCATAAACATTGACACTGCCATTTCCATTATCTGTTACTTTAGCAGTTCCCTGATTGAGAATATTTCCTCTGGCACTATTATATAAACTTATCTCTGAAGAATTTTCTTTAGCAAATTTAAAACTATCATTTGTGCTTTCTTTTAAACTGTTTCCATTTGCCAAAACTGTTGTGTTTACTGCCAAAATCAAAGCTACCATTAATATATTTCTCAATAGAATTTTACTATTTTTTAAGATTTTCATTTTCCTCCTTCTTACAGCTAATACATAATATTCTTAGCTATATTCTCCATTTCCTTTTCTTGTATTTCCCCGAAAAATTCATAATAACTGTTTTTGTATTCCCATCTTAAAGCATATATCGGTGTCTTATCTTCTTTTTCCTCTATTTTCCATAACGTAATTTTTAATTCCGGTATAAAATCATTTTGAAAAGTTTCAATTAAAACACCATTATCATTTTGATTTAAAACAGAGGCTTTATTTTCATTCAAAAATGCTGTTAAAAATATTATTTGCTCACCATAAGAATATTGCAAAATTCCTGCTCCTGACTCTTCATCCAGACTATATGCCTGATATTCTAATTTATCCGGAAGATAAAAAAATCTAGGCATTTTAATATCTAAAGTATTCTCTATCTCCTCGCAAGCATATCTCTCTGTCCTGTCACTTTCCAATACTTCATTGTTATTCACTCGTGTATTCACATCATTTCCAAACAGCTCATTCATCTCCCTCATGATGTATGCTCTGTTTGCCTCACTAGTCATGGAAATGCCGAATACTCCAATTAGGACTGCTGCTGCAACAGAAGCCCAACGTACCACTCTTTTTCTCCCTGTATTTCCCTGTTTGGTATTGCTTTTGTTCTTATACCACTTTGCATTTTTTAATTCTTTTACTTTATTGGTGTGTTTTTCTCTATCATCTACATTTGTTACATAATTGTTTGTGTTTTCAATTGACTCGCGTCTTCTAATTTCGGCCATTAATTTTTGAAAGCCCTCTTCTGTAGGTTCACATTCTAAAGATTTTGAAATTTCTTCCGCCTCTTTTTCAATTTCTTCTGCCTCTTTCAAAAATTCCTCCAAAATTTTCTGATTTAATTCTTCATCATTCAAATTTTTAGTAAAAAAGGTTTCACATTTTTTCTCATTTTCTTCTGATTTCCCCATGAAACTCCTATCTTTCCTTGACTTTTTTTCATAACTGTATCATATTATCTTATAGTTACTATTTTGAACTAATCAGGAGGAACACCATGAAACATATCGTACTTACCGGCGGTGGAACTGCCGGACACGTTACCCCAAATATAGCTATGATTCCACGTTTAAAAGAACTGGGATACAAAATTTCTTATATCGGCTCTTACGAAGGTATGGAAAGAAAGCTCATTGAAGAACTTAACATTCCTTACTATGGAATTTCTTCCGGTAAATTACGCCGTTACTTTGATGTCAAAAATTTTACTGATCCGTTCAGAGTTATAAAAGGTTTCTTTGAAGCTAAAAAATTAATGAAGCAGTTAAAACCTGATGTTGTATTCTCTAAAGGTGGATTTGTCACAGTGCCTGTTGTAATTGCAGCAAGCAAAAAACATATACCTACCTTTATCCATGAGTCTGACATGACACCGGGACTTGCAAACAAAATATCCATTCCTTTTGCAACAAAAGTTTGCTGCAACTTTCCCGAAACGGTTTCTCATCTTCCTGAGGACAAGGCTGTTCTCACAGGAACACCTATCCGTCAAGAATTACTGGAAGGAAACCCAGAAAAAGCTCTGGAGTTTACAGGTCTTTCTAAAGATAAACCTGTTATCCTTATCATAGGTGGAAGTCTTGGTGCTGCTGCTGTCAATGATGCAGTCAGAAAAATCCTCCCTGAATTATTAAAAGACTTTCAGGTAATCCACCTCTGCGGAAAAGATAAAGTTGATGAAACTTTATCTAACGTTAAGGGATATGTACAATATGAATATATCAAACAAGAACTTGCTGATTTATTTGCTCTGGCCGATCTTGTTATCTCCCGTGCAGGTGCAAATGCAATTTGTGAACTTAGTGCTTTAAACAAGCCTAACCTCTTAATTCCACTTTCCGCACGAGCAAGTCGTGGAGATCAGATTTTAAATGCCCGTTCTTTTGAACAGCTTGGTTACAGCAAAGTTCTGGAAGAAGAAGAACTTACTAATGACATATTATTAAGCGCTGTCCGTGATTTATATGAAAACCGAGAAGCTTATATTACAGCTATGTCTTCCAGTAAGCATAAGGACTCTATTCAACAAATTGTCCAGCTTTTTGAAGACGCAGTAAACAAGACTTTATAAGTCTTCAAACTTATTTCTGTAATACTTATTAATCCAAACTTTTATCCTGTGCCTTTTGGCTCTCAGACTTTCTACTGAAATGCCAAGGGCACGGGCAGTTTCTAATGCATTTTGACCTTCTACATTCATTTTCATAACAATTTCGTACCACTGACTATTTTTCTTTTCCAAATCTTCAAAAAATTTTCCCGTAAACTCTTGCATAACAAGCTTCTTTGTTGTTTCTTCCTCCACAGATGATTGTTTTTCTGAACGATTTGAAGTCCACATAATTCCTTCCTCTGCGAAAAGTTCTTCTTCATTTGAAGCTCCTGCAGTTACTTCATGTACCTGATATGATTTTCTGCAAAAGTCAATGGCTTTTCTTTTTGCATTTACTATCAACCATTGCTTATGGTATTCTTCCTGTAAAGTATCTGCTTTTTTCAAAAACGAAATAAAAACTTCTTGGCTTACGTCTTCCGCAAAGTCAATATCACGCAAAATACTATACACTACCTTTTTCACTATTTGATAATGCTGACGATAGATTTCTCGAAATTTCTCTTCTGTCATCTCTTTATCCAACTTCTAAATTTTAGACCTGAGAAAATTTTTTCAAAATCTCATCTCTATCTTCTGGTTTAAGAGTGCCCGGTTCCCATGTAATTCCCACACCATCATTTTCATTTCTCGGAATTAAATGCATGTGGAAGTGAAATACAGTCTGCCCCGCTGCCGTTCCATTGTTCTGAACAACATTGTAACCATCGCAGTTCAACACTTTTTTCATTTTCTTCGTCACTTCTTTTGCTAATATCAAAGCTTTTCCTGCCAAATCATCAGGTAATTCATACAAATTCTCAAAATGAGCCTTTGGAAGAATTAGAGCATGTCCCTTACTGGCAGGTCCCAGGTCTAAGATTACTCTAAAATCCTGATCCTCATAAAGTGTTGCGGCTGGTATTTCTCCGTTTGCAATTTTGCAAAAAATACAGTCTTTCATTTTCATAATCTCCTTTCACTTATATATCCGAATAAAAACCTGTAAATATTACTTCTGTTTTGTCGAATTTTGGCATATAAAACTATTTGCTATTTAAAAACAGGGATGTTACACTTGTTTTTGAAAAAATAAAGAGGGGGTAACCATGAACACTCAAATAAATCAATCCAATCAACATATTACTGCAAAGGAAGAACCTGATTATCGTCAATTATATGAGGAGCTTCAAGTACAACAACAATTTACATTATCTCATGTTTCTCACGAAATCCGTAATCCGGTAACATTAATCAACAGCTTTTTACAACTGCTGGAGTCTCATCATCCCGAATTAAAAGAAGATAAATACTGGGGAAAGATTATGGAAAATATGGATTTTCTGAAAACGCTTCTTAATGAATTTTCCAGCTTTAATAATTCCGGCAAGCTAAATATCCAGGAATTAGACCTCTCAGAGCTTCTGGAAAATCTGGCTGCTTCCAGTTTACCTACTTTAGAAAGCTACAACGTTTCTCTTGTTTTAAATATTGAGCCAAATCTGCCTGTCATTCAAGCAGATAAAACGAAAATGTCCCAGCTGATTTTAAACCTTTTAAGAAATTCTTCAGAGGCAATTAAAACAGAGGGTATTATCCATTGCTCTTTAACCTCTCAAGAGAATTATCTTGTTCTTTCTGTTAAGGACAACGGAAGCGGAATTCCTGTTCTGTATCAAGAAGACCTCTTTGAACCATTCATTACTCATAAACAGGAGGGCACAGGTCTCGGACTGCCTATCTGCAAAAGAATTGCAGAAGCCCATAATGGAAGTATTTCTTTTCAATCCGTTCCTGAAAAAGGTACTGAATTTACCGTTCTACTACCTATACGACAGCCTTTATAATCTTCTTTGATACACCCTGCGATAACAAAGGACAGCTAAAATAAATCCACTTATCAATCCACCAAAGTGTGCTGCATTATCCACACCTGTACTTGTCATTCCAAAATATAGACTTAATCCGGCCATGACAATTAACTGTCGAGTGGTAAAATTTTCAATTCGTCCTCTGTTTGCAATAACAATATAGATGAGCGCACCGATGACTGCAAAAACTGCACCGGATGCTCCTGCCGAAATAAAATATTTGCCGTTTTTTATTTCCAGATATATGGACAATACATTTGCCCCTATACCTCCGAGGAAATAGATAAGCAAATATTTTATTTTGCCTATATTTCTTTCCAGACAATCTCCCAAAAACAATAACACCAGCATGTTATTCCCCAGATGCTGAATTCCAAAATGCAAAAACATGGATGAAATCAGGCGATAATACTCATGAGACTGCAAAACTGCTGGTGTATAGCAGCCACCCCAGCGTAAAATGTGGTAGGTATCCAAAGATGAGCCGGTTACTTCTACCAGTAAAAATACCAGCAAATTAATGCCAATCAAAAGAGTATTAACCGGAACTTCTTTTCTTTTTCTCAGAAAATATTTGATTTCATTTTCCGTTTTTTTTCTTTCCATTCCTGAATAATTATTTTCTGTATTCATCACTCTTCCTTTACTTCCATAGCTATCTATCTTTTTATCATCCCTATTTTACCATATTTTTCCAAAATCAGCATTACATTTATCAATATATAAGTACCTTTTTTCTGCAAAAACAATCGTATTTTCTTCTTTTAATAAATATTCTGTCTCCGGTTGTATGATTTCTCCGTCTAATTCCGTTCCGTTTCTGGAATTTAGGTCAATTAAAAATGTCTGATTATTTCGACAGATAATTTTCGCATGAACACGACTGATGGTAGGCACACTCAGACAGATATCAACCCTTCCTCTTTGACTTCCTATAATTGTATGTTCTTTTTCCAGAAAAAATTTCTTTCCCGTTTCTATTTCTAAAAGATAAGATTTCCCTTGGACTTCTGACTGTAAAAGTACAGTTTTCCCAAAATCCTCCGACATCTCTTCCTGCCTTTCCTCTTCCCCCATTATTCCTGTTACTTCTTCCCTTTCAAAAGTCTCC
>SKEY01002493.1_pt1 | contig 19019 bp, 9 predicted proteins | sample 4843871 | NCBI WGS metagenome assembly SKEY01 (sample SAMN11008797, study PRJNA524170) | human gut metagenome | biome: Human fecal sample; material: Feces; isolation source: fecal sample from pouch patient p36 | host: Homo sapiens | place: Israel: Tel-Aviv | collected 2016-12-04 | reverse complement strand
CACGCCGCACGTTCTATTCGCACTACCGCGATATCCCCGACTTTATCAGCCAGATCGAGGACGGCCTGCTTGCCGAGATTCGCGAGCGGGTGGAGCTTATCACCGCAGCTCAATTACCCGATCTTTACCGCAATATCGACGAGCTCGAGCCGGCACCCGGTTCGGTTGAGCTGCTTCGCTATCTTGCGGCTAATCGCGACCTTATCGGGGCCCTGCTGGGCCCGGGCGGCGACCCCGCCTTTATTAAAAAGATCATCGATACCGCACGCGAGGCCGTGGTGCCGCGTGCACAGACGGGCATTTTGGGCTTGGCGCTGGGCACCTTCTTTGACTACTACGTCACCTATGTCGTGAGTGCCGAGGTCGGCATGATCCAACGTTGGTTTGAGCGTGACCTTTCTGAATCGCCCGAGACCATGGCGCGCATTATGACGGTCATCGCCTTTGTGCGCCCCGGCGACCTGTATGGCCAACCCATCGATATCAACGTGCCGGAATACGGCATGAAGCTATTGAATCTGCAGCTCGAGGATGCGGTCGACACCACCGCAACCGTCGAGTCCAACAACTAAGAGGAGAGACAGATGAGCAAACTCGTCGAGGGCATTAAGGACCGTGTGGTTGCTGCCGCACGCGAGGCCGCGCCCGCCATGGTGGACGCCGCGCAGAAGGCCGCGACCGCGGCTGCCGAGAAAGTTGCCGAGGCGGTTGCCGAGGCCAAGAACGCGGCAGGGGAGACGCCCGTCGCTAGCGAGCCCGTCACTGCCGCTGAGCCCGTAGCCGCCGCCCACGCCCCCGAAGGCGCGATCTTCAACCCCGAGGCCGCTCGCGGCAACCTGCACCTGGGCATCGACGTGGGCTCCACCACCGTTAAGCTCGCTGTGCTCAACGACGACAACCAGATTGTCTACGCCAAGTACCAGCGTCACCACACTGACGTCCGCGCTTGCGCCCGCGACTTGTTCGAGGGTGCCGCGACCGTGCTGCCGACGGACCAAATGACCTGCGCCATTACCGGCTCGGGCGGCCTGCTGCTGTCCCAGTGGCTCGACCTGGAGTTTGTCCAGGAGGTCATCGCCAGCAAGCGTGCCGTCGAGACCCTCATCCCGGCCACCGATGTTGCCATCGAGCTGGGCGGCGAGGACGCCAAGATCATCTACTTCGACAACGGCATCGAGCAGCGCATGAACGGCACCTGCGCCGGCGGCACGGGCGCCTTCATCGACCAGATGGCCACTCTGCTGCACACCGACGCCAGCGGCCTTAACGAACTCGCGGCCAACGCCACCACCATCTATCCCATCGCCAGCCGCTGCGGCGTTTTTGCCAAGACCGACGTGCAGCCGCTGCTCAACGAAGGCGCCCGTCCCGAGGACGTCGCCGCTTCCATCTTCCAGGCCGTCGTGACCCAGACAATCTCGGGTCTGGCGTGCGGCCGTCCCATCCGCGGTAACGTCGCCTTCTTGGGCGGCCCGCTGCAGTATCTCTCCGAGCTGCGCCATCGCTTCTACCTCACGCTCAACCTGGACGAGGAGCACCGCATTGTGCCCCAAAACGCTCACCTGTTTGTGGCGAGCGGCGCCGCCATGGCGCATGAGTCCAACAAGCTCAGCACGTTCCCGCAGCTCATCGAGGCTATCGATGCCCTGGGTGACACACAGGGTGCCGAGGTCGAGCGCCTGGATCCGCTCTTTGCCACCGACGAGGACTTCGCCGAGTTCAAAACCCGCCACGACCAGGAAGTCGTCCCCAAGGGCAAGCTCGACGGCTACACCGGCCGCGTGTTCATCGGTATCGACGCCGGCTCCACCACCATGAAGGCCGCGCTTGTGGGCGAGGACGGCCAGCTGTTGCACACCTGGTACGGCAACAACAACGGTGACATCCTGGGCACGGCCAAGGTCATCATGGCCGATTTCTACAACCACATCCCCGCCGGCTGCACCATCGGCCACGTGACCACTACGGGCTACGGCGAGGCGCTGCTCATCGAGGCCCTCAAGGCCGATTCCGGCGAGATCGAGACCGTTGCACACCTGCGCGGCGCCAAGGCGTTCCTACCCGGCGTCGAGTTCATCCTGGACATTGGCGGCCAGGACATGAAATGCCTGCGCGTCAAGGACGGCGTCATCGAGCACATCATGCTCAACGAGGCCTGCTCGTCGGGCTGCGGCAGCTTTATCGAGAGTTTCGCCGTCTCTATGAACATGGACGTGCGCGCGTTCGCCAACGCTGCCATCCATGCCAAGGCCCCGGTCGACCTGGGCAGCCGCTGCACGGTCTTTATGAACTCGCGCGTCAAGCAGGCGCAAAAGGAAGGCGCCACGGTGGGCGACATTGCGGCCGGCCTGTCCTATTCCGTCATCAAGAACGCCCTGTTCAAGGTCATTAAGCTGCGCGACCCCAAGGAGATCGGCAACCAAGTGATCGTCCAGGGCGGCACCTTTATGTCCGATGCCACGCTGCGCGCGTTTGAGCAGCTCACCGGCGTTCATGCCGTGCGTCCCGACATCGCCGGCTGCATGGGCGCCTATGGTGCGGCCCTGCTCGCCCGCGATCGCGCCGGCGCCGACGGCACCTCGGCCATCCTCTCGGCCGAGGACATTGCGCACCTCACCGTGACGCAAAAACACGTCCGCTGCGGTCGCTGCTCTAACAACTGCCAGCTTACCGTCAACGACTTTGGCGGCGGCAGGCGCTTTATCACCGGCAACCGCTGCGAGAAGGGCGCCGGCCACAAAAAGCAGAAGACCGAGGCCCCCAACCTCTTCAAAAAGAAAAACGAACTGCTCTTTAACCGCGAGGTACTGAGCCCCGACGAGGCCCCGCGCGGCACCGTGGGTATCCCACGCGCGCTCAACATGTACGAGAACTACCCCTTCTGGCACGCGTTCTTTACGCGCCTGGGCTTTAGCGTGCAGCTGTCCGACCAGTCGAGCAAGAAGACCTACCAGGCGGGCATCGAGTCCATGCCGTCCGAGAGCGTGTGCTATCCGGCCAAGATGAGCCACGGCCACGTGATGAACCTCATCGACCGTGACGTCGATTTTATCTGGATGCCGTGCGTGCGCTGGGAGCGCAAGGAGGATCCGACGGCTGGCAACTGCTATAACTGCCCCATCGTCATGAGCTACCCCACGGCGTTGGCACTCAATATCGACGAGATCCGCGAGCAGAACATCGAGTTCCTGTACCCGTTTGTGCCCTATCACGATAAGACCGAGCTCAAGCGCCGTCTGTACCAGGTGCTCGCCGTCGACCGTGTGGCCGATGCTGAGGCCGGTCGCGGTCGCGTGCGCGGTCCTAAAATCACGCGCTCCGAGGTCGATGCCGCCGTCAACGCTGCCTTTGAGGCCGACGCGCGTTTCCACGAGGATATCCAGACCATGGGCGAGGAGGCCCTTAAGTGGGTCGAGGACCACGGCGGCCACGGCATCGTGCTCGCCGGCCGTCCTTACCATAACGACCCCGAGATCAACCACGCCCTGCCCGAGCTTATCTCGAGCTTTGGCTTTGCGGTCTTTACCGAGGATTCGCTCGCGCATCTCGTGAAGCCCGAGCGCCCCATCCGCGTCGTCGACCAGTGGATGTACCACAGCCGCCTGTACGCCGTCGCCCGTTTTGTGACGATGCGCAACGATCTGGACCTGATCCAGCTCAACTCTTTCGGCTGCGGCCTCGATGCCCTGACCACCGATCAGGTGCAGGAGATTCTGGAAGCCAGCGGCAAGATCTACACCGTGCTCAAGATCGACGAGGTGTCCAACCTGGGCGCCGCGCGCATCCGCATCCGCTCACTCATGGCGGCGCTCAAGGACCAGGAGGCCGAGCGCTTGGCCGAGGCCACGGCCGCGGGCGAGGCCTACGAGCAGGGCGATGCCGCGCCGGTGGCTCCCTCCAAGGATGCCCCCGCGTTCGCGAGCCGCAAGTACACGTTCGAGGCGCAGCGTGAAAGCGCCTCGACTGCGTGGCCCAAGGTGCCCTTTACCGAGCAGATGCGCGAGGAGGGCTACACCATCCTGTGCCCGCAGATGGCGCCGATCCACTTTGACCTGGTCAAAGAAGTGTTCCGCGGTGCCGGCTACAACTTGGAACTGCTGCCCTCAACCGATCACGACGCTGTCGAGGCTGGCCTGCGCTATGTGAACAATGACATTTGCTACCCGTCGATTCTGGTAACGGGCCAGATTATGGAGGCCATCGAGAGCGGTCGGTACGACCTGTCCAAGACGGCTGTGGTCATCAGCCAGACCGGCGGTGGCTGCCGTGCCACCAACTACATCGCGCTCATCCGCAAGGCCCTGCGCGAGAGCGGCCACCCTGAGATCCCGGTGATCTCGCTTTCGGCCGTGGCGCTCGGCGAGGACAACCCCGGCTTTAAGATTACGCCGGCGCTGCTTAAGCAGGCAGTCTACGCGGTGCTCTTTGGCGACGTGATGATGCAGATGCTCTATCGCTGCCGCCCGTACGAGGCAACGCCCGGTGCCGCCAACGCGCTCTACGAGGAGTACATGGCGCGCGCCCGCAAGCTGGCGCCTAAGTTCAACAGGCACAACTACACCAAGCTTGCGCGTGAGGCCATCCGCGCGTTCGACACCATGCCGCTTGTGGGCGAGGGCACCAAGCCACGCGTGGGCGTGGTCGGCGAGATCCTGGTCAAGTTCCATCCCACGGCCAATAACCACGTGGTCGACGTTATCGAGCGCGAGGGCTGCGAGGCCGTGGTGCCGGGTCTGCTCGACTTCTTCCTGTACTCCATGAGCAACGCCGAGCTGCAAAAAGACGAGCTTGGAAGCTCCGCCACGGCGCGCGCCAGCATGCAGGCGCTCATCAAGCTCGTGGACTGGATGCGTACGCCGGTGGAGGAGATGCTCGAAAAGTCCCGCCGCTTCGAGGCGCCCGAGCGCATTGGCACCATGGCGGACAAGGCTCGTACGGTGCTTTCGGTGTGCAACAACATGGGCGAAGGCTGGCTGCTCACGGCCGAGATGCTCGACCTGATCGACCACGGTGCGCCCAACATCATCTGCACGCAGCCCTTCGCGTGCCTGCCCAACCACGTAGTGGGTAAGGCTGTGATCAAGGAGCTGCGCCGTCAGCACCCCGAGAGCAACATTGTCGCGGTGGACTACGACCCCGGTGCATCCGAGGTCAACCAGCTCAACCGCATTAAGCTCATGATCAGTGTGGCCAAGGAAAACATGCGCGCCGGCAAGGGCTTTAAGCTCGAGAAGGTGGCGCCGCTCGCGATGGACGAGGTCACCGGCCAGATGCGTGCCCACGATGGCTGCGTGAGCTGCGGCTCGGTCGACGAGAGTGCCGTGGCGTCGGTCGCTGAGCGCCTGGGACGCGGCATTAAGAAGTAGTCGGCCTGCTTCGAGCCGGATATAAGACAAACGGGTGGTAGCCGTACCGGTTACCACCCGTTTTTGCTGGACACATGTTGCGCAAATGACCTTGCTACAGCCTTCCGTGGGCTTGCCCGATTTTTGGACCGGTTCGGGCTTTGAGGAAAAGCTGCTGCAAGCTCAGGGCGATTTTTCGCTCAACGCGGGCCAGCACAGCGTGACCTATCTGCCAAACGACGAGATGATCGCTGCGGACTGCCCATCGCCACCTACGAGATGGAAGCCGAAAAGTATATCTACCGCGTGTACAAGTACGAGCTGTAGGGCCGCGCTTAGGTTTGACCAATGGAGTATGAAAACACGCCGTTCGCCGATGCCCCTTCCGCGAGTGGCGGCCATATGGTTTGATGTCAGAAACATATAGTTGTCGCCTGCCTGCTGGCGATGTTCCCCCTGATATCGGAGGTTCCAGGTATGTTTCACGCTCCGTTAAACAACTATCGGGTGGGCGACATGAGCCCGCGTGTTATCCCGGTTGCTATTGCAGTGGTCTGCCTGGCTGTGCTCCTGGGCGCTACAGGGCTGTTTGCTATAAGCCGAGAAACGTCCTATATGCAGGAATGCGCTTCCGAAGGGTTTGCCATTGACGGTTACTATCGGGACGACAAGACGAGTCGGGAAACCCTGGCCTTTCTTGAGGAGGACAACTGTCGATGGCAGCTGGTCGACAAAGACGGAATCTGCACAGACGGGCAGTTTAAGCGTACGGATGACCCCAATATCGTGGTATTAAAGAAGGAAAACGGCGAAGAATTCGGCACGGTTCACGTTGCATATATATCGCGCCGACGCAATCAAGGGCAGATTTACCTAATTAGAAATACTAAGGTGACCCGATTTTATCTTGTGAGCACCGATCCGGCGTTTACGGTGGAGTCTGGCGATGTCGATGCGGACGTCTGATTCACGGCAATAAAACAGCGAGCGGGGCGCGGACGTGAACTACGTCCCGCTTTTTGCATGTGCCTGCGTCGCGTCTGAGCCTCGCCGCGACTTGCGCCTGTGCGCGGGAGCCATCCCATGCTCCGCATTACTCCACATCAAACTCCACGCGATCGAGTTCGGGCACGTTGAGGTCGATGAGCTTGCGGGCGACGTGGCGGTCGTGCGTCCCGAGCGCCTCGCTCGTTGTCACATGGGCGACAGTTTGGCGCTCGACAAGGCCCTCCTTGTCGCCGTCGGCAGCCGAGGTCTCGACGGCGACGGTGTAATCCTTAAAGCCTGGCAGCACCGCCGCAAGCTCGCGCGTGGTTTCGGTGACGCCGTAGCCGTCCTGCACGCCGGCCTGCGCCGAGCCAATAGACCCCGCCGTCATAACGATGCAGGGGATGGCAAAGACTACCGTGCCCATAATGATGCGGCGGCGCACCTTGCGCGATAGCTCGTCGACCTCGGCGTTTTCTTCAGCAGTCACAATACCGTCGCCGTTGAGGTCGCGCTTGAGCGGTACACGCAAAAGAAGCAATACGGCTTCGGCTGCCAGCGCGATAAAGACGACGTTGATGCCAAACTCATAAAGCGCCGAGAGAAACAGTGACCCGCTTGCGATGGCGATGCCGTAGCCAGCCGCGCACAGGGGCGGCATGAGCGCGGTCGCCACGGCCACGCCGGCGATGAGCGTGGCGGGTTCCTGGTCGCGCGAGTTGCCCAGGCCACCCGCAAAGCCGCCCGCGAGCGCGACGGCGAGGTCCCAGACGGTGGGTGTCGAGTTGTCGATGATGGCGGCCGTGGTGGTGCCAAGGGGCGAGAGTTTAAAGTATAACGTGGACGTGACCAGGCAAAAGGTCATCTGTAGGGTCAAGCTCGCGATGGCTTCGACGGTAATCTCGCGGTCGAGCGTGGCGATGCCATATGCCATGGCAAGGACCGATCCCATAAGCGGGCAGATGAGCATGGCGCCCACGATGGCGATGTCCGAATCGATATCGAGGCCGATGCTCGCGATCAACATGGCGATGATGAGGATGCATAGGTGGGAGCCAGTCAGACGCGCCCCGTTTACAAAACGCTTGCGGATCACATGATAGGGCGCGCGTCCCTCGCGAATGTTGAACGCGCGCTTTAAAAAGCGACCAGCCTGCTCGGCAGCCTCACTATGGGCAGAGCGGATGCCGTGGCGCCGGTGATGGCGTTCACGCAGTCGCTTGAGCTGTTGTCTATCGAGTTCCATGTCCACCTCGTTCCAGCGCGGTCCGCGCAACGCGCCCGTTGTCCTAACTCTACACCGTGGCGGGCGGGGTGTCTGTTGGATGCGGAATCCGATAGGGCGGATGACGCGGGAGCAAATGCAAATCACAGGCTCAATTCCATCCCGCGAGAATATGATGCACCAGCTCCTTCAAATGTGACGAAACTGTGAAGCGCGAGAGCGCGAATTTCAAAAAATCCGCCGGTGACCAATGTTGCGCAACAGAATTCAAAAATCAGCTCCTACATTTTGAAGCGTATGGATACATCCGTGTCAAAGGGAGAAAGCCATGGCAAACTACAGCCCACAACACTTTGAGCCTCGGGCTAAGGCCGTCAACGTCAAGGGCGTTGCCAACCGCGCCGTCGCAACCGTTTTGACGGCGGGCCTCATTGCTCAGCCGCTTATGTCGCCGCTGGCGGCAATCGCCGCACCGTCAACCGATAACGGCGATTCTGTTCAGGGGGGGGGTAGTTCTGTAGAGAACACCGTTGCCGCCGGTAACCAAGCGGTCGTAAAGACGGCTGCCCAGCTGGCCGAGGAGTCGGCAAAGCAGCTCAAGGACGCTCAGGCTGCCTACGATGCCGCCCAGAAGAACGCCGATGCGGCGGGCCAGTCTCAAAAGCAGGCGCAGCAGCAAAAGAATCAGGCCTCGCAGGCTGTGAGCGACAACGAAATCGAGCAGAACGCAGCAGAAGTCGCCGCGCTCCAGGAGAAGATTGACGAGCTCAAAGCCGCCGTCGAAAAGACCGAGCAGCAGCAGAAGAAGCTGGGCGACCTGAACGATCAGCTCGATCAAGCCAACAAGAGTGTCGAGGATAAGACCCAGGCGCTCAAGGACGCCAAGGCAAAGCAGGATGAGGCCAAGAAGGCCCTCGACGATGCCCAGGCCAAGCTCGAGGCCATGGGTATGGACGAGTACGAGGCCGCCAAGAAGGCCGTCGAGGACGCGCAGGCAAAGCTCGATGACGCCAATAAGGCCGTTACTACTGCACAGTCCAATCTGGACCAGGCCAAGGCTGCCGAGGCCAGCGCCCAGCAGGAAAAGCAGAATACCGAGGCAGCTTTGACGACTGCCCAGGCCAAGAAGCAGGAGACTGCTGCTGCTCTCGCAGCCGCAACCACCGCGCGCGATAACGCCCAGCAGAAGTTCAACCAGGCGCAGGCCGCGCTCGATGCTGCCGTCTCGGGTACGGGTGTTGACCTGAGTGCGCTTGAGGCCGCCGAGAAGGCCGCCGCTGGTGAGCTTAAGACCGCGCAGGCGGAGCTCAATGCCGCGACGGATGCCGACGCTACCGCCCAGGCGAACCTGCAGGCGGCCCAGGCTGCCGTCGCTGCCGCGCAGGAGAAGGCTAACGCCGCCAACGCTGCCGTGGCATCTGCCCAGTCTGCATACGATGCGGCAAACAAGGAGTACAAGGACGCGGCCAGTAAGCGTGACGCCGCGAAGACGGCATACGAGCAGGCCCAGCAGACCGAGGCCGACAAGAAGGCCGCGTACGACCGACTCGTCGAGGTCCGCCAACAGAAGCGTGCTGAATACGATGCAATTTGCGCCGAAGTTACATCGGCAAAGAGCGCTTATGATGCCGCGAGCACTGAAGTCGACAAGCTTAACCAGCAGATTGCCGACCTCAAGTCGAATATGACCGTAGACCAGAATGTCATCAGCCAGGGTATGTTCGGCTTCATGAACTACATCATCGGCGGCAGCCAGTTCACAGCCACGCAGAAAAAGAACGCCCAGGAAGCCGTATCGATGCTGACCGGTGCCGCTGACAAGGCCGAATGGTATGACCAGTACGTCGATCAGGACATGTCTCGCGACACCAACCCGCTTTCCTTGGAGCAGATGCGCAACGCCCTGACCTACCTTGATACACAGAACAACCTCCGCAAGGCGAACGGTCAGTCGGCGCTCAGCGTCAGCCTCCGCATGACTGTGGCAGCCGCCCTCAATACATCATATTCATCGAACATCTGGGGACACTCGAACTGCTACTTCGACAACGGCGAAAATCTTGCCGGCGGAGGCGGCGCATATACCGGCGGCGAGACCGAGGATACGCTTGGCTGGCCATATACCGGTCTCTACACTCAGGAAAAAGAGGCATTCGATAAGTACGTCGAGAAGAATAGCGACCTTGGAAACCATCGATATGATTCCTCCTATATCTGGCGGCACTACAAGAGCATTTTCCATGAGTGCGGGCACTATCTCAACATTATCGATGCCGGTACGAAGGCTATCGGCATCGCAACCGGTAGCGGTAAGAACACCGATTCCGAGGTAACAATCTTCGATTACAGCTCTTTTGACAGTGAGGCTGATTTCACTGTCTCCGAGTTCAAGAAGCTCCTGAACGACTACATCGATTCCGCATACAACGCAGGCGGAACGCAGGAGCAGAAGGAGCAGCTGAAGCAGCTGCAGAATAAGCTGGCAGAAGCGCAGAAGAACTTCGGGACTGCCGGAACGGCTTATTCTGACGCATTGGATAAGCAAGAAAGCGCTCGCGACGCCTATACCGCGGCCGACACGAACGTGAACACCGCCAAGGGCGAGTACGAGAAGGCTAAGTCCGGCACCGCCGCCGCGAAGACGGCATACGACGCCGCCGAAGCCAAACTCAAGGGTATCGACGTCAAGACGCCCAAGACCAAGCTCGACGCCGCTAAGAGCGAGGCCGCTACTGCCCAGGCAGCTCTCGATAAGGCAAACGCCACGCTTGCTGACAGCAAGACGAAGGCAGCCGATGCCGCTGCTCACAAGGCGAAGGCTCGCAGCGCCCGCGATGCTGCCAAGGTAAAGTCCGACCAGGCCAGCGAGGCGTATGACAACGCCACGGCTTCGGTCAAGGACCTTACCGCCAAGCGCGATGCCGCCAAGACGGATCTTGCGAACAAGCAGGGCACGCTTAACGATGCCAAGAAGGCCGACGACACTGCCCAGGCTGGCGTTGACAAGGCTCAGGCCGCAGATGTGCACGCCGCGACCGCTCTTTCGGACGCCAAGCAGGCAGTTGCCGCCAAGACGCAGGCTGTGTCCGACGCGCAGGCCAAGGCCAAGGCTGCCGAGGGCGAACTGGCCACCGCAAACAAGGCCTTCGAGCGCTTCGCTGGAGCCCAGAAAGCGGTCGACGACGCCAAGGTCGCCTATGACGCCGCCGTCGCCGGCGTCGCCGATGCCCAGAAGCAGCTCGAGGCCGCCAACGAAGCCGTCGTCGATGCGAACTTCGAGATCGTCAAGGCCAAGGCCGAGCTTGCCAGCGACGAGGCGCTCAAGGCCGATCTTGAAGCTGTCGACCACAAGGCATCCCTTGCCGCGGGCACGACGGGCAACGAGAAGCTGGTCAAGCTGAATGCTGCCTACGCTCGCTATAAGGCTGCCGTCGATGCCGCCGCTGGTCTCAAGGCTGCCCTGAGCGATGCCGATGCCAAGCTGTCCGATGCCAACGGCGCCTATGCCGCCGCGCTTGCCGAGCTTAACGATGCTAAGGATGCCCTGGCTGCCGCACAGGCCGAGTACGACAAGTATCATCCCAAGGCTGAGCCGCAGGCCAAGCCTCAGGTTGCGCAGGCTGCTGCAAAGGCTCCTGTCGCCAAGAAGAAGGCAACGTCGGCCGCGCTCGCCCAGACCGGTGATGACTCCGCTCTTGCGGGCGAGGTGTTCGTCATCGGCGGTATCACCCTCGTGGCCGCTGGTGTGACGCTGAGTGATCGTCGTCGCAAGCAGATGTAGCGTTTCGAGCGTAGTTTCTGCAACGAACTTCGGTTTCATAGCAGGAGCGCTTCGATGGCTTAACCGATAAGGCCGGCGCGCTGTCATACGCAGCGCGCTGGCCTTTCTTTGTTTCGATATCAAAAAGCCCGGTCGGTAGCCGCGAAAGCTACCGACCGGGCAAATTGTAGGCAATATGGTTGCTGTCGAGCAGCTGCTCAGCTTAGCCCAGCAGGCTCAGGCCAACAGAGACAAACGCCAGGATAACGCCGACGATGGACTCGCCGCCGAGCAGGCCGCTGGCGACAACAAGACCCTGTTCCTGGAAGGCGGCGTCCTTGGCAGCCCTCTCCTCGTCCGAAAGACCGGCCTCGGCGTCGCGGCGGGCGGACCACTTGTCGTAGGCGAGTTTGACGCAGGAGCCCAGGAATGCCGTGAGTGACATGTAGAACGGCAGGTACACGCCCAGACCGATCATCATGGCCGGAATGCCGAGCCAGTACATGACGATGCCGGCGATAAAGCCGCCAACGAACCACGGCACGCTCGGGATGCCCGAGACCATGGTGGCGACAACGCTTGCCTGCGCGGCAACAAAGCTCTTGTCGGGGCCAAAGGCGTCCGGGCCATAGGCGGTGACGAGCGCGACCATGACGGCTGCGGCGACCAGGGCGCCCACGATGCCGCCGATGGCTTGGCCGATCCACTGCGCACGCGAGTTGGTGCCCAGCACGGCGCCGGCCTTAAAGTCGTTCATGACGTCGCCCGCAAGGCCGCACGCCACGGCTACGATGCCGGCGATAAAGAACAGCTTGACCTGAGCGATCTGTGCGAAGGCAGCCACGATGAGCATAACGATGAGGCCAAAAATCTCCATGGGGTCGATGCCCGTCTGGCCGCAGCTCTGTGCGCTCATGATGGTGGTGACAAAGGTGAACAGCGTGACGATGACGGCCGGAACGGGGCCAAGGTCAAGCACGATGGCGATGATCACGGCGATGGCGGCAGCGCCCAGGCCGATGATGCCGGCGTCGAGCTTAAGCGAGCCCGAGATGAGCGACTGCTCATCGGTGTCGGTGGAGCTGTCGGCGGCAAGACCGCGGACGATGCCGGCGACCTGCGGCAGGATGTCCTTGAGGACGACGGCGACGCCAAAGCCCATCATGAGGCCCATGCCCAGGGACTTGACGATGCCCTGCGCAGTCACAACGTCGAACAGACCGGCAGCGGTGCCGCCCACGATGATGCCAAAGTTGCCCAGCAGGGCGCCGGCAAACCAGAAGGCGACCGGGGCGAATCCCACGAGGAAGCCGACGGAGAGCAGCATGGGCGAGTTGTAGATGCCAAAGGTCACGCCGGGGATGTTGAGCGTGCATAGCATGCTGGGTACCACGCCCAGGGCGTCGCGCAGCACGCTGTAGATGCCTGCGATGGCCATAGAGCCAAAGAGCTGCTTGCCGGTCTTGCCGCCGGCCTCGGTGGCGCGCAGGGTCTGAGCTGCGGCGTTGCCGGTGGGGAACTCCAACGCGGCATCCACGATAAAGTGACGGTGGATGAGCGCGGTGGCCAGCAGGCCCAGGATGGTGCCGGCGAGTGCCACGATAAACATGTCGAGCCAGCTGATCTGGTCGGCATAGCCCAGCATCCAGGCGCCCGGGATGGTAAACGCCAGACCGCCGGCGACCATGGCGCCTGCGGACATGATGGTGTGGGTGACGTTTGCCTCGTTGAGGCTGGCGTTGCCCATGAGCTTAAGGAAGAACAGCGAGATGACGGCAGCGAAGACGATCGGCCAGGGGAGTGCGCCCATCTTGAGGGCGGTGTAGGCCGAGCTTGCTGTGATGATCACGCAGCCAAGGACGCCGATGACGACGCCGCGCAGCGTGAGTTGCCCGCGCATCGAAGCGCGGTTCAAGGGATTGCTCATATAAAACTCCTTTGCGTATATCCGCTCCCCCGGGAGCGCCGCTACGGATACGGCGCGGGAAGTCGGGTTACCAAGGGCCGCCGCGTGAGCTCGCGCGCGACCGCGCACCAGTATAGCCGCAAGCTAGTCATTTTGGGATGACTGGTTTAGGTAGGCGATATACTGCTGGGCAGACGAAAGGAGCGCCGACGATGCTTAATGGGTGCGCATATATATTGACGGTCGACGTGGGCAACACGTTCATTCGCTTTGGCCTGTTTGCCGAGGATTCGGCCGCGGCGCAGGAATGTCCGCTTGCGACGTGCGAGATCACGACGCCATCGAGCATTACGGCCGACGAAGCGCGTATGCGTCTCGCTCAGGTCATGGCTGCACTGGCGGCCGATGCGGGCATGCCGGGTGCGCTTGTGCCCGCGGCTGCTGTGCTGAGCTGCGTGGTGCCGGTGCTCGAGCGCCCGTGGAAGACGGCGCTTTCCCGCACTTGTACGGGGCGCGTGCTCACCGTGGGGCCGGGCCTCAAGACCGGCATGCCCGTGCGCTACGACGACCCGGCCGAGATCGGCCCCGACCGCATCGCCGATGCCGTGGCGGCACGCGCCGTCTACGGCTCTCCCTGTATCGTGATCGACCTGGGTACGACGACCAATATCGAGGTCATCGACGCGCACGGTACCTTTGTGGGCGGCGTCATCGCGCCGGGTCTGGCGCTCGGCGCCCGCTCGCTTTCGGCTGCTGCGGCGCGCCTGCCGCAGGTTGAGCCCTCGGCGCCGACACACGTCATCGGCCGCAACACGCGCGAGGCGATGCGCTCGGGCGTGGTCTTGGGCGAGGTTGCCCGCATCGATGGCATGCTCGACATGGTGCTTGCCGAGATGCGCGCGACCAAGGCCGCGGGGGAGGGCGATGTGCCCATCGTCATTACCGGCGACGATGCCGAGGCGCTTGCGGCCCTTGTCGGCCATAGCCTGACGGTCGACGACGCGCTGACGCTGCGGGGTCTCGCCGAGCTGTACCACATCAACCAAAAGCCCCGCCGCGCGTAGCGATGGGGGCGATGGGACAAAAACGTCTCCACCTTCCACCTGCTACAATGGGTCAAACTATTGCGATTTCGGAGGTGTCTGCCATGTCGGACGATCTTCATCAAACCGCGTCGGGCAAGCGCCGCGACGTTATTAGCTGGGATGAGTTCTTTATGAGCGTGGCCATCGCCGCGCAGCGCCGCAGTAAGGACCCCAACACGCAGGTGGGCGCGTGCATCGCCAACACCAACCACCGCATCCTTTCGGTGGGCTACAACGGTACGCCCTCGGCACTCAACGACGACTTTTTCCCGTGGGGCACGAGCGACGACCCGTTGCAGGATAAGCACAACTACGTGGTGCATGCCGAGGCCAACGCCGTGCTCAACTACCGCGGCTCGCTCAAAGACCTTGAGGGTTCCACGGTCTACGTCACGCTGTTCCCGTGCCACGACTGCGCCAAGATCCTGGCGCAGGTGGGCGTGGGCGAGGTCGTCTACCTGGACAACAAGTATGCCGATACCGACGACGGCCGTATCAGCCGCCGCATTCTTGACTCTTGCGGCATCAGCTACCGCCAGGTCATCGTCGATGTTCAGATTGGTACCGGGGGACAGGCTCGACAGTAATATGCGTTGTCGCTATCTGACGACGAACGCAGCTCAAAGAGCCCCGTCCCAAATTGACTACTCGTGAAAGTCGCGTCTGCGCGCATGGACGGCTCGTGAGCGGGTACATGGCTGTAGTAACATAGCTTCTGTCCGCGGGCGCGCCCGCGTTATTGTGAGAAAGGAGCCCCTGTGGCTGTTAACGAAGAGCTGCTTAAGAAGGTTCTTGAAGAGATTCGCCCCAACCTGCAGGCCGATGGCGGCGATATGGAGTATGTGGGCGTTGACGACGAGGGCGTCGTCAAACTGGAACTGCAGGGCGCCTGCGCCGGCTGCCCCATGAGCTCGCTGACCCTGTCCATGGGCATTGAGCGTATCCTGAAGGAGCATGTGCCCGGCGTTACCCGCGTTGAGCAGGTCAATGCTTCCGGCGAGGCCGAGGACCTGTACGACGAGTACGCGCCGTTCTAAGATGCGAAAGCTGCGGACGGCATACTCCGCATAGACGTTACGCCCAAATATGCGGCTGCGAGCGCAAGGCCCGCGGCCGCATTTGTATGTAGGGAGTAGGAGGGTCGACATGCTCAACGACTTCTACCATATGCTTGATCCCGTCGCGATTTCGGCGGGGCCTATCACGATTTACTGGTATGGTCTGGCCTATGTGGTCGGCGCCCTGCTCACGGCGGTTGTCATGTACCGCACGCAGCGTCGCTGGGGTTTTAACATCACGATTGACGACCTGACGAGTGTCGTGGTCGGCGTGGTCTTTGGCCTCATTATCGGTGCGCGCCTGTTCTACGTCGTCTTTTACGGTGATGGCTACTACTGGGCGCACCCGCTCGAGATCTTTGCCACCAACGAGGGCGGCATGAGCTTCCACGGCGGCCTGGTGGGCGGCATTATCGGCGGCATCATCGTATGCCGCATGTATAAGCTCGACGCATGGACTTTGGCAGACCTTGCCGTCATCGGCGCGCCGCTGGCCTTGTGCCTGGGCCGTTGTGCCAACTTTGTCAACGGAGAGCTGTGGGGCAAGCCGACCGATCTGCCATGGGGCGTGGTCTTTGGCGGGACTGCGGGCGATATGCCGCGTCACCCCTCCCAGCTCTACGAGGCATTTCTTGAGGGCATCGTGCTCTTTTGCATTCTGCAGGTGCTCAGCCGCAAAAAGCCGCTACTGCCCCAAGGCACGTTTATGGGCGTCTTTGTGATGGGCTACGGCATCGTTCGCTTCCTCATTGAGTTTGTGCGCGTGCCCGATGCGCAGCTGGGTTATCTGCTGGGAGGCGTCATCACGATGGGACAGCTGCTGAGCCTGCCGCTCGTAATCGTGGGCCTGGCGCTCGTCATCTTTGCTCGTCGCCGCAACCAACCCCAGCGCATCTACCTCGACGCCTAACCACCAAAAAGTGAACAGGCACCTTTGTGGTGGTTTGCTGGGCAACGATGACAGAACCGTAACGTTTCCCCAGATAAAACCTGCCAAAATAAACCTGTCCCTTTTTGGCAGGTTTCTAGAAAGGCTCTTTGGACTGTGAAGGATTCCGACCTCTCCACAACGGCTGCGCGCGACGCTGCCCGCATCGTCTGGTTTAAGCGCTACCCCGCCAAGCAGACGCTCGTCGCATTTTTGCTCGCGCTGTTGGCGACCACGGCGTTTTCCATCGATCCTGCCCCGGTGTCGAGCAACGCAGTCTTGGCGATTGACCCCAAAGCCTCGGGCATGCTGTACGTGTGCTACGAGGTGCTCCTCTCGTTTGCCGGCCATACCGACGCGGTCATGCTGCTTGCGCTTGCCTGCCTGCTCACGCTGCCGTTTCGCTACGTATTCTTTGGCCGCGGCGACGCTTGGCGTCCCTCGGTGATCCTTCCGTCGCTGTTCTTTGCCGTCTGCATGGTGTTTGGCCGCAGCTACGACCTCACCGATTCGGCCGAGATCGTGCTCGGCGACAAGGCCCGCATCATCTGCGCCTGGATAGGCGGCGCGGGCTGGATGCTCTTGGCGGTCGTTGCCTTCTACCTCGCCTTTGAGTGTCTAGATTGGCTGAGCTCTCGGCGCATTCCGTTTTCCGAAGCGCACTTTGGCCGCGTATGGCGTGTGGCTCACGCCGTGCTCTCGGTCCATCCCTTTGCCGGGCCCTTCCTGGTGCTTATGATCGCCTGGGCGCCCACGCTCATCGCTTCGCTGCCTGGCCTTTTTATGGGAGATACGGGTGCGCAGATTCGCCAGTGGTTCAACTACCCCAACGGCACGAGTGACTATCTGCGTCTGCTCAATCCCAATGTGTTGCTCAACGGACATCACCCCGTGGCGCACACGGCTATCATCGGTTCGTGCGTCCAGCTGGGGCTTTCGCTGTTCAATAGCGCCAACGCAGGTCTTGCCATCTACACCTGCGCCCAGTTCGTCATTACGGCCGCCTGCATGGCCTATTCCATCTCGTCGCTGCGCAAGCTGGGCGTGAGCCTGCCGGTCCGCGGCGTGATCTTGCTGTTCTTTGTGTTTATGCCCATGTTCTCCAACTACGCGGCGCTGCTTACCAAAGATGTGCTGTTTGCCGACGCGTTTTTGGTGCTGTTGGTGCAGACCGTGAAGCTCGTGGCCTGCGGCCTGCCCCGTCGCGATGCCAATGCCGAGCGTGCGGGCGAACAGAGGCCCGTGCTCTTTGCGCGCCATGACTGGCTGCTGCTCGCTCTGGGCGCCATGGGTTCCACGTTTCTGCGTAACGGCGGCCTGGTGTTTCCCCTGGCGGCATGCGTAATCGCGGCGGCGTTTTGCGCATGGGACGCGCATGTGGCTCATCGTGCAGCCAGGCAGGCTGGTGCTGCGCCTTCGGGCGCCATCCCGCGTTTCCGCTGGGTGGGAGTTCTTGCGGTGCTTGCACTCTGCCTTGCCTCCAACATGTACTTCACTAAGGTCTTTATGCCGGCGCACGACATCACGCCTGGTTCCAAGCGCGAAATCCTCTCGATTCCGTTCCAGCAGACGGCTCGTTTCGTCCAAAAGCACGACGGCCTCAACTCGGGCGTCAACCCCACGGTTAAGGAGGACGGCACCATCGTGGAGGCTCCTTGCGACGGCTTGGTGACCGACGAAGAGCGTGCCGTGATCGACCGCGTGCTCAAGTACGAGAATCTGGGCCGCCGTTACAACCCGGATAAGTCGGACGCCGTCAAAAATTGCTTTAACGAGTACGCCTCGCAGGAGGACATCAAGGCCTATTTTGAGGTGTGGGCCCAGATGTTCAAAAAGGATCCCGAGTGCTATATCTCGGCGCTCATCAATAACTACTACGGCTACTTTTATCCGAGTGCCCGCGATGCGTGGGTCTACAGCACGGCGCGCAGTGCCGAGATCATGGCGCGTCCCGACAACCTCAAGTACTTCGACTTCCATCCGGTTGACAGCAACGTGGTGCGCTGGTGCGACCACCTGATCAATCTGTACCGTGTGGCGGTGCAGCGCATCCCGTTTATTTCGCTCACCATGAGCTCGGCCACCTATGTGTGGATCATGATTGCCGTGGTGGTCTACTTGCTGCGTCGTCATTCATGGCGTGCGCTGGCGATTTGGGTGCCGCTGTTGGGTGTGCTCGCCGTGTGCCTGATTGGCCCGTGTAACGGCTCGACCTACATGCGCTACCTGTATCCGGTCATCGCCTGCATGCCCTTCGCCATCGGCGCCACCGTCACCCGCAGCGACTTCCTCTGGTCCTAACTTGGTGCATTGGGGTCAGGTTTCTTTGCACCAAAGGGGGCATCATCACGACGCCTTCATTTTGGGGTTTATCTCGCAGGCCAGTAGGTATATCATAACGACGTTTGTTTATATTGCCCGAGCAACTGCGCTGGGCTTTAGGTCGAAACCGATAGGAGACACGTATGTCCGGACACTCTAAGTGGGCCACAACCAAGCATCGTAAGGGCGCGCAGGACGCCAAGCGTTCCGCCCTCTTCTCCAAGCTCAGCCGCAACATCACCGTTGCTGCCCGTCTCGGCGGTGACCCGCTGCCCGAGAACAACGCCAGCCTCGCCGCTGCCGTTGCCAAGGCCAAGGCTCAGTCCATGCCTAAGGACAAGATCAAGTCCGCTATCGACAAGGCTTTTGGTTCGGGTGCTGACGCCGCCGTCTACGAGAACAT
>SKEY01002482.1_pt1 | contig 19096 bp, 5 predicted proteins | sample 4843871 | NCBI WGS metagenome assembly SKEY01 (sample SAMN11008797, study PRJNA524170) | human gut metagenome | biome: Human fecal sample; material: Feces; isolation source: fecal sample from pouch patient p36 | host: Homo sapiens | place: Israel: Tel-Aviv | collected 2016-12-04 | reverse complement strand
GCTCATCGAAGATCCGTTGCCGGAACCATTGCCGCCAGTGCCGGAATTCCCGTTACCTGATCCGGAACCATCTGTCCCTGATCCTGTACCGTCATTTCCATTACCGCCGTTACTTCCGTCACTTCCCGGTGTCTGTGTGGAGCCTCCCCCGTTGCTTCCATCTCCGGAACCGCTGTTTCCGTTTCCATTTCCACCATCGTTAGGCTTCTGGCTGTCACCGTTGCCCTGTCCATCGTTTCCAGGATCTGTCGTATCCTTGTTGCGGTCCTTCAGATCATCGATCTGTTTCCGGATCTCATCTGCCAGCTCTTTGTCATAGCCCGGCTTCTGCTCTGTGAATTCCTTTTCGATCGCATCGATCAGGTCACTGGTGATGTCCTCATCTTTGATACCGTCCAGTCCCTTGATCGTGAAGGCGATGGAGCTTTCGTTGCCAGAGCGATCCTTCGCTTCGATTCTTGAGGTGCCATAGTCCTTCACAAGCACTGTGGATCCTGCCGTCTTATCATTCAGCGTCACGCTGTCCACACCGCTCAGACCGTCCTTCACACTTACGGTTCTCGGTAACCAGTAGGTCACATTATTGGATGCACCTTCAAAGCTTGGTGCCGTTGCGTCCACTGCGATACCGTCCTGTGTGACGATATCACTGATGTTGCCTGCCGGATCGATGGCACGGAAGGCTACGTTGATGACTTCCTCATCGCTGAACTGTAGCGGCGTGCTGTATGTCTTCCATTCCCCATCATTCAGACGGTATTCGATCGTCAGAAGCTTTGCATCGATGTCCAGCTCGCCAGCCTTGTCGCTTGCGGATGCACTGACGAGCAGTCCCGGCTGATAGAAACTGTTCAGTGTCAGGGTGTTCATCAGTTTCGCAGCTGCGTCCTGGTTGCTCTGTTCCAGCTTCACCTGTACGACCGGCTTCGTCCTGTCGACCTTCAGTGCATGTGCACCGCGATTGATGGAGGTCCCACCGTTCTCCACCGGGATCACTTTCAGGTTATACATCCCTTCCGGAATGTCATGGATCGTGAAGAGCCTGTTTTCTGTGTCGGTTGCCGGAACATTGACCTGTGAGGCTTCATTTTCCTTTTCATCCGCAAAGACCTTATAGTTCAGCTCCTGTATTCCCGTGGTGGAAGGTGTCACCTCGATATTCAGATCCTTCGTATTCGTCCAGTCACTGATATCCTCCAGGATCTTATACGTTGTCGTGTCGTCGTTGATCGATAAGCGTACAGACTTCTCCAGGTGATTCTTTGCGCGATCTACTGCACGTGCATAGACGATACCCTCGAAATCCTGTGGAACTAACAGTTCTTCTCCTGTTTCCCATGCCGAGTCAGAGGCTTTGGCAAGCTCGCATTCCTCACCGCTGCATTCCACCTTCTGGAATTCATAATGATCGATACCGGAGAGGGAATCTCTTCCCTCCGGTATGATTTTGACAGGCTCTTTGAAGAACAATCCACCTGTCATATCGTTTAAGATCGTACTGCTTCCATCTGTCTCTGCACTGAGTCTCAGATAGTCCGGTGCGGTGCCGTCGATGTTGTATGCTACCTTGTCGATCTGTCCAGGTGTCGACCATTCATTTTCCTTGCCTTCTATGTAATATGCATAGAATTTATAGATCACGAATCGTCCTTCGTCATCGAATGTATAGTATGGATCCTTCTCATCCACGAATTTGAAGTTTTGATCACTGTAGCCGATACCGTTGCCATCCTTATCAGCTTCCAGTACCTGGATGTATGCGCCGACCTTCATGCCTGGTGCAGATTCACTGCTCGTTGAGAATTTGATACGTGTACCTGTCTGGAGCCATTCCTCTTTCTCATCTGCATATGCTGTGAAGACGCTGCGCATGAACATGCGGTAGTCTCCTGATTTTACGACCGATGGAGTTCCGGATGCCTTATTGACGATGACTCTTGTGTCATATGGCAGTGAGATATATTCCTTATCTCCTGTCTTGACCTTGAACGTGAACTGGTAGGCACTCGTTTCCTTGATCTCGATCTTATCCTCATACGGCTGCCAAGGTCCATCCTTGCCATTGGTACTGTAGTAGATCTCTTCCGCATTGCTTTCTACCAGGATGGTCAAAGGCTGGTACCAGAAATCGCCGAATTCGAAGCCGTCCGTCGTTTTCAGTTCAAACGTTGGCAGATCATCGGTAAGTCCACCGACTGTAATGTCTTTTATCTCACTGTCCTTACCTGCCTTGTTTACGACCTTGACCTGATACAGACCGTTCTTATAAGCATCATAGGTACCGGTCGTGTGAGGATCGCTGCTGATCAGCTGCCAGCTGCTTCTGTTGCTTCTGATATAGATACCCTGGATTCCGGAGATACCTGTCAGATCCTGTGTCACTGTCACATCGATCTGAGAATGATCTGTTACGCCTGTTTGACTTACCGTAAAGTCATATTCCTTCGCATCGATCATCACATGGATCCTGTTCACAGCTGCCTTGTTTCCTGCCTTGTCACTGGCTTCGATCTCGATATAGTAATCCCCGTTCGGCAATTTGATCGTACCCTTGCCGTCGATCAGGCTGAATGCTGTCGCTGTACCGATCGGTGTCGTTGTCGTATCGTCCGCATATCTGGTATACTTCAAGGATGCCGCATCAAGACCGGACAGGTTGTCTGTGATCTCGACGTCGAGTTCATCCGACTTGTTCCAGCTGCTCATCGTGACCGGCTTCACGATCACAGGTGCTTCACTGTCCAATGTGAATCCATTGGAACGGATCGTTTCCGTGACCTTGCCCGACTGATTGACACCATATGCATACAGGCTTCCTCTGAAGTTATCCGGTATATCGAATTTGCCTTTGTATTCCACCCATGCATCACTCTTCGGTGCATCTCTGTTTGGCGCAAGGTTATAGTAGACCTTGCCATTTGGATCTACCTTACCATCTGTTTTGATGAGCTGCAATTCGATCTGATCACCCTTCTTATAATACGTATCGAAGGAGATATTGTTTGGATTGCCGTTCGTGATCTCATCACTGCCGATCTTCATCTTCACATTACCTGCAGAGGTGTTGTCGATATTGACATAGACCTTATCCTCATCATTTTGAGCGACTGTGATCCTGCCGAGCTCATCGACGGTCCTGAATTTGATTTCATGGTTTCCGGCTGCTGAGATCAGGATACTGCTCTTCTTCTCCCATGCGCCGCCATCGACCTGGATCTCCACCCATTCATTGGCGCCATTCAGTTCCTTATCGAATGTCGTTGTCAGATTCACCGGATCGCTCGTCCATTTGTTTGGATCGTTATAAGCCGCAAACTGATCGATCACGACAGCTTTTGGAGCTGTGGTATCCACTTTGACTGCATAGGTTTCATTCAGTTCCGTTTCATACTTGTCGCTGCCTTTTGTCAATACGGTCTTGAAACGATAATAGTACGTACCGGTTGTAGTCACATCGATATCACCGGTGTATGGTGTGTAGCCGCTCCAGGTGCCGCCTTTCACTTTGGAGCTGTATTCGATGCTCAGACCTGTGACGCTGTTTGGATCCGCTGCACTCAGCTTGACTGCTGTTTCGGACCATGTACCAAACGTATAGTCCTTTGCAGTTCCTGCATCGTCATAGGTTGCGGTGATATCCAGGATCGGATCTTCCTCGATGATATTATCGATCGTCAATGTCTCTTCTGCTTCTCCGCCAAGCTCCATTTCTACACGAATGATATATTTGCCATTCTTGTTGATTGGGAAGCTGTATTTCGTTACGCCCTGTTCTGTCGGGATCTCCACAGGCTCACCGCCCTGTCTTTCCACCGTCAGCTTACGGATCTGATTCTTAGAGCTTGTGATACCTTTGATCTCGATACCGAGTTCAAAGGATTTCACCGGTTTCGTACTGGAGATCAGTTCGATTTTTGGATTCTCATCGTAGATCCTGACATGGATCGGATCACTCGATGTTTCATGCTCTGCGACTTCATCGACCAGTTTGAAGGTCACGACATTGTCGCCGACCTTGTTGATCATGACAGAATCGCTGTCCATCAGGATCCACTTCTCTGTGCCATCTGCTTCATTCTCACCATCGATATGGTAGTAGAGGGATTCCTTACTGCCGTCTCCGTATTTGGTTCCGGTGTCCGCATAATCGCTCGTATCACGCAGTACCGTTACGATCTTTCCTTTCGGATCGGCCGGATCGCTCGTATCCAGGTGGAACCACTGATCGTAATCACCTGCATTCTCAACCGTTGGCTTCTTTGGTGCCTCCCGGTCGATCTTCACTGTATATTCTTCAGTCGTGACGATATCGTCAGTACCACCGACACCTTCGAATACGGAACGGAATTCATAAACATACGTTCCGGTCTTATCGAATGTCAGATTCTGATAATAGCCTTTGTCCGCATCCGTAAAGGCTGCATCTCCCTTCTTGCGGTAGCTCAGCTTGGCATTGGTGTTCGTATTGACTTCCAACGTTACTGCTCTGCCGCTCCAGGTATCCTTCTCATATCCGTTATCGGTCCTGAAGACGATGACCGGTCGATCGGATTTGATATTGCTGATCACGATGTCCTTCGGTTCTGAGACATCTCCCTTGCCATTGACGACACGGAAATAATAGGTTCCGTTTTCAATGAACTCATACGGGTATTTCTCCTGACCCTTGACTGCGGAGATCGTTTCCTTCACTACGAAGGTTCCATCATCCTGCATCTCGACACGCTGGATTTCCTGCAGACCGCTTCCGCCTACGACCGGGATCAGATCGAGCGTTACGCTTGGCTGTGGCTTGGAGGTCTTTCCTTCGACCTTCAGATCCGGCGTTACGGTATCGATCTTGACGATCGGATACAGCGTCTGTGTGATACCTGCATTATCTGTCACGATGATCTCTACCTTATAGTTGCCATCCTTCAGATTGCGGATGATCCCTTCACGATAGCCTTCGCCATCGATCGTATCCGTCAGTGTGACATCTCCGCTCTGTGCCGGATCCACACTGCTGTACTTCACGCTCCTGATACCGGACATATCATCTCTTACGCCGATCTTCATCGTCGTATCGTCTGTCCACTCTGTCGCATCCTTCGGGACCTTCAGTAATGGTGCCGTGTTGTCGATCGTAATCAGGTCACTTCGGATGATGCCGGTCGCATTGCCGGCCTTATCCACACCACGTGCATAGATGATGCCTTTGGTTCCGGATTTCAATGGGAAGGTTCCGGATTCTGCACCTTTTGCGACATTGACCTTCGTCCATGTACCGTTCGCATCAAACTTCGTTTCATCCTGTACGATCTGATATTCGATCCTTTCCACACCGGAAAGCTTGAAGTCACCACCGATCTCGATGGTCCTGCTTTCTCTATAGAATTTGCCTCCTGTCAGCTTATCCAGGAAGTCCTGATACAGATCTTCGCCTTCCCTGATATAGAAGTTCGTCGGTCTCGTGCTATCCAGTTTTACGTGGATCTCACGGATCTCGGAGATCCTTCCAAGACGATCCTTCGTATGGATCTGGACGATGTGGTCTTTATCATCCACGACCCTGATCGTTCCGGCTTTCGGATCAAGTGTCGGTGTCCAGAGCTTGTTTCCTTCAAAATCCGTTGCGCCGTCGATGTTATATTCCAGCCATTCATCACAGCCGTCTGTCGCATCGATAGCGGCCTTCAGTTCCGCATCGAATTCACTGTGCCAGCTGTCGTTGTCATACTTGTTTAACGTATCCTCATCGAACAGCGGCTTCTTCGGTGCGGAGCGGTCGATATTCACCTGGAAGAATGCGGATGAACCAGGAACATCTTCATAGCTGCCTCTGAATTCATATACATAGCTGCCTTCCTGACTTACGACGGTCTTGTAAAGACCTTCCTCGCTCTTGTCTGCGTCCATTGCGACCCAGTCACCTGCCGTATCGTCTTTCAGATCTGTGATGCGCATCTCCATCTTGAGATCTGCCGCAGGGATCACGGCACTGGTATCTCTCACTTCGATCGTGATATCCTTATCGCTCCATGTGTCTCCGCCGGTGTATACGGCATCATCCTCGGAATAGTAGGCATTGATACCGATCGCACTGGTCACATTCGTGATATTGGTCACGACGAGTGTCTTTTCCGCTTTCACACCGGAGGATGTTTCCGCGATGATCTTATAGACACCGTTGTTGCGGATCGTGAAGCTCTTATCCGCAAGAATATCCTGCGGGGATGTCCCGTTCGTCTGCCACGTCAGGGCAGTCAGTGTGGAATTCAGATCATTCATATCCACATCGATGGATACCGGTATGCTAGATACTTTCTTTTCAAGCTCGGCCTCCACCTTCAGGAGCGGTGCCCTCGTCTCGATCTTGACACCTGTCAGTGTGTTCGTTGCGACTTTTCCTGCTTTGTTCTTGGCATTCAGTACGATATCGTATTGTCCGTCCGGAAGATCCTTCAGTGTGATATTGTTGGAAGCATCCATTTCCTTCAGATCGACATCGTAGGTCGTCGTGATACCGTTCTTCGTGATCGTATACCATGCCTTCTGCAAGCCGGACAGCGTCGGATTGATCGTCGCCTTTACCGTATCGTCTTTCGTAAAGTCAGCGGTAGGTGTCGTCTGGAATGTGATGACAGGCAGATTCGTATCGACGATGATCCCGTCCTCTGTCACGGCATTCACCGTCCTGTTTCCCGCATTGTCGGTTGCTCTCGCATAGATCTTTCCCTTGAATCCATCCGCGATCGTGAAGCTGCCGGTATAGTCCTGCCAGCCAACGATATCGTGGTAGGAATCTCCTGCTTCCTCATTGACCAGCTGATATTCCACTTTCTTGTTTCCGGAGATATCACTGTTCGTATGGATCGTGACTTCGACGTCGGTATCGAAGATATTCGGGAACAGATAATTGATATATTCTTTGAGATCACTCTTCTCCAGCCTGATCCTCAGATCGGTCGGAGCACTCTGGTCGATATTGACAGTAACGCTGTGTTCATCTGTCGGACGGTTCAATTCGTCATTTCCACGGAAGCGCACCTCATGCCTGCCTTCCTGGGAAAGCATCACACTGTCGCCGCGTTCCCATTTGGATGAACTCGCGTCATAGTATTCCAGCCATTCATCGATGCCGGTATCCTCTTCCGTAAAGCTTGCCTGTACCATTACATTCTTGTCATTGAACCATGTATCTGCGGCATATTCATCCGCATCAATGATCTCGACATCCCGTACCGGCTTCTTATCGATCTTGACGATGAAGGTCCTCGTCGTCGTATCCGCATCATTTTTGATTTTGACTGTATGGATCCCTTCCTTTTCCACAGTGAAGGTACCATCTGCGTTGAAGTCTGTATATTTTCCATCATCTACAGATGCTCTGAACTTCGTTGATCCATGTGCATGGAAAACGATATCGTCCGCACTCCATGCAGGCGCAGCCGTTTTATCAGGCAGCTCTTCCGCATGCAGATAGTCGATCTCCTTGTCGTCCTTGTCCTTTGTCTTGATATCCAGACCCATGACATCATCCAGATTATCGGAGATATTGTTTACTTCGAGAACTTCTTCCACGACGCTTCCTGCGTTATTCGTCAGCGTAAAGGTATACGTTCCGTTCTTTGCAGCTGCATACGTGTAAGCTGGACCTGTCAGGGTTTCCGAGATGGTAGTCCCATCACTCAGATCTGCGCTCACTTCCAGTGTCTTGACGCCGCTGACACCGGCATTCGGTGTCAATACCAGCTGATTCACCGTCGTGAAGCTCAGCTCACTATAGCCTTCGATCTTAAGGGATGGCTTTGCGCGATCCACTTTGATCGTCTTCGCTTCTGTCGTTTCATTACCGGCCCTGTCGACACCCGTGACACGCAGCTCATACTGTCCGTCACGCAGTCCGCTGATGAATGCCTTGTTGTTTTCCACTTCCGCAGTGCCTTCCAGAGGATATGCTTCATCGGTCTCATAGCTGATGCTCGTGATACCGGATGCATTTCCGACCACGGATGCACCCGCATCCGCAAAATCACTGACATTGACCTGCAGCGTATCATCCCTGATCCAGTCATCACTGTCATTACCGATAGCGATCGTAGGCTTTACTGTATCGATGACGACACCGTCTGTACGGATGATCGGTGATATGTTTCCTGCTCGATCCTTTGCTTTCGCATAGATGAAGCCCTTGAAATCATTCCCGAGCTGGATCTCTGTCGTATACTCTCTCCAGCCTTTATCATTCAGATCTGCATCATCTGCATACTGATTCACATAATCGGCAGGATCCTTCACGATCTGATAATAGATCTTACCGGCTCCGGACGGTCCGAAGTTTCCGGTGATGGTTGCCTTCTTCACTTCGTTGTGGTAAGCACCGAAGGTGATCGTGCTGAGGAAGGAGGAGTAGCTGTCCTTATCGATCCTTACTTTGAATTCCCTGATCATTTCCTTATCGATATTGACATGGATCGTCTTCGTATTGACCTTTCCACTCGTTTCTGCACTGTTCAATTCATCATTCTTACGTACCAGAACCTCATGTGCACCGGTCGTACTCACTTCATAGGTGTTCCTGCTGTTGTGCTTCCAGTTGACACCGCCGTCTTCACTATATTCGATCCATTCCTTACAGCCATTCAGATCCTTCGTGAAGCCTGCCTTGATGACCTGGGTACTGTTATACCATGGAACATCTGCAGGATTCAAAGCTGTATAGTTCCCTTCATCCGTGATACTGAAGGTCTCGTCCCATGTATCATCGATCCATACGTTATAGTAATAGACATCGGAAACACCGCCGCTTGCGTTCTTCGCCCGGATATTGATGGCATGCTTGCCGGTACCGGTAACGATGAGTTCATTGCTTACAGCACCTGTGGCATCCAAAGCAAACTGTGTCCAGTCCTTGTCTCCGTCTTCCTGATATTCATAGGTGAGTGCCGGAGAGTCCGGTTTGGCATTTGGATCCTCCACCTCCAGACGCACTCGGGGATCGTTCGTCCACTTGCCGCTCGTATAGTCTGTTTCACTCGCATCAGCAGCTACGCTGTAGCCTTTCACACGGATCGTAGGCTTTGGCAGTGCGATCCCGTCGATGACGATATCCTTCTCCACTACTTTCCCGGAATTCGTCGTCAGGGTGACACGATACTTCCCATTGCCATATTCGTCCTTGTTCAATTCTGTCTTTTTGTTATAGAAATCCTTCTGTTTTACGTTTCCTGTAACGTCTTTTTCCGGATTGTTTGCATCATCGAGCTTCGTGATCGTTGCACGTCTGATGCCGCTGATCCCGATCGTCGATTTTCCTGCTTCATCTGTCGTGATCAGATCCAGTTCTGCTTTTGAGCTTGTATATTTGGCTTTTACATCGTAAGCAGGAGTGGATGCATCGATATTCACATATGCCGGATTACTTTCTGCACTCGTTCGATTGAAGGTGTCATTGCTGCGGATCTTGATGACATGCTCTTTATCCCCGGACACCTTGAATTCATACTGCCCGTGCGCATTGATCGTCGTTACCTTTTTCCATCTTGCCTTTGCACCATCGGACTCGTCTTTGTATTCGACCCACTGGTCTATCGCATCGGCATTCTTTGTAAAGTTGACACGCATCGTCTGTGTATTGTAGTACCATTTCGTCTGGGTATAATCATCAGGATCTGTAATATCCAGAGTCGGAGCATCCGGACGTTTCGTATCCTGGAAGACCACAAACTCCTGCGTATCACTTTCAAGGATCACATTACCATCCTCATCCAGCATGACTGCACGGAACTGATAGGTCCTGCGGCCATTCAAGTAAACGGAGAACTTTCCGCCCGTATTGATCTTATTACCGTCTTCATCCGTCACATCTGTCGTATTCGTCCAGTCATGTGTCAGTTCCGTCCCGTCCTTGTATTCCCTGTACTGGAACGTCAGATCACTGTCCTTGATCGCCTGCTCTGTATTCTTCAATACGATCTCGACGTTTTCTGTAGTCATGTCACCGGAACCATATTTATCGAGACTTTCATCTTTTCCGGTATATGCTTCCACCTTTAATTTCGGTTTCACATTGAACACGTTCGTGATTGCCAGACTTTCGGATACGGTCGCATTCGTACCGCCATGATCAGAGTTGCTGACTGCCTTCACATGCAGGGTTCCACTGCTCTTCACCTTCACTGTATAGACGAGTACGTTGTCACCGGATAGCTCCGTACCTTTTCTGTCCGGCTGTAAGGTCACATCACTCACATCATTGCCATCCAGCGTGACATCCAGAGACTGTAATCCACTGATCGGCTCGCGTACCTCGATCGTGATCTCTTTTTCGCTGACGATACTTCCCGGATTCGGATCGATGATCGCGATCTCCGGTGTTTCCGTATCGATCATGACATTGTAGACTAATTCCGTCGTATGACCGCTGTTATCCTCAGCTTTGAAGGTGATCCCATAGGCACCGTTTGGAAGATCGTTCAGCGTTGCCGTACCTTCTGCCGACAGGACGAGTTCCCCGTTGCGGAAGGTTTCGGTACCGTTATAGTCTGTTTCATATCGTACTCTGCTGTTCGGGATCCCGCTTCCCTGATCCTTTGCGGTGATCGTAACACTGTTCTGATTGGAATATCCATTACCGAGGTCTTTCGGAGATGCTGTCAGGATCGGAGATGTCGCATCCACCTTGATACCGTCAAAGCTTACCACATCAGAAGTATTTCCTGCGTAGTCGATACAGCGTATGAACAGCTGTCCGCTAAAGTCTTCCTCGATATTGACTTCTCCCTGGTATGTATCCACCCATTTGGTATCGTCCGGACCTGTTGCATCATCATCCGCAAGCTGATACTGATATTTTTCCAATCCACTGCCACCGGCATTATCTTCTCCGATGAACTGATAGGTGATATGATCCTTGAAATACGTACCGCCAGTGATCGCATTCAGGAAGCCTGTCGTCGCGGCCGCCCATTTATCCTCGACCTTTTGGGCATTCCTGATCACCGGAGCAGTGAAGTCGATCCTGATCTCCCCTGTTGTCATGGATTCCGCACTGACACGATCCATGGAATCGATCGTCCTGGCAATGATACGGAAGCTTCCCTCTTCCTGGAGCACCACATCGACAGTGTCCTTCTTCAGAGGTGTTTTGGCATCGATCCATGTGACCTCATCAAGGAACGCCTTTTTGGAGAGATCATACTCTTTATAAACGCCTCCGTCCAACTTCTGTACACGGTACTGGATCCATTCCGGTGCGCCTGTGCTGGCTGCTTCAAAGGTAATCGATATCGGCGTCTGTTTCGTATTCTTCCATTCCCCGTTTACGAAATCTTCCGAGAATTTAGGAGCACTCGGACCCGTCTTGTCGATATTATCTATGACCAGTGTATCCGGATAAGTGACTTCGTTTCCTGCCGCATCCTTCACCATGAGTGTTACGCTCAGCGTATTGTCTTTGAAATCATATGTAAACTTTCTGGAATCCTTGCTGTCTGCAGGGATCCAGGTCGCACCGCCATCCACACTGTATGCAGCGATCGGTGAAGAATTCTTCAGTTCCTCCGCCGTCTTCTCTTTCATCTCGACACTCAGCGTGACAAAGGAGGTTGCGATCGCAGGTGGTTCCGGTGTCAGCTTGACACCATCCTTGACGAACATCGGAACTACTCCGTCATGACGTATCCTTACTCCTGTCTTCGTTGTGGAGTATGGGATTTCATCCGTATCCCCTTCTTTGACGACGCGGAAATAATAGTAGCCATTGACCGTTTCAGCACCGGCGATCTCCAATATGAATCGATCGGATGCGTCTTTTTCGATCTTTGTCCATTTCGTGGATGTCCTATCTGTCGCATATTCATAATATGCCGCATTCCCGTCATCCAGGCCTCCGCTCAGAGTCAGCTCGATGTCCTTGTTTGTCCATTTGCCGTCATAAGCATCCCCTGCATCTCCGGCAGTTGCAATCACCTTGATCGGTGTCTTCGGCTGTTCGACCCCCACACTTGCGAGGACTTTCGGCATATCGATGACTTTCGTGGATACATTCGCACCGTTGCTTGCACGGAAATAATAGGTACCCTCGAAATCATCTGTGACAAGGATCGAATATTTTTTCAAAGGATCCTGTTCTTCATCATCCGCTACGATCTCGATCCATGGGATCTCCTCATCCGTCGGCAGGACAGGAGCTGCATCATAAGTGACTGGTTTTTTAGGCGGCGTCCAGTTCGTAGGAACACCACGATAGTAATATTTTACACCACTTTCCGGTTCCGTACCTTTTGGTATGATGTTGAAGATGACACCTTTATTCGCTGCCTCTCCATTGTAATCCGCCTTTGTCTCCGCATTGATCGCTTTGACTTCAATATCCGGCACTTTCTTGTCCATCTTGATCACAAAGGAAGTCTCTTTTCCAGCGATACCTGCACGTGAGACTGCCCTGTAAAAGTACTCTCCGTTCATGGACACGATCTTCGCATCGGTTTTGAAGGTCGTTTCCGGATCTTTCGTATCAGTACCGTCAGCTGCCTTCTTCTTTCCTAAACTGATCCATCCCTTGTAGTCTTCCCGTTTACTGTCAGGATTCTCTAACAGCCACTGATCGATATCTGCTTTTGCGGCATACTCATAATGATCGATACCGCTCTTTACATCAGCTAATTCTGCCGCAGTCAGGGACAGATCGATCTGTATATCGGTTCCTATCCAGTTATCTACAGGATCACCATTCTCATCCTTCAACAGACCGCCTTCGTATTTAGTCTTGTTCTCTGTACCATCTTCATTTTTCGTTATGGAATTGACCTCCACAGACGGTTTAGCAGCTATAGACTCATCTGTATACAGCTTACGCTGCAAGGTCTTTTCTCTTCCTGCACGGTCCACTGCGGTCAGCTCGATCCAGAACGCTTCGGATTCCGAACACTGTATTTCAAAGTATGGTTCTGTATCCTTGAATTTCGCATCATCGACACGGATGGTCTGTGTATCGAATGTCCTGCCTTCATCTACCGTAACACCATCCGCCTTCAGATATTTCGCTTCCAGCTTATAGGATGCGATACCACCTTCCAACGGTTTAGTACCTGGTTTCGGCTTCCCTCCATCATAATCGATAGCTGCATAATCCTTCGCATTCGGGATCAGCTTGATATGCTTACTTCCGAATTCCTCTTCCAGATCAGCACCTGGTGTATCTCCCAGCGAGAACACAGAAGCAAAGAAGGATGTCGGTACCGGATCCGGATCTTTGATATTTTCAATCTTGACTGGTTTCTCCTCATTATTTTTTCCGGATGGAAAATATGGTTCTTTGGAGTCGATTTTTATGGAATCCAGACGAAGCATCGTTGTTGTCTTGAAATCTGAAGCTGTCGTATCAGCTTTATTCGCTAATTGAACATACAGACAGTTGTCATAATTATAGACAGGCTGTCCATTTTCATCTACTTTAGGCTTACCAGATTCGTCCAATTCCTGTACCGGTTCATATACACCATCTTTGTTGTAGATGGCAGAACCATTCGTAAATGCAGTAGGCTTACTTGCATGATTCAATTCAGCAAGTGTTCCTATACGGATATAGCCATATTCATTCAGTATTACGGCACTTGCAGAATCACTGATAGAATATTCCACACTGCCATCATAGAAATCTGTATTTGTAGGAACTTTGTTTCCTTCAGCAGTTACATCGGAAGCTTCCAATCCCTGCGTTAAATCCAAGGATATTTCCTGCATTGCTGATGCATGATTGGATGTACCACCATCCGCAGCACCACTGTTATCCTGTTCATTGAATAACTGCATTTTATAACTTCCGGCTTCTAGATCCAAGCCCTTTGAACTGAAATCAATGTTTACCTCACCGCTTGGTGCGGTTGTAAGATTTTCAAGTGATTCATGTTTGATGATCTTATCATTTCCACTATCATCTTTACCGATAACGATGACCTTGATATTTTGATTCGTTCCGGTTGTGATATCAGAAGTATCATATTTCACTTTGATCGTATCACTGTTTGATGCTTCTATTGTTGTAGATTGATCTGAAGCTAAAGCAAACTTAATGTTGTCATCTTGTAAAGTTAATGAAACAGCAGAACTTTGTGGATCTGCGTCTACCGGTGTACCATTTGCGTATACAAATAGGACTGATGATAAGTTTGCGCTGATGCTTGGGCGAATCATTGCTTTACTAACGGCAGGTTTGCCTAACTTACATTCGTTTCCTTCTGTAATTTTATTTACACTAGTGGTTGCACTAAATTGATCTGATGTTGTCCACACGTAATCACCAGTACTACATTGAGTTCCATGTGGATGAACTGTTTTTCCTGAATCTCCAGAAAACGACAATCCTGCATTAGCTAATGCGTTTTTGAAACTCGTATCCTCAAAAGTAATTTTATTATAATTCGTGTCAACTAATCCATTCAAATTACTATACGCTTGAGCACAATTTGTATTTCCAGAAATGATTTCACCATTATCAGTCCACGTATCATAGTTACTTACACCACCACTCCATCTGTACACACATGCTTGCCTAAAGGAGCGCGATATTTGACATGTAGTCGGTATAACACCAGTTCCATCTGATTCAGACTTAGTTAAAAAATCTGAATGAGTCTTTGTTGTTTTATCACAAGTGAAATCTTCTAACATTCCACCAGAGGCATATTCTATCGTTGATCTTTTAGTCCCTAATTCATTTATCACAATTTTTGTATCTGTATCAACAGCTGTTATTGTCCCACCTGAGCCATCAGGCTTAATTGATGTCCCATCGCTATTCGTCCAAAATACACTACCATTCCCTATATTAGGTGATAACTGACACTTATCTTCAGAACATCCGCCTAAATCAGCATAACTTAAAATAGATGCATCTCCATTTAGATATCCTCCATCCCCTGTGTTTTTTATTTGCGCTTCCCAAGTAGCTAATTGATTTGCTACATTATCATATGTCGTTTCTTTTCCTGCATTCTCCATTGATAATAGTTTACCTGAAGTTGGCTCAAGTACAACAAATTCATTCCCCCCCAGAATAATCTTATCTCCCTTTTGAAAACCACTGAAAACAGTTGAAGATAATGTTGTAGGATCTTCCGCAAACAATTTTCCTGTATTGATCATACCTGTTGCCATCGCCGTTATCATCGATAACGAGATCACACCGGTAGCTATGACTATTTTATGTTTTCGTTTCATTTCTCCTTTTCCTCCATATTCTCTATGTTTAAAATCATTTAAACTTACATAGTTATCATCCTGGCTTGTTCTCCCGTTTTACATATTTACTGATGATATACTTATTTATAATACGGTTGATATTCATGAAGATTTGTATTGTTTGCATCTGTGCTTTTCGGATTGCTCCTGCGAGACTCTCATGTGATACATCATGCAAAAAAAATAGTTTCTCCATTAATCTGAGATATGAATTAATCTTCATATGACAAAACATGACTCCTTCACCTCCAGCCTTTACCTTTTTATACGTTTTCAGATAGTCTACAGACGATAAAAAGAATAACCATGCTGCTATCCTCCACTTTTTATGAGATTGTTGTCCCCAAAATCTTTTTGCTGGTAAATTCTTTTTTCTTCTGTTATAATCTGTCTTACAGTTAGTTACTGTAAGACTTCAGGGGCTGGTTATATGCCAGTTTTTTATATGTTTTGATACGCATTTATCCAATTTTCTTTATTAAATTTTGTCATTGCCTTCTGCATTGCACGGTTGGTCACATGGGTGTAAAGGTCTGCGGTGATCTGTATGGTGGAATGACCTAAAATCTTTGATACAATCTTTAATTCGATACCGCATTCCAGGCATCTGGTCGCAAAGGTATGTCTTAGATTATGGAATCGGATATTCTGCAGACCTGCTTCCTTTAGCAGTTTCTTAAAATGATACAGTAATCTTCTTGGTTCCAGTGGTTTTCCTCGTTTATTTATGAACAGAAACTGTTCCGGATTATTTTTCATATCCTCAGGCATCGTATCGATGTATACCTGTAAATCCTGCTTTAGTACATCAGACATCGGAACAAACCGCTGCCGCTTATTCTTTGTTTTGCTTATAACGATTTCCGTTTTACCAGTTTCCGTTTTTGTCCGATACAGTGTTTTATCAACGTTGATCAAGCCCTTTTTCAGGTCGATATCCTTAATTTTCAAGGCACATACCTCCCCATTTCTAAGTCCTGCATGTAATGCAACCTTCGCCATCAAGGTGGAATTCGACATAAACGTATTTGTAATATGTGCCTCTAATTTATCCTGTTCTTCCTGCTCCAACACCTGCACCTCATCCTTGATCTGACTTGGTATATATACGCTATGGCAGGGATTAAACAGCATTTCGCCCTCCTGTACAGCCTTATCCAACGCTTTTTTTAGTAATGTGATAAATTCCTTTACAGTTTTTGCGCTTAAGCCATGATTTTCTCCCCTGACTCTGATTCTGCCATTCTTCAACTTCTCATTTACAAAGTCATTCAGTAATGGAGTCGTTAGCTCCATAAGCTTTTTATCGCCTAGCTCCGGTAAGATATGTTTATGAATGTAACTATGATAATTGTTATAGGTGTTTACAGTAACTTTATCCTTGATACTATCCAGATACAACGATAGCCAGTCATTGAGAGTTCTGGTATTTTCTAAATTCCTGTTGTAATAAAACGCTGGGTTCATCATTTGTGGATTCATAATCATAGTGGTTTGCATATTCTTCTCTCCTCCAATGCAATACTGAAAACATCTGCCCACCAGCAAATGCTTTCCTGTAAGCTTATCAAAAGCTTTAAATAACGAAAATGTAGAATTAAAGATAATTAAAAAGTCTAAAAAGTAACAATTTCCTTTGAAACCCCTTTACATTTTACGGAATAAATTTATAATAGAAGATGTCAGGAGATAGTCCAAAGTCTTACAGTAACTAACTGTAAGACAAAAGACATACTCCATATGCTGGGTCTAGGAAGACCTTTTTTGTTTGCTTTTTTGAGTTTTCTGCATAAAAAATGTAAGAATAATCATAATTTTAAATGTATTCCTCCCCATGAAATAAGTCCCTTTATTAACGTGATATTAACCTTTTTCCATCATCCTCTTTGTGTGTATTGCATATTATAATAATAAGACATTATACCAATTATTTCATGTGGTAAATTTTACCATTATAGTGATTTAAAAAACGTGTGACCTCTTGATGAAAATCACACGTTCTAATAAAACTATTTTTATAATACAGTACTTTGCACTGTTGTCATTACGCATTTTACATGATGCTGCACTTCTGCATTTTGTGGAAATTGGGTGCTTCATTATTAAACAGTATCAATTCACCATCCAGAATACAACGCCTGATGATGCAAATTCTTCAATTCCGGATATAGATTTAAATGCCATGTATTGAATCAAGATATGCAATACATCTTAATCCACAAATTTAATTCAAAGATATAATTAGGATCATCAAATACCTGCTTCCATTCCTTGATCTACATGTTTTTATCAAGTGATAAAATTCACCTGATGCCATCATAACGCACATATATCTTCAAGTTAAAACCTATCGTTCATAATCTTTCAACATGTTCATGATCAGGTGTTCAAGCGTCCCATAAAATTCTAATATGTGAAGCACATCAATCATCTTCTCTAGCACAACCTTGAGTTATAATAGCCATAACGATTATGAAGTTGGCTATGTAAAGAGTGCATTCCCATAGGAATATCAATCCATTAAGAATATTTGCGGATAGCCAATAAGCTCCACTGTGAAATGTTAATATTGGATATTGTATACTAAAATTGCTGGATTTCATCCTGATCCTTTTCATGAGATCATTATCCAGCAAATGGTTGTTTGTATAGCTTACATCTCCGGGTAAGCACTAGCTGTAAGCAGATGCCAGAACATGAGCCATGATAATCAGGTCTACCGCCAGCTTGAATAAGAGCTTTTACTGTCTCTTATGTATTGTCAATCATTCGTTGAGGAATGGATATCATTGCGAATGGTAACTGCATGTCATCTTTTGTCATCAGCGAAAAGACATAAAAAAAAACGTTTTTTCTATGAATTCTGAGCGGCTCTTGCTATTGGATTTTTTCATCCAAGCATCTATTTTGTTGTATGTTTCCGGATATAGCCAGATGGCTGTTCTTTGTTTATTTTCTTTAACAAGCTGCACTCCATTTCTTTGTTTCATTGGCTGGGCTTTATACTCACCAAGAATATTAGCTGGATCCATACTATATTTGAAGTATGAGTCATATCAGCAAACTTACAAACAATGTAATAAAAATGGAGGAATAAGTTCCCTCCGCTCGGTGTACCAGTCAGCATTACCTGGACAGCCCTATTAAATATTTCTATCTGCATTTCTATAAGCATATGCAATTTCAAAATTCTATGACCGTGATTCTTTAAATAATACCCATAAGCGCAAGATGGTACACATGTACTTTCATATCATAATATTCTTAGGACATGATAGAATTTCTAGTATATCACTGGATGATATATCTTGAAAAATATATCCATCAAAGCTTATTTGGTTTTCAAAATTGAAAAATTCCCTTGCTGCATAATAACAAACAAATTGATACAAAATTTTTTCTTTTATATCGGCTATTAGATGAACAAATGGTAACTTGAATTTCACAAAAACTGCTTCTCCATTTTCTTTGAGCAGGTTATATTCCTTAGGATACTTATCTTCCAAAGCCCATTTTGCAAGTTCACCGCCAATATTTTCACAAAATCGTGCATAATCTATAATTTCTCCTCCAATTAGATTTAAACCTGAGAAAAAGCAAAGTTTGTCTTTATTATAAAAATTAGAACACTTTCTACTATACTCCTCTTCAACACATTTCAAAGAATTTTTAATCTCATCATTACTCAATTTTAATTCTTTAAATACATTAGATAATGATGCGCTATATCTTTTCCAATCATTGACTCTTAACCCGTTTCTCTCAATTACTGATCTATCGATAACTTTTGTTGCATGATATACTATAAAATCAAAATTATCCATAATCGCAATTAATTTTTCATAAAGTGCTTCTGATTTACTTGGAGCCA
>SKEY01002481.1_pt1 | contig 19097 bp, 18 predicted proteins | sample 4843871 | NCBI WGS metagenome assembly SKEY01 (sample SAMN11008797, study PRJNA524170) | human gut metagenome | biome: Human fecal sample; material: Feces; isolation source: fecal sample from pouch patient p36 | host: Homo sapiens | place: Israel: Tel-Aviv | collected 2016-12-04 | reverse complement strand
ATTTCAGATTTTTTCGCAAGAGCCACTTCTTTAGAAATATCAGAAGTAACTTTTTTCTTTTTACGAGTTTTATAAAAATAATAAACTAAAAATCCAAAACTTAAAGTAATAATCCAATCTAAAATTATTTTTTCCACTCAAAATCACCTATTGAATCTTCCCATTCACTCTTCAGCAAACCATATCTCAAATCATCACAGCGATTGCCTTGAGCATCTTTGCGGTCTCTTATGCGAGCTTCAAGAGTGAAACCGAGTTTTTCAGCGACTCGTTGACTTTGGATATTGTAGCCAAAGCAAGACAATTCTACCTTATGAAGCCCTAGTTCTTTAAAAGCCAGGTCAATCAAAGCACGCGCTGCTTCTGGCACATAGCCTCGACCCCAATAGTCTGGGTGCAAAGTATAGCCAATTTCAAGCACATCATCTTCGTGTCTATGGTTGAAATCAACAGAACCGATCACTTTATCAGTCCCTTTGACCACAATGCCGTAACCAGCTGGAAGATTGTCCTTTTCATTGCGATTGGGAAGGATATGCTCTAGGTAATAGATCTCGTCTTCCAAGGTCTTGACGGGTGGAAAGCCTGCTGGGTAAGAAACTTCTGGAAGACTAGCGTAAGCATGGATATCTTCTGCATCCGCCACTGTTCGGGCTCGTAAAAGAAGACGCTCCGTTTCGATTCGTTCCGGCAATTCAGCTCTTGTCATCCTTCTTCCTCGCTTTCTTGATGAAGCTTCCCATGGGGTCGACTCGGTCATCTAGATAGCGATAGACACGCTTATGACCATCACCCATAAAGTAAGTCGGTGCAAAGCGGTCATTTTTAAAATGTCCCTTGTCATCTAGTAAACCAGGATCAGCAAGGCGATCTACAATCTTAGCAAAGATATGGCAGATACCATCTTCCTCTATAATTCTGTCGACCTTACAATCCAAAACGACTGGACAAGCATCCAAAATAGGTGCTTGTGTCAGTTCAGAAGGTCGGAAATCCAAACCAAGTTTATCAATCTTCTCACGATGACTAATAAAACCAGCCTGTTCCATCTCTAGCATGAGGTTTTCATCAGGGATATTAACCGTAAATTTCTGATAATGTTTAATCTGATCTGCCGCATTTTCCTCGCTACCAACCCCGATGACCAGCCAATCTCCTAGACTATAGGAAGAGCTACAAGTCGTCACATTATAACCATGTGTCTGGTCCTGGTAACCCAAGATAAAAATGGGAAAACCATAATACAATTTACTGGTCTCAAAAGATTGCTTCATGTCACCCTCCTTGGATAGGAACGTAGACTTCGCTTTCGCTCCGTCTGCATCAATATCTCTAAATTCACCTGCGACCTTCGGTCTTGGTTCTTTAAAAGATATAGAAAATCCCTGCCATAATATGACAGGGACGAATGTGTATCCGCGGTACCACCCAGTTTTGAGTGGTAACCACTCACAGCTTTCTTGATTCAATTTGACCATCAGCAACCAGCTTTGACATTTGTGCGGATTTCTCAGTACCACCGCTTCCTGTGACAAATGGGCTTCAAAGCACCTCTGAATGGTCTTATTCTATCACATTTTTAATCTCAAGACAAATGAAATTGTGGTGGAAATCTTATTGATTTTTGAATTTGAAAATACTTCCTCTGCCTTACTTTTCCTCACAATTTTCAGTGGCTACTATTATCTTTCATGATAAGTTCTAACTTTGTTTGGCTTTTCAAATACCTATTACGGTAAGTTATTGCCATAGTTTTATACTCTTCGGAGGTCATTTTATAAAAATCCGCTTCTTCTTTGTAAGATTCTACAAACTTTTTGTAATAATCGATATCTTTCATCGGATTCTTAATAATCTTATCTATCAACACATAAATTCCTAAAAATACACCACCAAGAATCGCCCCAAGAAAATAGGGCACCGCAAGAAATGATTTAACTAACTCCATAAAGTCCACCATCACTTTCCTTCGAAATCCTTCCGAAAATGTTCTTTATGAACTTTTAATTCAAGCTCACAAACATCTTTGAGCTTTCTCCCAGCTGCAACTCGTCTTTGATGTGCTTCTATTAAAACATGTTCGGACTTTGTCTGATTAATAAAATAACACAATAGCCAATAAGCAACTATAACCCCTAACAGTATAGTAATCATCCTAACCACCAAGAAAATCATCTCTCTACTCCTCTATTAATGAACTTTCTGAAAACATTGTAACAAAACATCAGCAAAAATCGAGACCTTTTTCACAAGGAATGGCTCCTTTATCATAAGTAAAGCATTAATTTTATTTTAAGTACAGAAATGATAGGATTATAGTTATTTCAGGATAGATAATCTACATGCTAAATTACTTTATTTTCAAAAGAAAAATCCCTGTCTGCCGACAAGGATTGTATCTTATTTTTCTTCCTTAGCTCTTTCTTCTTTTAGCCATTTTTCATAGCTTTCAAGTAGATTGATAGCCATTTGGGTTGCCAAGGCTAGTGAGAAGGCTTCTGTACCTTCGGTTGTTTCATCTTGGACTTCCAATTTACTTTCTTCGTAAATGGCTTTGAGAGCCTTATTGCTAAGCGTGTCTTTAAATGCTTGGAATTCTTTCATGGTCAAAGCCTCCTTGATTCTACGGCAACTTTTACAACTACTGTTACCGTTTTCACTTTAAGTTTACACCATTTCAGAGAAATTGCAAGGATTTTCCTCAATAAACAAGGAGAGCTTTCACTCTATCTGCGACCTACTGAGCAGGAGTCGCAGCCCCTGTGAGATACTCAGTCGTATAGGCTACGATAGCTCCCGAATCAGCATTTACCGCGTATTTATAACGTAGACCGCTAGTAGCATAGTCAAAGCTGATATTGTAGACCTTACCGTCTCCTTCAGTCTTCAATTCCGTTTTCAAGTTTGTCACAGAACCTTCAGCTAGGCCAGCATGGTTAAGAGCTGTTGTTTGCGCAGTCTCTTTTGATACAGCTGTCTCTTCCTTACTTTCACTAGGTTGAGTCTCGTCTTTAGGTTCTTCACCTTTTTGAGCGTCATCCTCATCCTTAGTTGTTGGATGGTCACTCTTATGTTTCAAAATAGATCCTGACTGACCGTCAATCGTATACTCAAAATGGTTGTCTGACGTTGTGAAACTAATCTCATAACTTCCGTGAAGCCCAGAACGTGCTTTCGAAACTGTTGATTGAGAAATCTCAGAAGTTTTGACACCTGCATTTTTGTAAGCAATGTCTGCCGCATCTTGTTCTGACAAGCGATAACCTGAACCGTTAAAGATAAACAGGCCTGCAGCGATGGCAACTGGGATAGCGAGCAGAAGCAGATAGCCCGCTAGCTTTTTCATTTTTCGCATAAAATTCTCCGCTATTTTAATCTAATACTACTATTATATCTTAAAGTTCTAAAATTGTCAGATAAACTTGGCTCATTTTTGGTCGACATTATAAAAAGTTCCCGATGGCTATCAGGAACTTCTACGAAATGTTACTATTTGGCCAGTTACAAAGACTAGGATGGCTATCCATATAAGGAGGAAGCCTTTCAATTCTCCAAAGCTGACCGTCTCACCAAAAATGAGAATAGCTACGAGAAGTTGAATCGTAGGATTAAGATACTGGATGAAACCGATAAGGTTAAGCGGTGCCCTTTTGACTGCTTCCGAGAAGCAAAGTAAAGGAACAGCAGTCACCACACCTAAGATGGCTAGAAGAAACATCTCTAAGCTCGAATAGGAAGAAAATGCTTCTGGAGAAAAAAATATGAGATAGATAGCTACAAAAGGTAGTAGCAAACCACTTTCTACTAGCATGGCTACGTCACTGGAGAGCTTAACCCCTTTTTTGATGAGACCGTAGAAACCAAAGCTCAGAGCTAGCCCCAAAGAAACCATGGGAAGCTTTCCTGTATTGACAACAAGAACCAAGACCCCAATAAAAGCTAAGACTACTGCTACCCACATGGTTCTGCTTAGAGATTCACGAAGAAAAATAAGGGCAAACAGGATAGAAACAATAGGCATAATGTAATAACCCAGGCTGGCCTGCGTCGCTTGACCATGACCCACAGCATAGATATAAATCAACCAGTTAGCTGCTATGAGAAAACTAGCAAGTAGCATGCGAAGTAAGACTTTCTTATCCTGCCAAAGTTCGACTAGCTCATCTTTAAAACGGGCATTTTGCTTAGCAACAAGGGCATAAACCAACATAGTCACTACAGTAAAAACAATTCGCCATGAGAAGGTGTTGTAAGCCGAAACACCTGCTAAAAGCTTCCAAAAAAGGGATAAAAATCCCCATTGAATATAGGTTACTAGACCAAAGAGTAGCCCTTGATTTTTTCTAGTCAACGACAACACCTGCTTTATCCACAGACAGGATGAAGGTTTCACCATCTAAACCAAGACCATCTATTGCAGTTTTAAGAGCCTCAGCCTGATCATTTGGCGTCAAGGTCATAACTGTCGGGCCAGCACCTGAGAGATAGGTCGCATAAGCACTGTATTGGCCTGATAATTCCTTAATAGTCGCAAATTCTTTAACCAGTTTCTGACGGTAGCGTTCGTGGAACATATCTCCTTGGATAGCACGTCCTGCCTTAACCAAATCACCTGCAAAGAGGGCAGCAATGGCAACGTTGGCAATAGATGATGCAGCTACAGCTTCTTTGTAAGACAAGTCACTTGGAAGCACCCCACGTGAATCAGACGTCTTAAGTTCATAGCTAGGAATGAAGGCTACAAAAGCACACTCTGGAAAATCTGTAACGATGCTATTAACATGTTCGTCCACATAAGAGGCCACAACAAGATTCCCAAAAATAGCTGGAGCAACATTGTCCGGGTGACCTTCAATCTTGGTCGCAATATCAAGTTTGTCATCGTCTGAGAGCTTCAAGTCTGCCAATTGATTGGCCAACTCGATTCCTGCGACAATAACAGAACTTGAAGAACCTAGCCCACGCGCCAAGGGAATATCTGATGTCATCACCAATTTATGAGGCTGCAAATCAGACTTCACTTGCAAGGCTGTTGAAATGAGGAGGTTATTTTCATCTGAAGGAATATCTCCCAAATCGTGTTCGATATGCCATGCATCCGCTGATTCAAGCACCTCGATTGTCAAATATTTAGAAACGGCAACACCCACAGAGTCAAAACCTGGACCAATATTGGCAGATGTTGCTGGGACAGTAATTTTCATAATAATACACCAAAAGGAGGAAAGCCATCAGCGACTTTTCTCCTTGAATACCTTTCTTATACGCACCAGTATGGGCTTATCAATTAGTTAGACAAAACTTTCAATGTGTTAACAACTGTGAAATCTTCTGCTGCTTCAAGTTTTTCAGTAACAGCTTTGAGTTGTGTTTTAGACATAGCATGTGTAATCACAACGATACGAGCTGTTGTGCCATTTGCTTTTTGTTGCAAGACTTGTTCAAATGAAATATCTTCTGAGTTGAAGATTTCAGACAAGTGAAGGATTTTACCTTTTTCGTCTGGCGTATCAAGGGCAAAGTAGTAGTTGCTCTTAACGTCCGCTGGATTAGCCAATGGCAAGTCGCGACGGAACTCGTTGAATGGTTTACCAACATTACCATCTGAAAGACGACGAGCAATACGGATAATGTCTGCCAAAACAGATGTTGCTGTTGGTTTTTGACCAGCACCTGGACCGTAGTACATTGATTCACCAATACCGATAGATTCAACAAAGACTGCATTCATAACATCGTTGACACTAGCAAGTGGGTGATTTTTTGGCAAGAATGTTGGTGATACTTCTGCAGAGATACCTGATTCTACTTCACGCACATCACCAACCAATTTGATGACATAGCCCAATTCTTGAGCGACAGCTACATCATCAGTAGAGATGTTTGTAATCCCCTTGTGAGTCACATCGTCGAAATCAATTGTGGCACCAAAACCAAATTGGCTAAGGATAACAGCTTTATAAGCAGCATCAATACCTTCAACGTCGTTGGTTGGATCACTTTCAGCATAACCAAGTTCTTGGGCAGTCTTAAGAGCATCCTCATATGACCAACCTTCGTCAACCATCTTAGTCATCATAAAGTTAGATGTTCCGTTGAGCACACCAAGGATACGTGTCACCTTGTCAGATGTCAAAGAATTAGCCAAAGTACGCAAAATTGGAATACCACCGGCAACGGCAGCTTCATAGTAGAAAGCTACACCCTTATCTTGGGCAAGAGAAATCAACTCTTTACCGTGAGTAGCAATCAAGTCTTTGTTGGCAGAAACAACGTTTTTACCTGCTTCAAGTGCTTTTGTGATAAAGGTACGAGCTGGCTCGATACGACCCATCAATTCAACAACGATTTGAATCTCATCATCATTAAGGATTTCGTCAACATTTGTGACAAAATTGTAGTCGTTGCCTGCAGCGATAAGACGATTTTTTTCCTCGTCATCTTTAACCAAAACTTTTGCAATTTCGAGTTGGTCACGTGAGGCTGCAAGAACCTTTTCACCATTTTCCTTCAAGAGGAAGGGAATACCGCTAGCTACTGTACCAAAGCCAAGCAATCCAATTTTAATAGACATTTACGATTTCTCCTTAAAAACATACATTTTTTTTAATTGTACCACATTTCTATCGGAATCGACAGAATATTGTTGCCATTTAAGGAGGCAAGTATTCTTTTTACTGAAAATTCTGTGCATTTCCATCCCATTTTTGTTAGAATAATAGCTAGACCTATTTGAAAGGGGATACAATGACTTCTCAAAAGAAAAAAACAACTCAAGCTAACAGAAAGAAACTGAACCTTCTTCTGCTTTTCCTAAATATAGTCCTTCTTGGCTTACTGGCAGTCTTTATGCTTAACCGACCAAATCAGTCGAAAAACAAGCAACAACAGGCTCAGACCAGTCAGTCTAAGACGACAGCTAAATGGAAAACCTATGACAAACCTGTCCAAATCCCTATCCTCATGTATCATGCGGTACACGTCATGGATCCATCTGAAGCCTCCAACGCCAACCTTATCGTTGACCCAGACCTCTTCGAGGCACAAATCAAGGCCTTGGCGAAGGCAGGATACTACTTCCTAACGCCTGAAGAAGCCTACAAAGCCTTCACTGAAAATGCCTTGCCTGCTAAGAAGGTTGTCTGGCTGACCTTTGATGATGGTAACGAAGATTTCTATACGATTGCCTATCCAATTCTCAAAAAATACAAGGCTAAGGCAACCAACAATGTCATCACTGGCTTTGTTAAGAAGGGAAATGCTGGAAATCTTACCGTCAAACAGATGAAAGAAATGATGGCTCACGGTATGAGCTTCCAGTCTCATACGGTAAACCACCCTGATTTGTCAGCCACTGACAAGGCAACACAAAAGGTTGAATTAACGGATTCTATTGACTTCCTTGAAAATAAACTCAATACCGAGGTCAATACCATTGCCTACCCATCAGGTCGCTACAATCAAACGACACTTGACCTAGCTAAGAAAACTTACAAGTTAGGACTAACAACCAACGAAGGGCTAGCCAGCGCCAAGGATGGTCTTCTCTCACTTAATCGTGTCCGTATTCTGCCAACAACAACAGCTAAAGGACTTCTCAGCGAGATTGCTACTGACAATGAGTAAAAGAAATCACTTGATTCAAGAATCAAGTGATTTTTATGTTCTAGTCAAATATTTCTGATAGGATAGCCACACCCTTTTCAATTTCAGCATCACTTAGGGTGATTGGTGGCAAAAGACGAATCACGTTTGTCCCTGCAGTTAAAACAATTAACCCCTTATCTCTAGCTGCCTGAACCAATTCTCCTAAATTGCCAGTAGTCTCAATCCCAATCATATAGCCCAAACCACGTACAGTGGTAACCGTCTCTTTATCAGATAAAGCTGCCTGCAATTGTTCTTGTAGCTTGTTCCCATTTTCAAGAGCAGTATCCAGAAAACCTGGAGCCAACATGACTTCAAGCGTAGCCTTGGCCGCCGCCATGGCCAGTTTGTTTCCTCCAAAGGTAGAGCCGTGACTTCCGTAAGAAAAAGCTGTCCCAAGAGAGGACCTGGCAAGCATGGCACCAACTGGTACCCCATTGGCCAAGCCTTTGGCTAGAGTAAAGATATCTGGTTCAATATCGTAGTGCTCATAAGCAAAGAGCTTACCAGTACGACCAATTCCTGTCTGAACCTCATCTACAATGAGGTAAATACCAGTCTCCTTACAATAATCAGACAAAGCCTTAACAAAGTCCTGATCCGCAGGTTGCACACCTGATTCCCCTTGAACCAACTCCAGCATAATAGCTGCAGTTTCTTCACTAGCTAGGGCCTTGACACTGTCTATGTCATTGAAAATAGCATAGCTAAAGTGGGGCACACCTTCACCAAAACCTTGTTTGATTTTATCCTGACCAGTGGCAGACATGGATCCAAACGTTCGACCATGGAAGGAATTTTGGAAGGTAATGATTTCTTGTTTACCTGAAGCCTTACGGGCGATTTTGATGGCTGCCTCATTTGCCTCTGCACCACTGTTACAGAAAAAGGCCAGATAGTCCTTATCACCAATTAAAAGGTCAGCAACATCTTCTTGCAACTGATTGTGATAGAGATTAGGCTGGTGCAAAAACTTCCCCACCTGCTCTGTCAAAGCCTGATTGACATGGGGATGGTAACCCAGATTGGTTACCCCAATACCTGATGAAAAATCCAAGTAGGTCTTGCCAGTTGTATCTGTCAAATAATTGCCCTGAGCCGAAGCAAAATCAATCGCTGCCCGTTTATAATTTGAAAATAGTTTTGTCATCTCTTACTCCTTGATTATGGTACCGTCTGTCAGGTTATCACCAATAATGACCTGCTCGACACCAGCTTGAACTGTCTGAACAGCACTTTGAATTTTAGGAATCATGCCTCCAGTTATCACACCTGAATCTATTTTTTTCTGAACGTCCACAAAATTCAGCTGTTCCAAAACCTGACCATTTTCTAAAACACCCTTAACATCTGTCATAAGGATAAGTTTTTTGGCACCTAGACTAATTGCCACAGCTCTAGCAAGGTAATCGGCATTGATATTGAGCAAATCCCCCTGTTCACTATAGCCTAGGCTAGGAATCAAGGGAAGTTTGCCTTGAGATAGGAGCGCCACTAGGGTTTGATTATTGATGCTTTTGACTTCACCCACAAAACCATAGGTCTCTTGATCTAAGAAATCAGCATGGACAAGGTCTGGCAATTCATCTACAAGCTGATAGGCTGGCAAACCTGCAGTTGTAAGCTCACCTGCTAAGTTTTTCCCAACTATGTCAACCAAGGCTTCTTTAATCAAGGCCATATCTGACTGACTCGTCACACGAAGACCATTTACCTTGTGAATTGGAATATGATTCTCCTCCATCAGCTGATTAATAGCAAAACCACCCCCATGGACGATAACAACTTTCTGACCAGCCTGCTGCCATTCTGACAGTTTAGCCAATATCTCGGGAGTTAGCTGCTTACTGGCTACTCCACCAATCTTAATTACAATATATTCAGCAGTCATCAGTTAACTCCTTTTCCTTAGATAGTCTAAGTGTGATAGAGGGCATTAATCTTAACGTAATCGTAAGAAAGATCACAACCCCAAGCGGTTCCTTTTTCATGTCCAGCATGAAGATCTACCGTAATGGTCACTTCATCCTCATGCATGATGTCTTTCATTTCCTCATCATCAAAGGTCACAGGACTAGAGGCAAGCATGACTGGCAGACCGCCAAGCATAATATCAACATTGTCCACAGGAACGTCCACACCGGCATAGCCAACAGCAGCTAGAATACGCCCCCAGTTAGGATCTTCACCAAAAATGGCTGTTTTGACCAGGCTTGAACCGACAACAGATTTTGCCATCATACGAGCATCAAGGGCATTAGGGGCATTAACCACATCAACTTGGATGAGCTTATTGGCACCTTCACCGTCCTTGGCAATTTTCTTAGCCAATTCTTGCATCACGAAATTAAGCATTTTTGAAAACTTATCAAATTCTGGTGTACCTGGCAGTATCTCTTCATTGAGCGTGCAACCATTTGACATGACAAGAACCATATCATTAGTTGATGTATCCCCATCAACTGTAATCTGATTAAAGGTCTTTTCCACATTTTGGCTCAAGGCTAATTGAAGGGTGTCACTAGAAATATTGGCATCACAAGTAATAAACCCAAGCATGGTTGCCATATTCGGGTGAATCATGCCTGAACCCTTAGCAACACCAGCCATAGTCACAACATCACGTCCAAAAGTCTCCGTCACAGCAATGGTCTTAGTCGCTGTATCTGTCGTCAAAATTGCCTTGGCGAAATCATCAGCATTACCATTAACCACTATCTTGGAAAGACCATTTTTCAGCGTATCCATTGGTAGCAACTCACCGATAATCCCTGTAGAAGCCACACCAATCATATCAGGTTCAACACCTAGCTTTTCAGCGGTCCACTCCTGCATGGTGTAAGCATCCTCCAATCCTTGAGTCCCTGTACAAGAATTGGCTACACCTGAGTTAACAACGATGGCCTTCATTTTCCCAGCCTTTTTAACTGAGGTCTTGGTCACAATAAGAGGAGCTGCAATAACCTTATTAGTCGTATAAACTCCTGCGACACTGGCTGGTTTTTCAGAGACAATCCAACCAAAATCCATTTTTCTCTTTTTAAATCCTGCATGTAGCCCGTCTGCTGAGAATCCCAGCGGGCTGGCAATTGTTCCATCTATGACTTTCATATTTTTTCTCCTAACTCTATGCTTACATCTACAAGTATGACGGTGTCAGAAGCAAACCTTCCGTCTCATCCCACCCCTGCATGAGGTTGAGATTTTGAACCGCTTGGCCAGCAGCACCCTTGATCAAATTATCAATGACCGAAATAACTGTCAGAACATTGGTTTTCTCATTATAGGCAAAGCCAATATCTGTAAAATTCGATCCAATAACGTTGTGTAGTTCTGGCAAATTATCTTGCACACGTACAAAAGGTTTATCATCATAAGCCTTTGTGAATGCTGAAGCTACATCAGCTACAGTCACGTCCTTCTTCAACTTACAATAAACCGTAGCCATGATTCCACGATTAACGGGTAAAAGCGACGTTGAAAACTGAATCTCAGGCATTTCCGGATTAAAGCCCTGCAAGGTTTGAACAATCTCAGGAATATGCTGATGATGATTGAGTTTATAAGTCACGTAATTATCATGAACATTGACAAAATGACTAGACTCACTTAAAGCCTTACCCGCACCAGTTAAACCAGACTTGGCATCCACAATGACACTATCCGTCTCAATCAGACCGGTAACAACCAAAGGAATCAAGGCTAACTCTGTCGCTGTCGCATAGCATCCAGGATTGGCAATAAATTTCTTACCCTTCACATCTGCATATTCTGATAATGCGTATGTAAATTTATTCAAAACACTCTGCTTAGCAGGTGATTTTTTATACCATTCTTGATAAACATCTGTTGGCAAGCGATGATCGCCAGACAAATCAATAATAGGAAAATCAGCCAGAACAAATTCCTCTGCTAGCGAACTAGCGACTCCTGAAGGTGTGGCAAAGAAAGTCAAATCCGCCTTTTGCATAATCTTTTCCGCATCGTAAGCTTCAATTTCTAAGTCACAAACACCTGTCAGATAGGGATACACATCAGACAATCGTCGGCCCACTTCCTTGGTTGCGTGAATAGAAACAAGTTCCACTTTTTTATGATTATTCAAAATTTTAACTAACTCTAAACCACTATAACCAGTGATACCAACGATTGAAATTTTCATTTATGCACTCCTTTTGAATAAATATGTAACTAGTTTATTGTATTTTTATTCATTTGTCAAGGAAGAATTGAAATTAACATGAAAAAAAACAAGCAGTCTTTTTCAACTACTTGTTTCATGATTGTTATCTAGTTATTAAATAATTGCAAGTTGGCAATACGATCGACTGCTTCGACCAGACGTTCTGGCTCTACCAAAAGCCCGATACGAACATAAGCATCTCCTGCAGGACCGAATCCTTTACCTGGTGCCACAGCAACATGGGCTTTCTCAAGCAAAAGATCCGCAAAACTCTCACTAGTGTAACCCTCTGGTACAGGCATCCAAGCATAGAAAGAACCTTTGGATGGAAAGGCCTTCCAGCCAATCTTAGCAGCTGCCTGGACAAAAGCATCTCGACGGCTATCATAAGTCGCATTCAGTTGAGCAACAGCCTCCTCAGATTTAGGATCTAAGAGGGCTGCAATCCCAGCCTCCTGCAAGGCAGGAAAGATTCCCACAAAAAGATGGTCTTGAATCAGATTTAAGGCTTCAATCATTTGATCATTCCCAGCAGCAAAGGCCAAACGCCAACCAGCCATATTGAAGTTTTTCGAGAAAGTATAGAACTCAACGCCCACATCTTTAGCACCAGGTGTTGATAAGAAGCTAGGATTCTCATAGCCTCGATAGCCCAAAGCTCCGTAAGCTAAATCACTCACCACACCAACTTCGTAAGTCTTAGCCCAGGCAACCAACTTTTCATAAAAGGCCTTAGTCGCCACAGCACCCGTAGGATTATTTGGATAATTGATATAGATAAACTTAGCACGCCGAGCTGTCTCTTCAGGAATGGCATCCAAATCAGGCAAGAAATCATTTTCAGCCGTCAAAGGAAAGGTCTCATAGGCTACACGTCCTAGACTCACTCCTGATAAATAATCAGGATATCCTGGGTCAGGTAGGAGCAGGAGGTCACCTGGATTCATCAAAGCTATGGGTAATTCCACAAGCCCAATTTTAGCACCTCCCATGACACAAATCTCACGCTCCGCATCCAAATCAACCCCATAATGTTTCTTGTAAAAACTAGCAGCAGCTTCCTTAAAAGGATGATTGCCTCGAAACTGTGAATACTTATGGCTAGCAGGATTTTTCGCTGAGGTACAAAGCGCCTCAACAATATGGTCATAGGTTGGTTGGTCAGGATTGCCCTGACCAAGATTGATAACATCTGCTCCTTCCGCCACCTTGGCATTAACTTTAGCAACCAAACCTGCAAAAAACTGCTCTGGCAATGCCTTCAATAAGTCAGATTCTTCAAATAACATAAACACTCCTTAATGATACAAGTCCGTGCGACGATCCTCAAAAACAGGAATCTGACCTCGAACCTTATCTACCTCTTCAAGATTAATATCAGCCGTAAAAATTCCCTCCTCATGCTCCTTGGTTTGTAAGACCACATTTCCAAGTGGATCTATAACCATAGAATGTCCTGAAAAGATATCGTCCGGTCCTGCTCCAACACGATTGACAGCAACTACAAAAGCTTGATTTTCAACTGCACGCGCCTTTAACAAAATCTCCCATTGCTGCACTCGAGGTTCCGGCCACTGCGCTACCACAAAAAGTACCTTGGCCCCTTGTGCCATCTGTGTTCGCACCCATTCAGGAAAACGGATATCATAACAAATGACACTGGCAGCTATCACACCATCAAGCTCAAAAACAGACTCATTCGACCCAGCAGACATGTACTGGTCCTCTGCCATAAGGCCAAAGAGATGGACCTTGCTATAGGTATTGATTAAGTCCCCAGACTTATTATAGACATAGGTTGTATTGTAGAATTTGCCGTATTGCTCAATAGCAACAGACCCTCCGATAATAGCCACAGCATGTTTCCTAGCAAAATGAGACAAGAGTTCTTGAGAGTCCAATCCATGCTTATCCGCAAGCCCATCAAGTTCATTTAAAGCATAGCCTGTATTCCACATTTCAGGAAGCACAATAACATCAGGATTATCATCAAGCGCCCTTTCCAGCATCTCTATGACGTGTTTTTTATTTTCCACAGGCTGTCCGTGAACGACATCCATCTGTACCAACGCGATTTTCATAATAACCTCGATTCTATATTAACCATTATAGCACTCCAAAAGACGTCACAAAAATTGAAAAATTCAATCTCATGATAAAGAGAGGCTATCAGAAAAGGCTGGACATATTGTCCAACCTGATTCTTTATCTCATTAAGCAATATCGACGTAACGGCGAGCACCACTCACTGTCATGTATGAGAGCCATGTGTGACCGTCCGCTGTCAAAACCTTATCGTAGTTAACACTCATACCCTTGTCATAGTAGGCCAACTCTGGGCTTGAAACCTTGGCTTCTGCCTTGATTGACGCACGACCCGTGAAGGTATAACGGCCTGATTCTGGCAGACTTGGTTTATCGGCTGGCTTAGCAACGGATTTTGTTTCTGGTTTAGCTTCTGCCTTGGCTGCTGCAATATCAACATAACGACGAGCACCACTTGCTGTCATGTATGAAAGCCATTGACGACCATCAGCTGTGAGAACCTTATCGTAGTTAACACTCATACCTTTATCATAGTAAGCCAACTCTGGGCTTGAAACTTTAGCTTCTGCCTTGATTGACGCACGACCTGTGAAGGTATAACGACCTGACTCTGGGAGACTTGGTTTATCGGCTGGCTTAGCAACGGGTTTTGTTTCTGGTTTAGCTTCTGCCTTGGCTGCTGCAATGTCAACGTAACGACGAGCACCACTTGTTGTCATGTATGAAAGCCATTGACGGCCATCAGCTGTCAAAACCTTATCGTAGTTAACGCTCATACCCTTATCATAGTAAGCCAACTCTGGGCTTGAAACTTTAGCTTCTGCCTTAATTGACGCACGACCTGTGAAGGTATAAGTGCCTGATTCTGGAAGACTTGGTTTATCCACTGGTTTAGCAACCGGTTTAACTTCTGGCTTAGTTTCTGTAGCTTTAACTGTTGCAATATCAACGTAACGACGGACACCACTTGTTGTCATGTATGAAAGCCATTGACGACCATCGGCTGTCAAAACCTTGTCGTAGTTAACACTCATGCCCTTGTCATAGTAGGCCAACTCTGGGCTTGAAACCTTAGCTTCTGCCTTGATTGACGCACGACCTGTGAAGGTATAAGTTCCTGTCGCTGGAAGGTTGATGGCACCTGTAGTGGCTGGTTTGCTTTCAGCAGGTTTGCTGCTAGTAGCATAATCGCCACCTTCGATACCAAAGTACTCTTCCAAGCTCAATCCTGAATCGTGGATGTCTTTAGCTTCTTTACCCACATAGCGGATATGCCATGCTTCTGGCATGTAGCCGGTTGAAGCTTCTTTACCTGCTTGGAAACGCACGATAAAACCATAGTTATGTGCATTGTCTTTAAGCCATTGACTAGCTCGTGCATCCTCAAGCAAGTTACCTGATTTATCAGTCAAGTCAAAGACCAAACCAGTTTGGTGTTCGCTGAACCCAGGACGAGCTGAGTAACGGTCCGCAGCTGCTTGACCATCACGGCTTACGTAGTTGTCGTAAAGAGTTTTTTGATAATCGTAAGAACGGAAACCACTGTATGAACGTCCAACATTCAACCCTTGATTAATCATATCATCACGAAGGCGAACAAAAGCTGCCTTAGCTGTAGGATTTTCACCTGGGTTATAGTCCTTAGAAAGACCATGCTTCTTATTGACAATGATAATATCATCGTATTTACCACGAACACTGTAGTAAGAACCGTTATTTGTCAATTTCCCTGTTACTTGAGATTCAGTGGCTTGAGGCACTGTGGCTTTGGTTTCTGTGATATAGGTTCTCTTACCATTCAACATATAGTAAAGATGCACAGAATAGGTTCCAGCATCGCCTTTGTGGCTGGCTGTATCTACATGAACCTTATAGCTACCGTCTGATTGTTTATCAGCATGATACCAAGTGAGATCGTCTTGACCATTCTTATCTGACCAGATTGGGACACGGACTTCTTTAACTTCTTTGCCACCACCTGAAACATTGGTAACGACAACATCAAAGCCATTAGAGGTTTGGTTGGTAATCGTCAATTTTCCTGTTACTTGAGATTCAGGGACTGTAGCTGTAGTTTCGGTAATATAAGTTCGCTTACCATCCAACATGTAGTAAAGATGCACAGAATAGGTACCAGCATCGCCCTTGTGACTGGCTTTATCTACATGAACCTTGTAGCTACCGTCTGATTGTTTATCAGCATGATACCAAGTGAGGTCATCTTGACCATCTTTATCTGACCAAATTGGAACACGAACTTCTTGGACTGCCTTGCCACCACCTGAAACATTAGTTACGACAACATCAAAGCCATTAGAGGTTTGATTGGTAATCGTCAATTTTCCTGTTACTTGAGATTCAGGGACTTTGGCTGTAGTTTCGGTAATATAAGTTCGCTTACCATCCAACATATAGTAAAGATGCACAGAATAAGTACCCGTATCACCCTTATGGCTAGCTGTATCTACATGAACCTTATAGCTACCGTCTGATTGTTTGTCGGCATGATACCAAGTAAGATCGTCTTGACCATTCTTATCTGACCAGATTGGGACACGGACTTCTTTAACTTCTTTGCCACCACCTGAAACATTGGTTACGACAACATCAAAGCCATTAGACGTTTGGTTGGTGATCGTCAATTCCCCTGCTACTTGAGATTCAGGGACTGTGGCTGTAGTTTCGGTAATATAAGTTCGTTTACCATCTAACATATAGTAAAGATGCACAGAATAGGTACCAGCATCACTCTTATGGCTAGCTGTGTCTACATGAACCTTATAGCTACCGTCTGATTGTTTATCAGCATGATACCAAGTGAGGTCATCTTGACCATCTTTATCTGACCAGATTGGAACACGGACTTCTTTAACTTCTTTGCCACCACCTGAAACATTGGTTACGACAACATCAAAGCCATTAGAGGTTTGGTTGTTGATGGTAAGGTTACCAGAAACACGGTTTTCTTGTGGTTTAGACTCAGTAGCTTTCAAGGTCGCAATATCCACATAACGACGTGTACCACTGTAACTGATGTAAGAAATCCATTGATGGTTATCCGCAGTCAAGACCTTGTCATAGTTCACTTTGTAGCCTTTTTCCAAGGTATAAAGTGTTTCTGCAGAAGCCTTAGGTTCATTTTTAACATTCAAGCTACGTGTCACATTATAAGTACCACTTGCTGGAAGCTTTTCAGCACCAGTAGTTTCTGGTTTTGCTTGATTAGTCTCTGTTGGTTTAACAGTTGGTGTTTCAGCTTTGGCAGGTGTCAAAGTCGCAATATCTGCATAATAGCGAACATAGTCATACCCAAGGTAAGAAATCCATTGATGATTATCCGCAGTCAAAACTTTGTCATAGATAACATGGTCACCCTTACTGAAAACAAAAGTAGGTTTGAGGTCTGCTTTTGGTTCTTTCTTAATATCTGTGTCACGTGTAAAGTAGAAAGTTCCTGTCGCTGGGATGTTCAAAGCACCTGTTGTGGCTTGAGTGCCATTAGAAGGCTTACCATCCCCATTACCACTATTACCGTTACCACTACCAGCTGCCACTGGTTTCACTGGCGCATAACGACGCACGCCAGAGTATGATTTGTAGCTAATCCATTGGTAGCCGTCAGCTGTCACGACTTGATCGTAAAGAACGCTGTCTCCTGGATTTACATAAAATTCAGCCTTGGCAGACACCTTAGGTTGATTCTTAATCTCTGTACGTTCCTTGTAGACATAAGTTCCTTGACTTGGAAGGTCGCTGTCTGTAATTGTAGCTGGTTGGCTCACCAAACTAGTGTTGACAGCTACTCTCGTTAAGGCAGATACATCAAGGTTAGTGGCTGTTTCAGATGAAGAATTTGTGTTCCTTGTCGCTTCTGAGCTAGCAGTTGTTGATTCAGAAGTTTTATCTGCTGCTTGTGAGGTACTAGCACTCACTTCACTTCTAGCCTCGCTAGTAGCAGTTTCACTAGCGGTTTGGCTAGTTGTTGAGACTTGGCTAGCTTTCTCACTTGATGCCGCCCTATCTGTTGCTACACCACTGAAAATATCAGCTGCGGTCACTGCATCACTATCTGAGGTAGCAAACAAAGAAGCATTTGAAGGTGTTGAAACCTCATGATGCTCATCAGCCAAAGCTTGACCCGCAAAGACCAAACTAGCTCCTAAAAGAACTGATGCTGCCCCAAATGAATATTTACGAATGGAATAACGTTGTTGTTCGTGTAAAAATTTTTCTCGTTTCATATCAATTATTCTCTCTATCGAATTGATGTTACAGGTTGATTGTAACACTCGGTGACAAATATTACAAGTATTTTACAGAATATTACTAAATATTTCTCACTTGTCCATTAGTATACCAAATTTATTTGATTTGTTCCCACTTAAATCATAAACTGTCCGATTTTCGTCATAATCGAAAGCCGAAGCAAACCATACTTATTTATTCGTAATTTTATTAGGGAAAAGTGAAAAAAATATAAAAAGATTGCTATTTAACTAGCAATCTTTTTTCATGTTAATTACGATAAAATGGATAATTTTCTGCATCATCACTTTGACCAATAACAAGATGATCTGAATCGCCATTACCAGTTCCAGGAATAGCCCAAAAAGCTGCGCTATCAATATCAGAAGCAATTGTTCCTGAAAAATTTCCATTATTTAAATGTCCAGAATAGAGATGATAAGTATAACCACTCCCATTTTGTACTGTGCCATCTGGGGAAATTGTGACAAATTCTCCTCGAGAGTTTGTCCAAGTACCAGCGATTGAACTATAATCACCTGAACTTAGTTGCTTCCCATTTAATGATGATGTTTGTGTTTCTTCTCCTGTTTTTTCTTTTGTAGTCTCAGAAACACTTCCTGAAGATAAGACCGTTTCATTAGTATCTTTAGTTGCAGAATCTTTGGCAACAGAAGACTCACTAACCTCAACTGTTTCATCTTTTGTGTCTTCATTTTTTACATGCGGATTTGAATTTTTCTTATCGTTCTTAGTAGATTTACTTGAGCTTGAAGATGATTTCTTAACAATTTTAGTTTGGCTGCTACTTGTACTAACACGTGCAGATTCATGGCTGTTAAACTTAGTCACCAGGAAGATGGCAAGAATAACAATAATGAGAGCCAAGACTGAACCAATAAGCTTACTTGTAGTTTTCATATTTTATGTTCCTTTTAATAAATTTTTTACGTTGTAAATATAACATTTTTATTTC
>SKEY01002472.1_pt1 | contig 19141 bp, 22 predicted proteins | sample 4843871 | NCBI WGS metagenome assembly SKEY01 (sample SAMN11008797, study PRJNA524170) | human gut metagenome | biome: Human fecal sample; material: Feces; isolation source: fecal sample from pouch patient p36 | host: Homo sapiens | place: Israel: Tel-Aviv | collected 2016-12-04 | reverse complement strand
CAAAATTACCTGTTTTGCGTATAAATTCCATACGTTTCAAAAGATCTGCATCAATAATATCCCTGAATTCATCTGTACTCATCAGACTAACCAGTCTGTCATCCCATGGCATGACAAGGGCACTGTCTACAGAATACATCCATTTGACAGCAAATTCCATTGCCCGCCTGCAGTTAAGCACAGATGCAGCATAATCCAACTGAAAAATCCTTTCCGCAGAGATTGCTACATCTGCAAAATCTTTAAACTTTGGTTCATTTTTCAGGAAATCAAAATTAGTCATACTGACACCTCCCGAATCTTATGTGTTTTCACCCATTGTTTTTATAACATCTTATTTTCTCTGTAGCTTTCATAAATATAAGATGGATTTTCATAGTAAACGCTACTATTATAATCATCTATTTTTTCGCTGATAAAAGAATTATAAACCTTGATCAGCGCATCAACCACCTCTATTTTCTCACTGGCAGCTACTTGTTTTATCAAGCGTTTATATACTTTTCCAATATCCCAATGAGAAGGAATTGAATATTTGCATTCCTTTACATTATCGAACGTCCCTATTGGTATGTGCGCCTCTGCAATAAAATCTTCACTAACCTGATCAATATTATCACAATGATACACATCTGCCAGATCATAGATTTTCTCCAGACGTTTTCTGCCTAATTGATTTACTACATCTGCACGAATATTCTTCGTTTTCCGCGAAATATAATCAATCAGACTGCAAGTGTAAAACAGGTCATTATCTTTCTTATCTTCCCGTCCGAGTCCTACCATTAAAGCACCTCACAATCCCTGTATTCCAGACATTTTAATGCATCTTTCGTACAAAATGCATTATCCCATAAAATATTTACATTGCTGATAATATTCCTCAGCTTCTTTCTGCATTAATGAGACAAGCTTGCGTACTTTCTGCTCTTCTCTATATTGTTTCAGCCCATCAATATATTGACTTCGATTCTCATCCAATACAATGAAAGGAAGAATATCCGGGTTCTTTAGACTTTCCCGGAACATAATCATCCTTCCGGTTCTTCCATTTCCATCCTGGAAAGGATGAATCGCCTCATATCTGGCATGAAATTCTGCAAGAGTTTCCATATTTTTATTCTGTTCCCTGTACCACTTTAGTAATTGGTTCATTTCCGTCTCAACATCCTGTGGCAGCGTTGTTCGATACATTCCTACCATGTTTGGACGCTTTTTATAATCACCAATTGCATATCCATTCGCTCTGTCTTCGAATACTCCGGTCTTTAATTCATAATGCAGATGTTTGATTAGTTCCGGTGTCAACTCTTCATCAAGGGTATCAAGCATGTAATTGAACATAAGAAAATGGCCATTCATTTCTTCAATATCTTTGGCTCTGTAATAGTCATCACTTTGAGGTAATGTTCCATTGTCAAAGAGAGAGGCTGTCTGTTCCGGAGTAAGTGTGCTTCCTTCAATTTTATTGGAATTATATGCCATGGCACGCTGTGTGTAAGCATATACACCAGATCTGTCAAAGCGTTTCCGTTCAATTATAAATCTCTCAACCAACCATTGTTTGTAATCCTTCACAAATCTTCCCTCCTACCCGAAATATTCCTGCATTAACGAATCAAATAGCATCTGGGTTTTGTTCAATGCTTTTTGAATCTCAACTTTAGATTTGTCGACTTGAGTGACGAAGTCTGCAAACTGATTCTGAAGTTCAATTGGTGGTGTCATCACATTTAACTTTTTGGTCATAGATATCGACAGATACGCAACAGTTGACCCCGCCTGTAATGAATCAATTTGTTTTCTAAATCCTGGCATTTCAAATAAACATGAAATATATAATGGAGTAATTCTTTCATCGTATTTTGATAGCCACGTAATCATTCCATCTTGAAAATAAAATTCATCTTCATCTTGAATAATATAGCATCTTCCCAGAGTTCCTCTTGCTGTAAGCAAGATGTCACCTCTTACTGGCACTAGCCCTTGCTTTTTAAGCTTTCCAAAGAGTTCTTCTGGAATAAATAAGTCACAATCTTTTGAACCTGTATCCATTCTATTAACCAAATCTGAAATTCTAAGAAATGGAATGCCTGTTAAACTTTGATCATTCTGATATATACGCTTACTAGATCCAATCTCACATAATTGCTCCATTTTATACTCATTCCATTTTTTTTCGTTAATATCTGGATTTCCAAACATCTCGACAAATCGGGCGTTCACCAGCTCATCTAACTTCAAAATCTCATTATTACTTAAGCTTAATAGTTGTTTTGCTTTTTTCAAAATATTAACTATCTTCTTTTGTGCATCAACAGAGGGTAATTCAATCAAAGCATCTGTAAGGTTTCCCAATTTTATATATTTAATTACTCCACCAATAGCTTGTCTTCTAAGCTCTTTAATATAGCCTTCCATAAAATAGTAAAGATATGGCATATATAATTGTCCACCGCTATTATCCTCAATAATGTACGTACGTTGATAAGCATCAAATTTTCCGTTATAATACTTGACATTCAAATCACCATTGCCAGCTACCAGAACACATTCACAATCATATGAATAATTAGATATCTTTAATGGTTCTCTTGAACAAGTAAAAAAAGGATATTGTCCATCTTCTGACGAGGCATTTGCATCAAGTTTACCAGTCTTTATTTTAGTTAAATCTCCCAGTTTTACTTTCACCTAATCTTATCTCCCTATAAATGTCATTTTAGTCCCAACAACTCTTCCAAAGCCTGCATATCTTCGCCAATTTTCATCTCAATTTCATGCAGCTCTATCATGATTTCCTGTGTTGATGGGTATTCTACTGGTACATATTCGATTTCTTTGTATTTGTTAATGCTCAGGTCATAGCCATTTTCTGCAATTTCTTCTTTTGGTACAAAGAAACTCTGCTCTGTGCGTTTACGGTCAGTCTCTTTATCCAGGTTTCTGAAACGCTCTATGATATCCGGAATGTCATTTTCCTTCGTTTCTGTTCTCTTATCATCAAGGCTAAAACCATCCGCTTTCATATCATAAAACCAGACTTTATCAGTTCCACCATGTCCGGTTTTAGTAAAAATCAAAATAGCTGTGGATACTCCTGCATATGGTTTAAACACGCCGGAAGGCATGGAAATCACTGCTTCCAGACGGTTTTCTTCTACCAGGGCTTTTCTTATGGCTTTATGGGCAGTTGATGAACCAAACAGCACTCCGTCCGGTACAATACATGCACATCTACCACCAATTTTCAGCATACGGATAAACAATGCAAGAAACAGTAATTCTGTTTTCTTTGTTTTACATACTTTCAATAAATCTGCGCTTACAATATCGTAATCCAGACTTCCCTTAAATGGCGGATTAGCCAGAATCAGGCTGTATTTTTCCTTATCTGTATTTTGATCAGACAGGCTGTCTCTGTACTCAATATATGGATTCTCCACACCATGGGTCATCATGTTCATTGCGCCAATCCGAAGCATGGTCCTGTCCATATCATAACCATGGAACATGTGATTCATATAATGTTCCTTGTTCTGTCTGTCAAAAAGAACTTCCTGTTTTTTTCTATCTCTCAGGTATTCACTTGCGGCAACCAAAAAACCAGACGTACCGCACGCCGGATCACAGATGATTTCATTTGCCTTAGGATTCATCATTTCCACCATCATTCGGATAATGTGTCTCGGTGTACGAAACTGACCATTTACACCTGCCGTAGCAAGTTTGGAAAGCAGATATTCATATACATCTCCTCGGGTGTCTGCTGACTTAATCTGTTCCATCTGCTCATAAATGGCATCCATAGTAGTCACAATCTTATCCAGCATCAAAGGAGTCGGTACTTTAAAAATTGCATCTCCCATATATTTGGAATAGGCACTTTCCTTATCTCCATGGAGATTTTTTATAAATGGAAATACCCACTCCTGCATAGTGCTATACATTTTTGCAGCAGGAAAATCATGAAAAGTACTCCATTTCAGCTGGCTTCCATCAATTTTTCGGTCTCCAATCTGTATTTCCCCGGCAAATATACTCTTATGTGGCAAACCAAGCATTGCCGCCTCTTTTGCACGGACATTGTCTGCATCATCCAGATCGCGGATAAACATCAGATATGTCATCTGCTCAATTACATCCAGTGGATTAGTCAGTCCTCCTGTCCAGAATATTTCCCATAAATTATCAATTTTACTTTTTAATTCTCCGGTAACCATATCATTCGTTCTCCCTGTTCCAAACGTAGGAAGTATATCTTCCCCCGCCTATTTTTATTATCTGATTGTTCTTTAGTAATTCGTTCAGCGTTCGCTGTATGGTTGTCTGACTGATTTCCGGACATTGAGCTGCAATTTCCGCTTTTGTAATCCTGCCATAGGAGTTTCTGATAATATCTTCAATACGATCAGATTTTGAAATTGTTTTGTCCGTAAGAATCTCCACCCTGTCCGCAAACTCCCGGTAAGCAGCAACTATAACCCCTAACATATATTTCACAAAAGGAGCATAATCATTTCTGCCTTCATGCCATTCCCATGAGCTTTCCTGCAAAGCTTCATAATAATTCTCTTTTGTGTCTGATATCAGTCTTTCAATACTAATATACTGACCAACATAATATTCCGACTTATATAAAATCAATAAAGTCAGGAGACGGCTCATTCTTCCGTTTCCATCATTAAATGGATGAATGCAAAGAAAATCCAATATAAACATTGGAAGCAACAGCAGTATATCCATAAACTGCTTATTGACAGCATCCTTAAATGCATTGCATAAATCATTGACTGTTTCTGCTGTTTCCCATGCCGGAACCGGCTGAAATCTCACTCTTTTCGTTCCATCCGGAAGTTCTTCTGCAATCACATTATCCACAGACTTAAAATTCCCACCGTATCCATTGCCACTAAATTTATACAAATCTCTGTGCAGCTGCAGAATCATATTTGAACTGACAGGAATATATTCATAGTTTTCATGAATCGTTGCCAGAACATCCCTGTATCCGGCGATTTCTTTTTCACTCCTTGTCTTTGGCAATGTTTTCTCACGGACAATTTTCTTCAGCCGATCATCTGTTGTTATAATTCCCTCGATTCTGTTAGACGCTTCCGTACTTTGTATTCTGGCAATCTCCAGCAGTTCTGACAGTAATTCCTTTTGTACATTGTCTGCGGAATACCGGCCTCTATATTCATGTATCTGAGCAATATATGATACAATATCAGGAGTAAGCAATTTGCTGTATTCTTTCTCAAAATCAAAACTTCTCATCAATTATCCTCTCAGCGTGTAATGTCATTGTCTTGCTCCCATTTTATCATTAATTTAGTCATAGCGCAATTCAATTTAGTCATTTTGTGTGCAAATGACTAAATTGAATTGCATATGGTGTAATTAAGATTTATCTATCTCACTCCCTCATAAATAAGCACCTTGTTCAGATTATTGCCCTATTATCCTGTTCAAAAATCCTTCGTCCGGATACTCCGGAATTTCGAAGAATACATCTATTTTCCCAGGTTCTGCAGAACGTTCTTCAAAGGCCGGGAAAATAAAGCCGCATTTTGGAGTTCCGGCATTGTAATCTTTATCTACCGGAGCCACCACACAGATCAGGAAACTGTATATTTCTTCTGACTCCCACTGTTCACTATGATCTGAGCCTTTCTTTGGGATATCATATATTCCATGATAAATATAAATTCCAAACTCCTGTCCCTGCAGACGGTTTATTTTATCCGAAGAATCTTTTGTATCACAGATTCCCTCTGCAAGCTGTTCACAGAGAGTCTGAACCAGAAGATCATCTTTTAATCCGTATTGTGATAATGCCATCAGTAGTTTATGGATGCTGTCATATGCCATATCCCCTTCAGGGAATTTATAACATTTTAACTGTTCATTTGTTTTGGAAAAAGGAATGGTTTTCGCAAGATTCAGATTTACCTGCTGATCATGTTTGCTCATATTTTTGAAGCTTACATTGAAGGTATTATCTATGTATCCCTCATCATCTATATATGCTCCTGCTGCACGCACAAAGCAGTTTCTGGATAATGTCATTCTGCGGGTTAATTCCAGCATATCATTTCGGTTGATCTTTGTATCTTTTTTATTCATCAAAATGGTTCCATCCTCCAAAAATACCTTTATCGCTATGTCCTGTCTTATGCCCATTTTCATTATAATGATTCATATTTCCAAAACAATCGGGTCGGCTTTCACCTATTTTGTTTCCATTAGCATCATAATTTTCCATACTTCCAAGCCAGCCTGGACGACTTTCACCAGTCTTATTTCCATTGGCATCATAATTCTCCATGCTGCCAAGCCATCCTGGACGGCTCTCTCCTATAAAGTTTCCGTCCGCGTCATAATGCTTCATAGTTCCAAATAATCCGGGACGACTATAACCTTTTTTACTCATATATATATGTACCTCATTTCTATCAGAAATAAATTTTCAGCAAAGTCCGAAAAACAGGGATTGCATTAACAGATACTGATTCAGTTAAGATCTGGCAGATCAATCTTTATCTAATTCATCAATAATCCTCTTGTTCATAGAATCATAGGAATTCCAGTTTTCTTTTCTGGTGTTTATTTTTACCTGTTCACAGACGTATTTCAGAATCCAGAAAATATCATCAACGCTTTTTCCTGTGCGTTCTTTGATCCATTCAGGAGTAACAGATACTATGTTATGCGCTGCTACATTTCTCACATTCTGCTCTATATTTACCAGTTCCTGTATTCTCTGCACCATTAACGTATCTGTACATTTCTTCTGGATAATTTCCAGTAGATGAGCAGAATATACCGGCCCATATCTGAATGGATAAAATTTTTGATTTAAAATATCCAGTATTTCACCGACAAGTCTGTTTTTGTCCCAGATTCTTTGATTATTTCGCTTATAATATCTGGTAATGTCAATATCACATGACTGTTCCAATACTATTTCAAGCAAATCTACACCTAACGGAGTAATCGCCCTGATAAAGTCAGCATATTCTCCCCGTTTTACCTTTAAATCCAGAGCCAGCATATATTCAAACAAGACTTTCTTTTCATTTTCTCCGCGTACTGCAGTAATAATCCCATTATTTTCCGGCAAAACCCTGTTCATCCTTGTCCAGTCCAGAAGCGAACGGGCATCTGCAGTTTCCAGCCACTGATATGCAACAGGACTTAAATCCTCTTTTATTTCTTTTCCCACAGCTAAAGCAGCATGATAATCATAGGCAAGTAAATGCTTCTTTATCATATCAATTTTCAAAAGACGCATTAAATTCAGGCATTTTACTTCCTGGCATCTGTTTTCTGCGGTTTCTTCATTGTCCATATTTAATTCCCAGTTGGCATCAACATCATACTCGTCCCGTTCTTCATGTTCTAAATTACTTTTCTTTTGTGGCGTTGAGACCTGAATTGGTAAAAATCTGTACTCAGACAGTGTTGCCATAACCAGCAATGCGCTCTTCATTGCAGGAGTTCCGGAAGCCATATTTACCAGCAGAATATCTTCCGAGTCCTTTTGTTCTTCTATTTCTGCAATAATCCGATGAAACTCATTATAAAATATATCATACTGCTGAACATCTATCATATCTGAGTTCTCAATAATGTGAATCTCAAATTTGTGATGCAGAAACTCTCCAAGCAGCTCCAGGGTTTTTACATAACGGTTGTCCTTTTTATGATTCTCCATCATTTCCTTAGACAGATAAAGATATACAACATCCGGCTGATAATATCTGCATATGTGTATCATAGAGCCATCATATAAATATTTAATAGGATCTGTATTTCCAATTGGTGAAAATAAATATTTCCTTGCCATTTTTCTCCTCCGTTTTATCTATACATTTTTTAGTTAGATCAGAACAATCTCTTCATCAAATTCTGGCACTTCACCCCATGAAGTTACCTTGCCTTTTCCTGTTATTTTATATATTCGGACATTGTCCTCTGTTTTGTCAATATATCTCGGAATTTCTTCTATCAGTTTGTTATATCTCTGTGTTGTCAGCATTGCCTCAAAAGCTGACTTCTGAACACGTTTTCCATAACCGGACAAAAGTTTGGCAAGTTTTACCCTCTTACGATTATCTACAATATCGTAAATAATCAAAACAAATTCCTTATCTGATTCCAATTCATCAGATATCTGGAAATAATAATCTTCATCATCGTATGATAATTGGCTCATAAAGGCTTGCGTCTCCCTCCTCAATTGCTTTCGCCAGATGTTCCATCTGAAGAAAAATACCACGACGAAAGCTTACCGCGTAGTCTACATATTTTAAATATCTGACTTCTGTCTGAAATTTCCTCTCCAATTTATTTAAATACAGCTTTAAGCCATCCTTTGTTATATAGCATCCCGGTTCATCCATATTAAAATAGAAGTGATCTTTCAGGATTTCATGTCCATTAATCATACTCATCGCCGTAGCATCCACGATAATTGCCCGCCATTCTTCTATCATATCGCTGGCAAGAGTAGGATGCTTTTCCGCATCCCTGTGTATAAAACCAAAATATGGATTTAAGCCTTTCATTTCTACCTTACAATAGACCTCATTCATCAATATTGAATATCCAAGGCTTATCATAGAATTGAATTCATCTCTTGGCGGACGGCGGTTTCTTCCCTGAAAAGTAAAATTTTCATCTATGCAGGCTGACAATCCTTTGAAATAATACTTTGCAGCCTGCCCTTCAAAACCAATCATCTCTTCTATTCTATCACAGGTTAATACTTTGTTTCTGCAGATAGCTAACATTTTTTGTTCTTCTTCCAGATTTAAACCTTTACTTTTCTCATACCTGCGCAGCACTACGCTTTGATTTTTGATTTTTGCACTTAAAATTTTCATAGCAAGTTCCACAGCAAAACCTGTATCATAGAGTGCACATTGTTTTCTCTGACGTTCTACATTGACGTGACCTGTTGAGATTAATCTGCCAAAATATTTACCACCTTTTGAAAAGTAACTTACAGGAATTCCTCTCTGCATACATTCTTCTGCACACTGTGTCGTCATCTGGGATTGCCCCATAATTGTAATTCCATCCAGAGATTCTATGGGAAGCATTCGTTTCGAACCATCTTTTTGTTTTACAGTACAGCAGTTACATTCTATTCCTATTGTTGCACCACTGTCATTTACATATAAAAGACTCATGATATCACCTCTGTTTCTCTAGTAACAATTCACTTTATTGCCAAATGTAACTGTTTCTAAATTTGAATACGAATTTCCATCCCCTATCGGGGAGCTACATTTCTCAATGGGCAGTAAAAGAGATGAGCGACTATTTGCTCACTCACGTTTCCGTCCCCTATCGGGGAGCTACATTTCTCAATCTGCTTCAGGCGTTCTTGGATAGAATTTATGAGGCTGGAGTTTCCGTCCCCTATCGGGGAGCTACATTTCTCAATAAGATTATGCGAAAGGCGTAACGAAAGAGAGAAAATAATTGTTTCCGTCCCCTATCGGGGAGCTACATTTCTCAATTCTGGTACAGAAAACGTTATTTGTTCTTTTACATCGTTTCCGTCCCCTATCGGGGAGCTACATTTCTCAATTTTTTGATACAGGTTTCATAGCGATCATTACTCCACCGTTTCCGTCCCCTATCGGGGAGCTACATTTCTCAATAACAAAAAGAGAACTAATAAATATAACAGATAAACAGTTTCCGTCCCCTATCGGGGAGCTACATTTCTCAATAATTTCTCGACGCACGTACAAATTTAATTGACGCGTTTCCGTCCCCTATCGGGGAGCTACATTTCTCAATCCTGCGTGAAGACTTTATCACTGCTAATAGCAATCTGTTTCCGTCCCCTATCGGGGAGCTACATTTCTCAATCAGCAAATAAAACTTTTTCAAAAAAGTACTTGAGTGTTTCCGTCCCCTATCGGGGAGCTACATTTCTCAATACCATCCCCGCAACCCCATGTCCTGTCTGGGACGAATAGGGGGATTGCGGGGGAAAAGTAATTTCATTGAAATACAGCCGTTTTGGAAAGTAAAAAGTTCTCACAAATCCAGTATTTAAGCCATGCGTGGCAAAATACGGTATTTTGCACATTTAAGAACAAAATGATCAAATAATATTTAATTCACATTCCCCCATCATATATTCTTTTCCCTGATATCTTGTACATTTTAAAATATGAGGGGATACTCCCATACGGGTATCTTTATAATGTTGATGGGTTTTAGGTACATTTGTTCTGTCAAAAATATTTTTTACAGTTTCAATGCCCTCTTTTTCTCCGAATAACGGGTAAATCACTGTCTTGGAAACAAAACCGCTTCCACCTCCCAGAAATACTGTATTCGGTTTTCTCCTGTCACTTCGCGGAAATTTCTTCTGGAAATTCTGATAATACTGTTCATAGAATAACTGTACTGCTTCCAAAATGTCTTTCTTTTTTATATTACAAAGCGTTTCATCAATTGTCAATGTACTTTTAATGACAGTTCCCGGTTTTATGCACTCTCGCAGAAGATTCAATGTTTTGTATGTACCATCTGTGTGCTGTTCCCATTTCTGACACAAAATAATATCTTCTCTGGACAAGGGTTCGCTGTCTCCAACGATAATACCTGACATAATATCGAAATCAACAGTTTCTTTCCCTGAAGATCTTACTGAATTGAATGCATTTTTCTCAATTTTTACAATATTATTATTTAAGATTCTTCTGTTAATCCTGTTAACTTCCAAGTCACTCCTGATCTGTCTGGTATCAGTTCTATATTTCTCCCGATTTTGTAAAATATCTCTACTCAGAAGAATTGTTCGTAGCATTCCTTTCAGAGAACTTCCGGGTATATAAGGATTTCCATATGGGTCTGTAATGCAGGTCATTACCTGAAGCTTTCCTTTTTCTTCTGATCTGTCGCCCACATTCTCTACATATTTCATACAGTTTTTTAAATCATTTTGAGATACATGGTTTCTGAGACACCAGTGTTTTAAGTCTTCTCTTGTATCATCAATCATGAAACGTTCAAAATCATTCTGAAGATGTAGTTTTTTAGCCAACATATAGAACTTTGCGCCATCTATTACCCCTATGGTATTTCTATTCAGAAACATATATTCTTTTTTCTGTATTTCGTTTCCATCACCTACAAATACCGGTCCATTGACTTTCAGATGTATCTGATATGTTTTTAATTTTCGCTCCATATTATACCCCCATGAAGAAAGCTTTTGCATATCGAAATACCGGATGTTTTCCACCGTTTCTTTCTTCAATGATTCTTCCTCTGAATGTGTGTGCAAAACATGAACCAGATGAAAAAACATAGAGATCTCTTTTTCGCATTTGCTGCAATGCATATTCTGATGAATCTACAAATCCTGATCTTTTTATCAAAAAATATGAGGAATCTTTCATGACCTGTTCCAATTCTTCATCTTCAGGAAGCGCAGTGGAAAGCAAAATGTTTTTTTCTGATTTTTTCCTTAAATATCCCATCATATCTTCCGGAACTTTACAGACCTTGTATACAAATCTTCCCAGTCCGGAACTTTTCTTTCCACCTATACCAGTGTATTGCAGACTTTCAAACAGTTCATCTAACAATTCCCTGTCACTTTCATTCTCATATCCTGCCAGCACATACAAACCTGTTCCTGTATTAAAGTTCCATGTATTAACCCGAAAAGGTTCCGGCTCCTCCATCCCATGGATTCCTACTGAAACTTTCATATCATAATGTCCCAGATATTTCATATCCTCCATATGTTCTTCCGGAAAAGTTCCATTCACAAAATCTGTGAGCGTACTTACTGGGATATATTTCAAATTTTTAAATTTCTTTTTCTGACGGGAATCTCCCTGTTTGCTTTCATCCTCTGTCTGAACAGTAATCATTGGCTTCGGAATATAGTAAATTTTTCCTATGTACGGGAATGCATCAGAGAATATGATTTTTCCATCTGACACCTGTTTCAGAAATCTATCCTGTTTTTTCATTTTCAGTGCTTCCTGAAACAAAGCTGAAAACAGAGTATCTGCATGAAAAGTGATCTCTGAACTATCTAGATTTCCCCTGCCAAAATGGACTCCATTTATAAACTCCAAACAATATAATGTATAATTCAAAGTATCCTTCCTTTCACTGGCTACTCTTTCACAGCCTCATTCAGAATCGAATTACATTTTTCCAGCAATGTATTATCAACATGGCCGACAACTGCATCTGTATAAATATCCTGAAATTGGATTTTTCCATATCCTCTGGATCCATTTCCTCCAAGATAATCGTACTGCAATAACTTCATTGCTTCTGCGAGAGTTTCCATATCCTCCAAAAATTCCTGTTCCTCTTCCAATTCATATATCAAATCCAGTTTAAAGACAGAACCTCTGACAGCTCGTTCAATTTGTCTGGGATTTGCCACAGCAGTAGCTCTGGAAATAGAATTTTCAAATTTTACTTCTGTCATACTTTGAAGTCCGGCATCTCGTAACTCTTCTTCATTTTTCAGAACCATATCTGAAAACAGTAATCGGCTTCTTTTTATATTTCCTTTTTTTGAAGAGCCAAACAGTCGTGTAATACGTTCATGATCTTCATTTGGCTCCACTACACGCTCATTAAATTCTTTTGCCAGAAGACTTCTCATTTTCCCCTTCAGAGAGCTTCCGGGAATCATCGGCAAATTTGTTCTGGCATCCCTTATGATTGGTGAGTCCACAGCCCCAATTGCAGCAAATGCGCCACTTCCACCAATATGCATTCCGGTTTTTACTAAAATATTTCCTGAAATCCTGATTTTTCCATACATAAATCTTTCCTCCTACTGTTCTTTGCCGCCATAATATTTGTGAAATGCAATCAAAGCTTCCATGTATTTACTAAAAAGAATGTAATTATGTTTAGTTTTGCCCACTTCCTTTAATAAAACTAATATATTCGTTTTATCTATAAAATTTTTTACTTTTCGTTCTTTTGAATCATCTCTACCATATTCATACATAAATCTAACTCTTAAATATTCAATTCTGCCACAAATATCATCGCTTAGCACTTCCTCTTGGCATACAAGAACCTGATTATAAATATCTGCTGTCATTGCTAAAAGGTTACGAATTTTTGATGTAGTCACTAACTTATCCCTATATCTGACTCCATATCTTTCTTTTGCATCTTTAACTAACTCTATAATCGCCTCTTCTGCTTTATCTACATAGTTATTCTCATTAATTCTCATCCCTGTGTTCCCCCTTTGTGCGATGAATGTATGCGTAAAGATTAATTGCTGTTTTCAATTGTCTGCAATCCTGATCCGACTGAATCCACCTGTACATTTTCTGAGACAACTGTCTGTATTTTTCTTTTTTCGGGCCTTCCTCTGTCGGCTCCAACCTGGAAAGAAGATACATCATTCTTGCAAAATTGATCTTCTCCTCATGTCCTCTTACCAACTCCATCATACGGTATAAAAAGGACATTCCTCTAGTTTCGTCAATACCTTCAAAAAAATTACATAATGCCCTGTATTTTTCCTGAACAACTCCTTCTTCCAGTTCTTTCCATGAATAGGTTCCATCGCTGATTTCTTTTTCTTCATCCCCGTCATCCACCAGATGAATCTCTCCATCCTGAAGTAATGTCACTGCATTTTTTTCCGGCATTCTCTTTGACTCTGATTCCATCCTACCGGTTTCTTCAGCAATGGCAGCGATCGGATAAGAAGAATCATAAACACCGATGCCTGCTGAAATGCTTAATGTTCCCTGAGTATATTGTTCAAATTTTCTTCTCAGATCTACAGACAGTTCAATAATATCATTCCATGCACCTACAATAAATACATCATCTCCTCCGGAATATACAATTGTAGCTTGTCTTTTCTTTCCACCATTTTTTCCTTCCAGTGAATATTCTCCATTTTCCAGGATGAATCGAATATAATACTTGAAGAATAAGGATAACTGTCTGGATAAAGTAGCTGTTCTGGATAATGTCATATATCTGTCTCCATTTTTTGCATTATGGAATCCTGACACAATAGCCTGTCCAAGATTATCCACATCTGCTCTCAATACCCCGATTCTGCTGATGCCTTCAGCTTCCCGGGCAAATTCTTCAAATGTACTTCCTGTTGAATAATCTCCTACCCACAGTTTCGTAGCAATATGTTTTCCTGTATAAAGCTTATTTTTAGAATAGGATCGTACAAAATAATCGTCATTTTCCATTCGCCTGCACAGTTTTTTTTCATCGTCTGCAACCAGACAATATCCTCCCGGCAGCGGCATGGCATCTTCTCTTTCATCTGGATTTTCCAGTATAACGGAGAAGAAATTTGCATACAATACATTTTTTGAAAGCTTCTCTATTTTTCTGCACAGAGGGCAAACTCCCTCTTCATCTACATGTCCGATTTTTTTGCAAACCTTACATTCTCTGGAATAATCCTGCTCTTTTCGATTATTTAACCGAATTATTTCTCTCGCCGTATATCTGTGCTGTTTTTGCAACGACAGCATTTTACTCATTTTCCTGAATAACTCTGTATAACTACCCTCCGGAACGTTTCTGAATGCATTCCCTGTACATTGCACATATCCAAAAGCAACAAAAAGATCTGTCTGAAACTGTTTCAATAACCATTCCTTCAATTCTTCCTGAAATTTTTGAATCTGCATAACAGTTTCCGTTGTATTTGCAAGAAGCAGATAACAATGTCCGCCTCCGGAATATAAAAGATTTGCCCTTGACAGTTGCAGTCTGTCTAAAAGAAGATCTATGATATGCTCCATCATAATTTCCAGGTAAAAAGACCTTGCACGCAAAGTTTTCAATGCATTTTTAGAGCTTATTGTATATATGAAACTCTGTATTCCTGAAATATCCATAGAACATAAGAGAAATGCGTTCCTGTCATAAAAATCCTTCTTATCAAATAATTCCGTCTTATAACTCAAATGATTTTCGTTTAAATAATCATATATGCAACTAGAAATTGCCGCAGTCAATTTTACATGATCAAACAGGGAAATATCACTTAATTCTTCATTTGAAGTGGAGGATGGCATATAAGAAAGATTTGCTTCCATAACGGCCAGTAAGGAGTTCAGATATTCTTCACTCCAATTCATACCTCTGAAATTATCTAACATTCTCTGACAGATTTTCATATAGAATTCTCTGGAAAATGGCTTTTTCTCAGAAGCAGGATAATTAATCTTCCCCTGATCATCCATATCACCTGGCTGATAATAAAAACTTTGGTTATTTCCATTCAATACATTAAACACGCTCTGAAGCGGGACTGACAGATCAAAACCCTTTTCTTCAGTGTCTTCCTTTTTTCTCCTGTCTGCAAAGGCAGCTATATTATCTGCCAGATAAACGATGTACGCCAGATTATCCTCTTTCAGACGTGCACTTTTGATTTCTGAAAAGTGATGGTATCTTACACAGTCAAGAATCTCTTTATCCTCTATTTTTCCCTCTTCTTTAAGAAAATCATATCCTGATACACTATGATTTCTTCTGTCACTACCTTCCCGGTAAACTACTTTTCCTATGTCATGAAGCAGACTTCCTGTAATCAACTTAATTTTCTGGTCAATCATCTTCATTCCTCCTGACGTATTTCATTGCTCCCATTCCCATGCCTGTCTTAATTCCCACTCCGGCAAATTCTCCGAATTTAAATAACATTCTCAGATATCTTGCCATTGTTTCTGGTCCTCTAATATGAATACAGATACTTCCTGTAAAACCTGTGATCTGAACTTTCTCCAATGGAAATGGTACTGTCTGCAAACGGTACCGCACGATTTCACTCTGTTCAACAAGTGCCTCCAGTGTTTCCTCATCAAACATATCAAAAGCTTCTGAAACAGCACTGTATTTTCTCATAAGACTGGCATATATTAAGCCCAAATCCGGATATATTACATATTTTCCGTCACTTTTAAAAGCTGTGGGTGTCTGAAACTTTATCTCCAAATATTTCGGACATTTCTTCTCATAAAACTCTGTGATAAGTTCATTATCATTTTTCAAGTGCATCCTTTTATTACATACAGAAATTGATAATCCCTTTTTTCTCAAAAAAATATCTGTACATTCAGACAACGGCATAATTATATTTTCATATGCTTCTTCATTCAAAGTCTTTATTGTCCAGATGGTGCTGTTATTTTCCCTCGTGATACATTGACTATAAGGATTTAACTGGTTTCCATGTAGTCTGGCTGCATATTCTGGAGAAATATTTTCCATAATAACTCCCTGTAAATTTGATGACTGCCTGTAATTTATTTCTTTTGTTTCCAGTTCCATTTGTAATTCTGCATACATTGAAGCACCTCTACAGTAAGTATTTTTGTGTATTTTGTACTTTTTTTATATATTTTATGTCAAATCATTGTACATTATATCACTTTTCATATATGACGTCAATTTGTTTTACCATGGAGTTTACTATGAAGCTTACTATGTAGCCAGACAAAAACAGCCGGATAATCAGATAAACTATCTTAATTATCCGGCTATTTTTCCTGCTTCTTTTCTTACATTTACGTCTGCTTTTGTATAAAGTTTTGTCTCTGTATCATCATCCTCGCATTCCGGAGTTTTGAAATCAAATCTCCTGATCATAAATGCAAAGATCACATAATTAAAACTTTCTGACAAATGATTATTCCACGTTTCACTACAAATACATCAAAAAGCTCCTGGAGCTTCAGATTTTTCTAAAGTTCCAGGAGCCATTTTACGTTTGGACACTCTCATGCTCGCGCATGAATCTATATTTTATGCTAATTATGCATTCTTCTCAGCGATATGTTGATTTTTTTAATATTCTCATTACACGTTCAGCAGACCATTTTATATCTCCACTTGCATTCTTACGTTGCTGAACAGATAATCTCCAACTTCTTCAAAACAATCTTCTAATACTTTGTTTTTACTTGTATCAAAATCAGTAATAGTCCCATCTTTATTGATTACAAATCCACTTACTATTTCTCTAAGTTTCATCAACTTTGCCGTAAATTCAAACTTCGACCATTCATTAATATTATCTTTGATGTTCTGCAACATATCTTGATAATATTTATTCTGTTCTTTTCCTAATGAAAATCGTTTCCTGTTTATTTCTATATACAAGGCGTACATCTTGTCCTATATCATATTTTGTTTTAATATGTAAATCCATAATAAATATACCTCTATTCTTTCTTCTTTAAAATTTTCGTCACTTCGCCAACACTTATACAGAATCTTTTAGCAACATCTTTCTTATCACCACTTCTATTGTAAGCATTCATAACATCTTCATATGTAAATTCTTTCTCAACTGGCTCATTCATAAAGCTATCCATCATCTATATACCTCCAAAATCTTTCTATAATATACTTCTCTGTTGTTCTCATTCATTACTCCTATTCTATCATATCTGAATCATCCTGTGGACATAAATAATCTTCTGGTGATTCTTCTTCATTCGAGAAAATGCACATTCTTTCCTGGTTTTTAAATATTTCTTCATCAGTGATACAAATATATCTTAAAGTAATACGCATATCAGAATGTCCGAAGATTGTCATAAGCTGTATAAGAGCCTGTTGTTTGTCTGGTGCTGCTAAATAATAACTATGTCCAAAAGTCTTACGAAGTCCATGAGTACCAATAGACTGTTTAATACCTGCTTTTATTCTATTCCTCTCAACAGTTCTATACCATGTCATTTCTCCAATATGTTCACCTTTATTAGAAGAAAAAATATAATCAGTTAACTCAGGAGTTTCATTATGATTTTCTAACCATTGATACCAATTCTGAATAGCCATCTTAAAGTCACTGTCATATCTTAATTTGACATATTTTCTTTTAATTACGTTTCCACACCTGTCTCTACGTTCTGTTTTTTCTGGAACAAACTTCTGTGACTTTTTAATTTTCCATCCGTCTTCATATACATCTTTCCATGTGAGTTTGCAAAAATCCCCACCACGCAATCCAATATTAATCGCACATATGAACATTGTAAGATTTCGCATAGCGTTCTTTTCTTTATTAACAGTAGTTGCATTATCAACATCTGTTTTAAATACATTGTATACAGATAAAATTTCATCCTTATTATACAAACACTCCATCTCTGTTGACTTTCCACACCGTAATGTTTTCTGTTTTGGGAAGTTATATATCGTTGCTTTCTGTTTTTGATTGATATAATACGGCTGTTGAACTGCTAAAGCTGGCATAATTCCACCTCCTAATATTTTTCATTCTTTCTTATCTTCTCTAATTTCTCTTTCTTCTTGTTAAGATGCCTTACTCTTGCTCTTGGTTTGTATTTATCACATTTCTGGCAATAACGCCAATGGTTAGCGGCTCTACCTTTCTTACATTCACCCATACAGATATAGTACAGACAAGGTGTTTCTCTGTCTTTCTCCATATTGGTTTCCTCCGTATTTAGTTTTATTTATCATTGGAAAGTTATGACTTGAAATAGTCCTAAGAATATAATATAATTAATAAGACTTAGCACTTCTGTTTAAGTCGAGGTATAGTGTAGGTTGTCGCTTTGGTCGGTTGAGAACCTACACTATTTTATTTTCTTCCAATATCCGTATAAGCAACAATCACCAGAATCCCATTTATCATAGAAATATCCATCAACTGATGCAACTGCGTGATTTGCTACGCTTAAAAAGTATGTACCTTCTTTATAATCTTTGCTGAAACTTTCTACTGTAGGACGTTTAGATCCTTTCTTGTTACTAATCCCTACATACTCAAAACCATGTTCCTCTAAGTATCTCTTGTAACAAGGTTTACTGTTAGGATTACATTGAATGTCCCTTGCAATCGAAATCAATTCATCAAATACTTCTAACCATGTTTTGTTCATTACCTTGCATAATGCACGAATAACACAATCACTTTGTTCATCTTTTTTGTCTTTATCATTCGGATTAAAGTGCATATAATGTTTACTTGTCATTTAATTTTTCTCCTTTCTCTTAACTTGATTGTATTATAACATTAGTACCATTGTATTTCAATAGGCATTAGTACCAATATTCATAGTTATTATTTGTGATATTTATACAATAGTAC
>SKEY01002465.1_pt1 | contig 19190 bp, 17 predicted proteins | sample 4843871 | NCBI WGS metagenome assembly SKEY01 (sample SAMN11008797, study PRJNA524170) | human gut metagenome | biome: Human fecal sample; material: Feces; isolation source: fecal sample from pouch patient p36 | host: Homo sapiens | place: Israel: Tel-Aviv | collected 2016-12-04 | reverse complement strand
GTCTATTGTATATATATTGTATATACACTTTTCAAAATTGATGTTTTATTTTCTTAACGCTTAAAATAGTAAAAGCGAAAAAGCAGTGCCAACCTCCGGAACATTTTTCTTTCATAGGAGGAAATTTTCTATAAAAAAAAGAGCTACCTGAGGGTAGCTCTAAATCAGTTTCTATCTTCTGTTTTTCAGGAAATCAGGAATTTGAATATCTTTCTTTGGAACATTGCTTGTAAAATTCGTCTGTGGCTGCTGGAAGGTTGGCTGTTTAAAAGTCGGCATCTGGTATGTCGGCTGAGCCTGTACCTGTGGCTGCTCCTGCTGTGTTCTCGCTGTTTTGCCTGATTTTGCAGCATTTTTATCTCTTGTTACGCTTGCCTTGCGTGTTGTTTCATCGTCAAGACCTGTTGCAATAACGGTAATTCTTACATAATCCGCTTCTTTATCATCATACAGCGCACCGAAGATAATATTTGTATCTTCACCGGTCATGTTCTGTACATAAGTTGCCGCATCGTTTGCATCCATAAGAGAAATATCACCGGATACATTGATAATAACATGAGATGCACCTTCAATGGTTGTCTCAAGCAGCGGACTGGATACTGCCTGCTGAACAGCTTCCATCGCTTTGTCATCGCCTTTGCCTTCACCGATACCGATATGAGCAACACCTTTGTCAATCATAACAGTCTGAACATCTGCAAAGTCAAGGTTGATAAGTGCCGGCAAGTTAATTAAGTCTGTAATACCCTGAACAGCCTGCTGAAGCACTTCATCTGCTTTCTTTAAAGCTTCCGGCATAGTAGTACGGCGGTCTACGATTTCTAAGAGACGGTCGTTCGGAATAATAATCAGCGTATCTACGCTTTCTTTTAATTTTTCAATACCGGCCAGAGCATTGCTCATACGTGTTTTTGCTTCAAAACGGAAAGGTTTTGTAACAACACCGACAGTCAGGATACCCATTTCCTTTGCAACACCTGCTACAACCGGAGCAGCGCCTGTTCCTGTTCCGCCACCCATACCACAGGTTACAAATACCATATCTGCCCCCTGAATTGCCTGACGGATTTCTTCAATGCTTTCCTCTGCTGCTTTTTCGCCGATTTCAGGTTTTGCACCTGCACCAAGTCCTTTTGTAAGCTTTTCACCAATCTGAATAACTGTTGGTGCTTTACATAAGGTTAAAGCCTGTTTATCTGTATTTACGCCGATGAATTCAACTCCACCGATTGCTTCCTCTACCATTCTGTTTACTGCGTTATTTCCAGCTCCGCCTACACCTACAACGATAATCTTTGCAGATGACTCAGCCTCGTTTGTCATGATTTCTAACACTGTATTTCCTCCTTTAGCTCACTTGTATGGATTGAAATGTATATTACATTTGTTCACTTCATCAATATCCGGAAAACCGGTATGTATCAGTAATACATATAGATATATAATAAATGCTTTTCTAAAATTTATCAACTGCTAAATTCATATTTCCCTAATTTTTTCTGTATTTTTTAGAATTTTTTTCTTATTCTTCCTTCTTTGAACGGGTATCTGCCGCATCTGCGCCATCCGTATATTCCAGCTGGTTTTCCTCCTTATTCTCCTTTTTGCTGTCTTTTTCTGTTACAGTCTTTTCATCCTCCTCAGCATTCTCATCTGCATTTTCTTTTGTATTCTCTTTTGGCTCTTCCTCATCGTCTTTCTTTGTATCTTCCTCAGGCTCTTCCCCTGTATCGCCTTCCTGCTCTTCTTCGGAGGTATCTTCATCGCTCTTTTGTGTGTCGTCAAATACCACTGCCTGCGTATCTTCTGTAATATTTTCCAAATGAAGTATTCCTGCCATTCCTTCAAGCTGAGGAAGAATTCCTGACAGACGGTTCATTTTTTCATCCATATTCTCATCATTTCCCAAACGAACCTCAATGTCGCCGTAATACAAAACCAACTGCTTCATATCATTAAACACCAGCCTGTCCGGTTTCTGCTCTGTTTTTTCCAGCATTTTTCCGACACTTAAAATACTGTTCAGCTTTTTTGTATTAATTCCCTGTAATTTTTCGCCTTGTTTTGCTTCCTTTACACCGAGCCCTTCAATGTATGGAACATTTTCAATAGGCGCTTCTGTAAAAATCTGAACAATTCCCTGCCTGTCAAAATTGGCATATTTCCCTTCATAATCAAAATAGCCAATCAGCTTTTTTTCTTTTACCTGAACCACCAATGTGTTCATGCCTTTTCTCTTTAGTGTGACCTTCTCAATCAGTTGGGCATCTTTTGTTTTTTCTCCTGTTTTAATCATCATTGCCAATATGGTATTCTTAGCAATAGGTGCATCTAAAACCATCCTTTTGATTTCTTTATCTGAATAGAATTCATTTCCTTTTACTTCCACCTTTGTGACACGAAATCCCACAAAGAATACCAGTATAAAAATCAATACTGCACATACAATTCCTTCAATGAGAATTCTGTATAATTTTTTCTTACTCATACGTTTCCCCTTTAGTCTTTAAAAATCTGTGCGCCAAGCATGGATAAATCTCTGCATATATCTTCATATCCCCGCTCTATATAGCTGCAATTTTTTACATAAGTTTCTCCCTGTGCCGCAAGTCCTGCAACTAAAAGCGCCGCTCCGCCGCGAAGCTCTGATGCCGTCACGTCTGTTCCCTTCAAATATCCCGGTAAAATTCTGGCTGTGTTTCCCTCCAGCTCAATCCTTGCTCCCATTGCCTGTAATTGAGAAACCGTCTTAAAACGGTCTTCAAAAATATTTTCCGTAATTTTGCTCTCTCCTTTTGCAACGGATAAAACAGCCATGAAAACAGACTGCAAATCTGTTGGAAAACCCGGATATACCTGTGTCTGCAAATGCTCCAACGGTCTGTCTGCATAAAAGCTACATAAAGTCAGTTTACCACTGTTACAGGTATATTGTCCACCCATTTTCTTATATGCCTCAAGCACTGCCCCCATCTCTTCTACGGGTGCGTCTAAAAGAGTGCATGCTCCTCTTGTAATCGCACTGGCACAAAGATACGTTCCTGCGGCAATTCTGTCTTTCGGCACGTGAAATTCCACATCATGCAGCTTTTCTACTCCGGTAATCAGCAGTCTGGAGGTTCCTGCTCCTTCTATTTTGGCTCCCGCTTTTTTTAAAAAGTCACATAAAGCATATACCTCCGGTTCTCTGGAGCAGCCTTCTAAAACCGTAGTCCCTTTTGCCAGAACCGCTGCCAAAACGGCATTTTGCGTAGCCCCCACGCTGACAAAAGGAAATTTTAGCCGACAGCCTTTTAATCCTGTGGTCTTTGCAAAAATCTGTCCCTGATTTTCTAAAATTTCTGCCCCCATCTTCTTTAAGGCTTCCAAATGCAAATCAATAGGGCGCTTTCCTATGATACAGCCACCGGGCTGCGGTACAGCTCCCTCTCCAAATCTGCCTAGCAGGCTTCCCAACAAAATAATAGACGAACGCATTTTCCGCCCTTGTTCCTCATCTACCTGTGTTTTGGTAACAAATTCTGTATTAATTTCCAAAGTATGCTTTTGCCAGGCGGTTTTTGCCCCTAAAAGCCGCAAAATTTCTTCCATGGCAAAAACATCTGCGATTTTGGGACAGCCATATAAAATCGTAGTCCCTTTATTTAAAAGTGCGGCAGCCATCAGTGGCAATGCCGCATTCTTAGAACCCTGTATTCTCACTTCACCGTTTAAAGGAATTCCGCCCACAACCCTTATTCCCTTCAAGCCATACACTCCTCTTTTTTCTTTTCGAAATTCTCTGATACTATATGCTATGCAGCTTTTTTATTTCTGTTCTCTACCCTCCCAAGCTATCCCTGCTGACAGCCAATGCAAGCCCCATTTCTCCCAGTAAAAACAGTACCGAAGTACCTCCGTAGCTTACAAACGGCAGGGTAATTCCTGTATTTGGTATGGTATTTGTCACAACGGCAATGTTTAAAATAACCTGCATGGCAATGTGCCCCATAATTCCCACTGCCAGCAATTCTCCGCACAAATCACGGGCATGGGTGGCAATGACCATAAGCCTCCAGATTAAAAGAGCAAATAAAAAAATTAAAAACCAGGAACCTGCAAGCCCTGTTTCCTCGCAAATAATAGAAAAAATCATGTCATTCTGCGCTTCGGGAACAAATCCCAGCTTTTGCAGACTGCTTCCCAGTCCTTTTCCGAAAATTCCGCCGCTTCCAATGGCATACAGCCCCTGGATAGTCTGAAACCCTTTTTCATAAGCTTCTGGATTTCTCCAGATTGCCAGACGTTCCAGACGATAACTTGCCATACTTAAAAAGATGCCGATAAATACAATTCCCGCTGCTCCAATTCCAATAAAAGGAAGATATCTGGGATTGGAAACAAAAATCAAGATTACACCAATTCCCAAGATAATAATTGCTGTACTTAAGTTATTTGTTCCCACAAGTCCGACAATCGGAAGCAAAATCGCCATGGTTCTTATCATATATCCAATGCCCTGTTTCTTCTCATCTGTCTTAATTAAAACAAAGGTTAAAAGTAAAATGACCGCCACTTTTGCGAACTCCGAAGGCTGAAAAGACAATGGTCCCATAGACAGCCAGCGTTTTGAACCGTTATATTCATCTCCGAACAGCAGAACTGCCAGAGATAATAACAGGGAAATCAGATAAAAGAAGGGGGCAAATCTCACCAGCAAATGATAGTCCATACAGGAAACCAGATACATTCCCATAAGACCTAAAGATGTGGCAAACAGCTGTTTCTTAAAGTAATACGCAGAGTCGTGAAATTTCACTCTGCCGTTATAGGCGCTGGTGCTGTAAAGAAATACCAGACCTGCAATAACTAAAATGATAATCAGACATAAAAGAATTTTGTCAAAGCTTTTTTCTCTGCCCTTTTCTTCCACTGTCATTCATTCCTTTTTCTTTTCCCCTTTCTTTCAATGTATGATATCTTTACAGCATACAGAACTGAAAAAGGAGCTGCCGCTTTCCATACGACAACTCCCATATTCTTATGCTTTCTTTAAAGCATATACATATTCTTTAAATTTATCGCCTCTCTGCTCATAATTATCAAACTGTCCCCAGCTTGCACAGGCAGGTGATAATAAAACAGCATCTCCTTTTTCTGCTTTCTGTGTGCAGATAGAAACTGCCTCTTCCAAATTATCTGCTAAAATCGTGTTTACAAATCCGCATTTATGGGCTACTTCCTGAATTTTTTCTCTTGTCTGCCCGATTAATACCAGATATTTTACTTTTCCGTCAAAGGACTGTATCCATTCTTCATAAGAGGACTCTTTGTCATAACCGCCTCCGATTAAAAGAGTCGGACGGTTCATTGCCTGAATACCTTTGATTGCGGCATCCGGATTGGTTCCTTTAGAGTCATTGTAATATGCAATACCGTTAATCTCGTCTACAAACTCTATTCTGTGAGCTACGGCACGAAACTCTGTTATCGCTTTATGGATAACTTCCACGGGAACTCCTGTGTAATAAGCCATTGCAGAAGCTGCCATTACATTTTCATAGTTATGTTTTCCTAAGATTTTCAATTCCCCTGTTTTTACGATTTCAAGAGTCTCTGTATCTGTTTTCAGACAAATCGCATCCCCATCTAAAAATGCGCCCTTTTCCAGCTTTCTCTCACTGGAAAAGAAAACAGTTTTTGCAGGACATCTTTCACCAAATGCACGAAGAACTTCATCTTCATAATTTAAGATACAGTAATCTTCCTTTGTCTGATTTGCTGTAATCAGCTCTTTCACACGAATATATTCTTCCATGGTATGATGACGGTTTAAATGGTCTTCTGTAATGTTCAAAATAGCAGAAACCTTCGGAGCAAAGGTATCAATGGTTTCCAGCTGGAAGCTGCTGATTTCTGCCACCGTGTAACTGTCCTCTGTCATGGAAAGCGCTGCATCCGTATAAGGATTTCCGATATTTCCAACCACAAACACAGAGTCTGCATAGGCTTTCATAATTTCTCCCAAAAGAGCTGTTGTAGTTGTTTTTCCGTTGGTTCCTGTGATTGCCAGTACTGTTCCTGCACTCATCTGGTATGCCAGCTCTATTTCTCCCCAGACGGGAATACCTGCTGCTTTTATCTGCTCCACAGTTGGAATATCCAGTGGAACACCGGGACTCATAACTACTAAATCCAGACTTTCTAAAAGCTCTTTTGAAAGCGCCCCAAGAACAATCTCACATTTACTGTCCTTTGGAAGTTTTTTTCTGATTTCTTCTTTACAGAGCTTTTCATTACCGTCATAGAGAATAACCTCTGCCTGCACCTTTTCCAAAAGCTTTGCAGCGCCTATTCCGCTGATGCCTGTTCCAAATACTAATACTTTCTTTTCTGTCAAATCCTTTTTCTGCAATTTTTATACCCCCATCAATGCAATCAGACACAAAATTGCTGTAATAATTGAAAATACTGCTACAACTCTTGTCTCAGACCATCCGCATAACTCAAAGTGATGATGAATAGGCGCCATTTTAAAGAAACGTTTTCCGTGTGTTGCTTTAAAATAGGTTACCTGTATCATTACGGAAAGCACTTCCACCACATAAATCAAACCTACGATTAAGAGGAATAACGGCATCTGAAGCATATAAGCCGTACCTGCCACAAAGCCTCCCAGCGCCAGAGAACCGGTATCTCCCATGAAAATCTTTGCCGGATAGACATTGAACAGTAAAAATCCCATTAAAGCGCCCACAACCGCACAGGTAATTGGCTCAATGCCGCTCTTTGTCCCAATCGCAACCACAGAGAAAAAGGTCGCTACCATAATGGTTACAGAAGAAGCCAGTCCATCCAGACCGTCTGTAAAGTTTACACCGTTTACCGCACCAATCACGGCTACAAATAAAATCGGAATTGTCAAAATTCCAAAATCTATTTCATGTCCCGGGAAAAACGGAATTTTCATTGCTAAGCTTACGTCTGTAAATTTCACCAAATAAAATGCAAAAATTGCAGTTACCACAATCTGGCATGCCATTTTCTGTGCCGGCATCAGCCCGTCAGAGCGCTTCAGCACTACTTTTAAATAATCATCCAGAAAACCGATAATTCCAAATCCCAGTGTTAAGAACAAAACAGGAATAATCTTTGGATAATCTTTTACATAAAACAAAGCTGTTATTGTAGTGGAAAGCAGGAAAATAATTCCTCCCATGGTCGGTGTCCCTGCCTTCTTTAAGTGAGACTGCACACCTTCCACACGCTCTGTCTGTCCCATTTTCAGCTTTCTCAAATATGGGATTACAATAGGACCTAATATTACACTAATGGCAAAAGCCAAAAGTACCGGTAAAGCCATTTTAAAATCTGTCATAGTACACCTCTTTAAATATGTATTTTTGCTCTTTCTAGTATAATGCTTTTTCGCTTATTTATCAACCTTCAATCCCCATGTAAGGCAGAATATTCTCGAAAATTTCTTTGATTACGGGAGCTGCAATCGTGCCTCCGTAATAAATTCCCTGAGGGTTGTGAATGACGCAAATTCCCAGAACCTTTGGATTTTCCGCAGGTGTAAATCCCAGAAAAGAGGAAATATAGCGGTTGGCGCTTCTCGGAAGTGTCTGGGACGTTGCTGTTTTCCCTCCAATACTTCTGCCCTCAATAGCAGCGTTTTTTCCGGAGCCTTCGGACACGACCTTTTCTAAAATCTGACACACTTCTTTTGATACTTCTTTTGATACAATTCCCGGTTCTTCCTTATATTTCAACTCTTTTACAAGATTTCCCTCTTCATCTGTGACCTTCACGCCAAAATGAGGGGTAATCCTCCTGCCGCCGTTAATAATAGAGCTTACTGTCGTGGCAAGCTGAATGGGCGTAATCTGAAAAGACTGTCCAAAGGAAATCGTGGCAAGCTCCACTTCCCCTATATTTTCTTTTTTGTGCATAATGGTTGCCGCTTCTCCGGGAAGGTCTATCCCCGTTTTTTTCATCAAGCCAAACTGCTGAAAGTAGCGGTAATAATTATCCACACCAAGACGCAGTCCCACCTCAATAAACACAGGGTTGCAGGAATTCATCGCACCCTGCACAAAATTTTCCGCACCGTGTCCTGTTCTTTTATGGCAATGAATACGTCTGTCCTCCACCACCTTAAAGCCTGGGCAGGAAAATTGGTCATCCGGATGCACAACTCCCTGAGAAAGCCCTGCTGCCATGGTGATGATTTTGAAAGTAGAACCGGGCTCATAAGTATCATTAATCGTCAGATTTCTCCACATCTGATTACAGGCGTCCTGCTTTTCCTTTTCTGTCATTCCGGTAGTGTCTGTATTTAGCCGGAAAGGCTCATTTAAATTAAATTCCGGCACATTTGCATTGGCATAAATTTCTCCGTTTTGAGGATTTAACAGCAAAATAGAAACAGCATCTGCCTGTTTCTGTTCCATAACTTTTTCCGCTGCCTGCTGTGCATACATCTGAATATTCTTATCAAGGCTCAAATGCAGGTCATAACCCGGAACAGGCTCCACACGGCTTTCTCCCAGTTCTGACAACTCAATCCCTCTGGCGTCCGTAGTGGTAAGAATTTTTCCGTTAATTCCCCTCAACACATCCTCGTACATAACCTCTAAGCCAATAATTCCCTGATTGTCACCTCCTGTAAAACCTAAAACCTTTGATGCCAATTCATCAAAAGGATAACTTCGTTTAAAATCCTCATCTACTTTTACACCGTCTAGTCCATAGCTTCGTATTTTGTCTCCTGTTTTTTTATCTACATTTGTCTTTACTCTTTCTATGGCAGAAACGGTCCTCACTCTTTTTTGAGCTTCCTCCACAGATATGCCCAATTCTTTGTGAAGCATTTCCACAACCTTTTCTGGCTCTTTTATCTGACTGTGAATAACGGAAATCGTACAAACTGCTTTATTATCTGCCAAAATTTCCCCTTTGCAATCTAAAATCCGCCCTCTTGCCGCTTTAATATCTCGTTCTCTTTCATGAAGCTGTTCTGCCTTCTTTGCATAATAATCCGACTGAATAATCATTAAATATACCATACGTCCCATAAGTCCTGCCAAAAGAAAAATACATACAGCAAAAACCAACACGGTTTTCTTTTTATGATACGTTCTGTTTTTTCTCATAATTCTGCCTTTTCCCGTTATCTCTATACTATATGTATTCTCTTTTTTCTATATGAAATGAAAAACGTATTTCGGAAATATTGATACACCTCCCGGCTATATGCTGAAAAATGTATCAATATCCCAAAATACGTTTATCTTCGGATGTCATCCTCCAGTTCTTCCATTCCGTAAGGGTCATCCTCATATTCAGGGTCGTCTTCTTCTATTCCCGCATCTTCATTGGTAATTCCGTCTGAATGTTCGTCATTTTCCTCTACATCCTGAGACTCTCCGTCTCCAAAGCCCTGGTCCAAAATCGTGCCGTAAGGATTGGAAACACCGTCTTTTTCAATATCTGTAAGCTTCGGCACTCCGTAAAAGCCCTCCCATAAAACAGTCTCTTCTGTTGTAGGCTCATCCATATAAATATTCATATAAGGCAGCACCTCTGATAAAATTGCCTGTGCCAGAAACTGAGGATAAGAGCTGGATGCCTGCTCCTCTACATTTGGGGTGTCCACAACTACATAAATCAAAAGCTCCGGATTATCAAGAGGCGCAAATCCGATAAAGGAAACAAGGTAATTTCCTTTTTCCTTTTCATTCAGTTTTTCCGCTGTTCCTGTTTTACCTCCCATGGAATAGCCCTTTACCTTAGACTTTTTACTGGTACCGTCCGTCACACTCATTCCCATATATTCTCGAATATCCGCTGAAACCTCTTCGGATATGGGCTGCTTTAAAATATTAGGCTGAATGCTTTTCACAACTTTTCCGTCTTCATCTGTAATTTCTTTTACCAAATGCGGCTGATAATAGATACCGCCGTTAATGGCCGCTGCCATAGCTGAAATTTCCTGTATCATGGTGCAGTTGAAGCCCTGACCGAAAGCAGAGGTGGACAGCTCCATTTCATACATATTATCTTCTGTAAACAAAAGACCTGTTTCTTCATTGGGCAAATCAATACCTGTTCTGGTACCGAAATTAAATCTCTGCTGATACTCCAAAAATTTGGCTGCACCCATTTTTCTGCCGATTGCCATCATTCCGTCATTGCAGGAATTCTGAATAACCTCCCCTAAGCTTTCTGCGCCGTGATTATCCGGATAAACCGCACAGCGGACATAATCCTCACCGATTTCCTCACCGCCGTCACAGAGAAAACGGCTGTTTTCTGTAATTGCGCCTGACTCTAAAGCTCCTGCCACTACAATGGGTTTTACCGTAGAACCTGGTTCAAAGTTCTGGCTGACGCAGTAATTTTTCCACATGTTAAATAACGCATCTTTTGTTTGCTCGTCATCCATTGCTTCGATTTCTTTTTCTGTATAGCTTCCTGATAAATCTCTGGGATTATTCAAATCATACGTTCCGGAGCTTGCCATTGCAAGAATTTCTCCGTTATTGGGATTTTCTACAATCACAGCAATATTTTCAGCACCCTTTTTCTTTGCATCTTTTTTATTGTTCGGTCCTGCCGACAAGGCACGGTCAAAAGCTGTAATATACTTTTCTACAATACTTTGAATAGTGGCATCCAAAGTAGTCGTAAGATTTTTCCCGTTTACTGCCTCTACAATGGTCTGCTCTAAGGAAGCATTTTCATCTAAATATCCGAATTTTCTTCCGTTGCTTCCGTTTAAGGTACTGTTATAGTACCCTTCCAAGCCCCATGTAGCTGTATTTCCCGCATCGGTAAAGCCGATAACATCACAGGCAAGACTGTCTAAGGGATACACTCGCTTGTATGTATCTTCAAAGTAAATTCCCTTGACATTCTGACGTCTCTTTAATTCCTCTTCTCCCAGCGCTTTTTTGGCTTCTTCATCACTTGGTACTTTATTGGCCTCTTCAAAGCTCTTTTTTTCTTCCATGGTGACTTCTTTTTTCAAAATCTGATACTGGCTGTCCTTTGTCTCTTCATTTTCCAAAAGATTTTCAATTTCACTGTCTTCAATTCCAAAAGCTGTTTCCAGCGCTTCCTTTACCGGCTCTTTATAGGTTTCGTGTCCGTTTACCTCTTTGCAGTCCAAAACAAGGTTATAGACTTTTACACTATTTGCCAGCATGGTTCCGTTTCGGTCTGTAATACTGCCTCTTTTAAAGGGCAATGTCTTATTGGTATACTGCTGCTGAGACTGAGAAAGCACCTGCTGCGTATACTTATTCCCGAATTTTGCATTGATAATCGTAATTCCCACCAATAAACTGACTAAAGCCAGCAGAGCTATTCCAAATACCCCCGCCAGCTTTAATTTCATCTTTTTTGTAAGTTTCCTCTTTTGAGATTCTTGTTTATTCAATCTTCCACCTACTTAATTTTCCGGTACATCCTGATATTGCCGCACATAGTTGTTATTTCCCGGTGTGTAATATTTAATCTGTTCTTCTGTTGCATACTGCATACCCAGCTCGTTAATGGCTCTGTCCTTAATTTCATTTAAGTCCACATTTGTCATTACATCACTGTAATACGCATCATTCTCGGCTTTCAGCTCATTTAACTGAAGCTCTTTTTCTGCTACTGCGCTGCGTTTTGCAGTTAATTCTGCAGTCAGTTTAATATAATGCACACACGCACCTGTTGCCAAAGCACAAATCAGAGAAAGAAATACCATATATCCCCGTCCCATGTTTGTACTTTTTACTCGGTTCTTTCGTGCAGTCCTGCTTAGTTTCTTCTTTGGCTGACTAGGTACCTCATCTAAACGGCGGGCTGCATTTCCATCTTCAAAATAAGCTCCACGCCTTTGCGCTCTTCTGTTGTTATATTCGTTTCGGTTCCTTGTACTTGCCATGAAACTCTCCCCTTATCAGGTCATTTTACCTACTGCTTCACTCTTTCAAACACTCTCAGCTTCGCGCTTTTTGAACGTTTATTCATTTCCAGTTCTTCTTCGCTTGGAAGAATTGGTTTCCTTGTAATCACTTTCCCCTTTGATTGATTTCCGCATACACATACCGGAAATCCCGGAGGGCATGTACAAGGATTTTCGTTTCTTTTAAAAATCGTTTTTACAATACGGTCTTCTAAAGAATGGAAGGTAATAATACAAATTCTTCCTTGGTCATTTAACAGTTCAATCATATCATCCAGCGAATTTCTCAGTACATCCAATTCCTGATTTAATTCAATTCGAATTGCCTGAAACGTTTTCTTTGCCGGATGACCGCCTACTGCTCTCATTTTCATGGGAATTGCACGTTTGATAATCTCAATCAATTCCCCCGTTGTTTCTATTTCTTTTTCCTGTCTTGCCATACAGATATGTTTTGCAATGTTTTTCGCAAACTTGTCCTCGCCGTAATCACGAATAATGCGGTAAAGCTCATTTTCACTGTACTCATTTACAATATTCTTGGCTGTGCGGGGATTTCTCTGGTCCATACGCATGTCAAGAGGGACATCTTCTCTGTAAGTAAAGCCTCGCTCGCTGTTGTCCAGCTGATAAGAAGATACCCCTAAATCTAAAACAATTCCATCAACAGATGTAATTCCTATCTTTTGTAACTCTCTTTTCATGTTGCAATAATTGCTGCGGATAATCGTCACTTGTTCTTTGAACTCCTGCAATCGATTTCCCGCAGCATTTATTGCCGCTTCATCTTGATCTATACCTATCAAGCTCCCCTTGGCAGATAACTGCTGACATATTGCATAAGAATGTCCGCCGCCTCCCAGTGTTCCATCAACATAAATTCCGTCAGGCTTTACCCTTAAGTTCCCTACGGTTTCTTCCAGTAATACGGATTGGTGTTTAAATTCCATTTTTCTCTCCTAGCATACTTAGATAACAATACCCATACTCTGCATACCTTCTGCAATGGCATCCATGTCTTCGTAATTGCTGTTTTCCAACCACTTCTCCTTACTCCAGACTTCGATTCTCGTAAGATTTCCAGTTAATACCACGTCTTTATTGAGACCAGCAAATTCCCGCAGCGTTCCCGGTACGAGTATTCTCCCCTGCTTGTCCAGTTCACACATGGTAGCACTGGCTACAAAGAAACGTAAGAAGGCTCTTGCATTTTTATCATTAAGTGGTAAAGCTTTCAGCTTTTCCTCAAAGGCTTTCCATTCGTTGTTGGGATAAATGGATAAACAGCCATCCAATCCTTTGGTAAGTACGAATTCTTCTCCCAGCTCTTCTCTGAACTTCGCCGGAATAATCATTCTTCCTTTTGCATCTATTGTATGACTATACTCTCCCATGAACATACGAACGTCACCTTCTTTCGTGAGAACTATAAATCTCCCCTTTATAATTCTCTATGACGCTTCACAGGTACTTCTGCCATCAGCCACCCATTTAGCACCACTTTCCACCACTTTCTACCACTTATACGTACATTCTATACTAATCCCATAAATTATGCAAGGGGAAACACATATTCTTTTTCGTTTTTTTCACTTAATTTTAGAGGATTTTTCGTATAAAATCCTAATTTTTTCCATTTAAGGTTTTAAAACTATTGCTTTACAATTCTTAAAAGTATAAAATTAGAAATCAAAAGAAGCAAGAAGGAGCTGAACAACTATGACAACCGGATTACTGCTGGAAGGCGGGGCTATGAGAGGATTGTACACCGCCGGTGTACTGGATGTATTTATGCAAAATCATATTTCCATAGACACTATAATCGGCGTTTCTGCCGGAGCTTTATTTGGAATGAATTACAAATCAAAACAAATGGGACGGGTTTTGAGATATAATAAAAGATTTGCCTCCAGCAAAAATTACATGGGTTTTCACTCACTGATTACCACAGGAAATATTATGAATAAGGATTTCTGTTTTAATAAAATTGTCAACGACTTAGACCCTGTTGATTTTGAAACCTATAAAAACGGAAAAGAAGATTTTTACGCAGTGGTAACGAATATGACAACCGGAAAAGCAGAATATATAAAAATTGATGATTTGAAAAAGGAAGACCAGATAGAATACCTCCGTGCATCCGGTTCTATGCCGTTTTTGTCAAAGCCTGTGATTGTACACGGTAAGAGTTACTTAGACGGCGGCATAGCTGACAGTATTCCTATTGAGAAGCTTATGGATATGGGATGCGATAAAAATATTGTGGTTCTTACAAGACCGGAGGACTACCGAAAAAAGAAAAGTAATACACTCTTTCCAAAAATTTATTATCGGAAATATCCGTATCTGACAGAAGCAATCAATAATCGATATCGAATATATAATCAGCAGTTGGATATGGTAAAGGATTTGGAAACTGCGGGGAAAATCTTTGTGCTGAGACCCTCCAGATTTGTAAATATCAAACGTATTGAAAGGGATTTGGAGAAAATTCAGGAAATGTATGATTTGGGGCAGGAAGATGCTACGAAAAAAATGGATGCGTTGGATGCGTATTTAAGTAACCGTTAAATCTTTCAAAGACGGATTGATTTGGCGTTGTACCTTTTTAATCGTCTGTATTAACTGCGTCATTCCCTTTAAAGGCAGATAATGCGCCTGAACCGGTACAATCACGCTGTCCGCTGCCGCTAATGCGTTGATTGTCAGCATTCCCAAACTTGGCATACAGTCGATCAGAACATAATCATAGGATTTCTTTAACAGTTCCAGATACGTTTTCAATGTTGTTTCCCTGCTCATTGCATTCACAAGCAGCATTTCCATTCCTGACAATTCAATATTTGCTGGAATTAAATCAACACCTTCCGCATGATGCAACATTCCTTCATCCGGATTTATACTCTTATCCCGGATAATACTTTCCATGTGCGTTGCAAGTGTTACCGGAAGATTATCCTGATCTGCCCAACCTAATGATGTGGTCAAATCTCCCTGCGGATCAGCATCTACTAAAAGCACCTTTTTCCCTTCATTTGCCAATCCCACTCCAAGATTTACCGTTGTCGTTGTTTTCCCTGTGCCTCCTTTCTGATTCGCAATCGCAATTACTTTACACTTTGATGTCATCCTCTGACTTCCTCCTTTCTTCTCAAATTTAATAGCCACTCCTTTGTGGGGAATGGCTATGTATGGAAATTTAGGCATAAAAAATCCCAGTTGATTCTTGTAAAACCAACTGGGTATGTAATATCTTGCTGTAAATATTTCCTTATGAATCAGTAAAATACTTTTTATTACCGATTCCTCTTTTGTAAACATACATCTTCCTTTTTGCCGCTATTCAATAAATTATAAAATTCTTCAATTTCATCAAAATCGGATGTTCTATTCTTTATAGGTAGTGCTTCCCAAATATTCCTTTTATATTTTGCTTTAGATTTTTCACCTACTCTTGAATCAATAATTGAAACAATTCCAAAATCCTTCTCACTTCTTATTAACCTACCAATTCCTTGTTTCAATTTTATAATCATCTCAGGTACTAGCACTTCCATTAAGCCATCTTGGCAAATACTTGTTTTATAATCAATAATCGGTTCTGGAACTGGGAACGGTAATTTAAAGATAATTAAATTTGACAATGCTATTCCTTCAACACTGATACCTTCCCAATATGTACCCGTTCCCAACAATACCGAATTAACATCCTTTTTAAATTCAGCAATTGTATCACTTTGTGATGCACTTCCATTTTGTATTAAAACTCTATATGGCACTCTTTCTTTTAACCCTTCGTATACTTCAAGCATATCACTTTTAGCAGTAAAAAGGATCAATGCCTTTCCTTTGGATATTTCCAATATCCGTATAATCTCGTCAATCCCTCTTTCAATAAACCTCTTCCGTTCATGACTTGGGTGAGGCATATCCTCTGTGTAATAAATCATTGCATGTTCATCATAGTTAAAAGGAGAATATTTAGGTTCAGCAATAAAACCTTTCTCCATCGGGAAATTTGTGTTTGCAATAAAATATTTGTAACCTTCTTCATAATCTTCCCCGACGCCACTTGTTATCGTTGCTGATGTCAGTATTGTTGTAAAATCAGCATCCGAAAAAAAGAGACGTTCAGTTAATTTATTAACATCCTTTGGACAATTTGCTAATACTATTCCCTTTTTCCCTTTTCCATTTAAAGTCATCCAAAATATATCTTCACACTCTTCTTTCAGCATAGCTGTCCAAAACTCTTCCTGTAACTCCAATGCTTCTAATTCTGCATCATAATCTTTATTTCTATAAGAATCATCTACTCCAAACTGCATAGATACTTCCAAAAATATATCATGAACACAGTCTTTTAATCCTTGCAATGCCGGAATGTTTCGGTCAAGATAATATCTCTCAATTTCACGATTTTCTTTTTTTGCTATTCTATCCTGATCTTTTACTTGTAAGTTTAAAGAATCAAAAACGCTGTCCAAATGTTTATAATATCTTTTAAGTTTCTTATCAATTGTATTTCCCAATCCTCTGGCAATTTTTCTTGCTTGCTCAACGGTCCTTTGCAGTGAAATATAACTTACCTCTGTTGTATATGAATTTCTAACTTTACCTTCCAAGTTATGTGCTTCATCTATTACAACGAATTGAAATCTATCTGTAATAATTTCTTTTGAAAAATTATGACGCTTTCTTAAATTTATCGTCAATAAATCCTGATTGCATAAAATAATTCCATTTGTGGTTAATAGTTCATGCCTCAAGCTATAATAGAAACAGTAATCTTTATGAACGCAATTCTGCCTACAAAATACAGGATTAAACTCTTTTACATTTATTTGATTCCATATATTATCTGGTATATAAATATCCCAATCTGCCTTCTGACATCCGCCTTTTTCAATTTCCGCATATATTTTTCTAATCGTTTCATCTTTTTCACAAAGGAAATACGCATCACATCTATATTTGCATAGAAAATGATTCTGCCCTTTTGCAAGAACTATATCTGGATAGTATCCAATTATATCCTCGATGATTTTAATATCCGCTGCTAACTGCTCCTGTAATGCAATGGTGGATGTCGCTATTACTATCGGCTTTTTATATCTCTTATGATAATATAAAAGAGGTACAATATAAGCAAATGTCTTTCCAATTCCAACGCCTGCTTCGACTACAATATGCTGTCTATTCTTCATTGCATCTGTTATTTCAAAAGACATATCCCATTGTCCCTCTCGATTTTCATATCCTTTTTCAATCGCAGTGTCTATAAAAAAGGAATATACATCTCCTCCGATATTTTTAAAATCCTGCTTCCATTTTTCATCTTGTTCTTTTTTCTCAGCTTCATTGTACCAAAAATCTAATGCCATGTATCCTCCCAATTAATTTTCCCTATTATAAATCTTTATAAAACCAAAAGTCAAAAATTCCATCCATTTACCTCATATCATCCCGTCCGTTTAGTCCTCTTTCATCCTCAAATTCCGTACAAAACAGCTCTGAATATCGCCAAATATTAAACTTTTTAATATCTAAACAGTTCCCCTCCCAATATTTCCTTGATGTATTCGTGAACAAATCGAAACAATTCACAAAGCCCCCCTATATAAGCAGAAATAACTACACCCTCTCTGAATGTCATTATCAACACCTCCGCTTTTATTTTATAGTAATAGAAATGATGCTTTGAATTTTCAAAAATGCAAAAAATCTTTTAGATATATAAAGCTCATTATTGTCCTTGTTGCATATCTATATCAGAAACTTCAGCATAAAAGTTATTTATGTAATTATTGATAACTTGAGTGTTATGAGCTATTTTCTTTTCTATATCGGTAAATGTCATTCCTTCGCCCACTATTCCATTTTCTTCAAGAAGTAATGCCCAATCCAAAATCTTATTTCTCACCGTACTCATAATTCTATACAATTCACTTTTCGTAGAAAAAAATTGATACTTGGTGGGTATAAAATCCATATTAGAATTAAACCATTCGGTTAAGGTTCCATTTACAGATAAACATACTGTACCTTCACTTGAGTTATACACATCTTGTAATTCTGAAATTGAAGTAGGTATCGGCATTTTAGAAACCAAATCTGATATGTCAGCAGATAAGACCATTGGGATCCAGCCATGATAAGGATTCCATGCTTTAATTTCACCTGCTATATTCCGATATTCCGGAACTTCTTGTTTGTACCCATTTTGCTCTTGGCTTATCCATTCTTCAAACTCTTTCAGATTAAGCTTTCTGGCTACTAAGTAAGCCTTTCTCATCAAAGATTCAATAGATATTTTTTCATCTAACGCCTCTCTTTGTAATTCAATTACTATTCCCACTTTTGTTCACCACCTATAATATCGGAGCAATAGTTGCAAGGATACCCGAAGCAATTAAACTGCCTGCTATACCAATAGATAAATTTTTAATTTCAGTCAATACCATTTTTATTTTACTCGGATTTTCTCTCTTTTGTAATAAAACTTCTTTCACTTTAGCATAATTAAACTCTTGGGTTATTGTCTGCTCTTGTAAAGAATTGTTTGTTCCTTGCTGAATTTGTATTCCTGTTGCCTCTCCATAAAAATTATTTGTGTTATTTACTATTCTCTCCCTCTCCTCCATGATCTTCTCTCCTCTATTTTTAGTTAAATCTGTAACCTTCTCAATATCCATGTTAATCACATTTGTAGAATAATTTATTTTTAAAATTATGTATTTTTCTTTTATACCATTCTTCAATTCCCGTTCAATAAAATCACCTTCTTCAAAAGGTATATCAAAAGCTTGCGTTAATAGTTTATTTACCGAACTTTGCAGATTCACTCTTATACCATGATAAAGGTCACCGTTTACTTTCATTAATGTTACTGGTTTCAAATCTCTTGCAAGTAATCTCATTCTTTTCCTCCACACTACACCACTTTTTTTATGCATGTACTATTCTCATTACGAATTTTCTCCACAAAAAGTCACAAATTCCATCCATTCGGCTCGTATCATCCTGTCCATTTAGATTTTCTATATCCGCAAATTCCGTACAAAACAGCACTAAATACTGCCAAATATCACGCTTTTTAAGGCTCCGACACACTAGGACACAAAATATTCTGCCAAGTATTCATTTGCTTCTTTCTTATATTATAAATTATCCCACATCTTTCCTCAATCCCTATTTTCCATGCGATAACTTACGATAATTTGGGGGAAGATACACTATTTTACGT
>SKEY01002464.1_pt1 | contig 19196 bp, 24 predicted proteins | sample 4843871 | NCBI WGS metagenome assembly SKEY01 (sample SAMN11008797, study PRJNA524170) | human gut metagenome | biome: Human fecal sample; material: Feces; isolation source: fecal sample from pouch patient p36 | host: Homo sapiens | place: Israel: Tel-Aviv | collected 2016-12-04 | reverse complement strand
CCTGCTCCATAGATATACCGTTATTGGCAAATCTGACTTTTACTTTCATATTACCGATCCGGACCAGATAAGGATTTCCTACTTTATTCAGAAAAATATCTCTCCGTTCCTGAAGCGATTTATTTCTGTCTGCTTTTATCATCCGTAGATCAGTCATTTCATTGATATCTACGTCACTGAAATCCTGCTCCAGATAATTTCTATATTCCTCTGCCGTCATGCACTTCTCCTTCCATTCCCATCTGAATCCGTACTGCTTTCAGTACCCGATCCAGGCTCCACTTATTTACTCTTCCGCATTTCTCAATAATGCATTTTGTAGAAATGCTCATAACCTGTTCAGCCAATGCCAGGCTTCCTTTTCGGATCCCTGTCATATCGTATTTACTGATAAAAACATGTGTTGGTAAATACCGCTTCTTATATATTCTTGATGTCAGCGGAACTACTGTAATGACTGAACTGTATGTATTCGCTTTGTTGTTGCTCACTACGATCACCGGTCTTACTCCGCCCTGAACCGAAGTAATCGGGAACATACCGAGATCTGCCCATAAGATATCTCCTCTTCGTATTGTCACTTGTCATCTCTCCAATCTTTTTTATTTGTAAAGCTTTCATAGCGCTATATTGGCTCCACAGGGATACGGCAGAGTTCCTTTCCAAGACGGAAAGCTCTGCCGCATAACCTCTATAGCCAATTTGATTATTAAACAGTGCTCGCTCGATTCTATTTATCCTCGATACCCCGAATCGTTACTCCTGCATCTGCAGGAAGGGAATAATAACCTGTCCGGATGCTACACTCCGGACCACAACCCAAAAACTCTCGTTTCCAGGCTCTGGCAGTTCATAGGTTTACCAGTTACAGACTTCTCAGGGTCTGCAAGTGTATCGCATCTCACACATGTCATCGCATCACCAGCCTGCCGACTGGCTTTGGTCAGTGCTTTTTCGCAGCATTATTGACTCTAAATAGTTTCTTACGTCTTTATAATCCTATAGCGGCATCTTCCTCGTGCTCACTGTATGAAATGTCACGTCAGTTATTATTGGATATTCAGTTATCATGGTGCAATTTAGGGAGTCCTTAAAGCTCCTCTAATTACTAAAGTCAAATGACTTCGGCAGATGCAAAAAATTTTCAAAATTTTTTTAAAAAAATTCTTTCATATACATTTCACGCATTTTATTAAGGATCGTTTTCAGCTTGTAAGCTAATACCTGTCTGGAAATCCCCATAATCTCTGCCATCTGTGTCTGTGTCTTGTTTTCAAAGAAAATGCCGTAAATAATCATGCGTTCCTCGGTATTCAGCTGATCGATCACTTTATGAATATCCTGCTGTTCCATTTTTTTCAGCACACTGTGTTCCACGTCGCAATTCAGATCTGGGAAATCCTCAATCATGTATCCCTCTTCATCTATGGACTGCCCACTGTAAGGTACTTCCCGCAGCATCCTGTCCACGACCTCCCCCAGTTCGTTCTTGATCTCAACTTTTTTTGCCTTGCTGCTTCTGTAAAAATTGTTCATCGCATACGCAACTTCTTTTGTAATCTCGATCATTTCTCCGTCAATATTTGCGTAGTACTTTCCTTCATAAAAATATGGGTGTTCAATATACATATCCGTTCCTCCTGAATTTGAAATCTTGTTGCTTGTTTCAAATCCAGAAGGTGGACCTCTGTTTAGGATCATGCCTGCTCCGCCTTTATCCTGCCGGGACATCCCCGCAGTTATTGGCTGAAAAATTCAGGCATGAAAAAAAGCCCCAGTAGTTTTTTCTTAACTACCGAGGCTTTCGTCTCTTTCTTGTATTCAGTTATCTATGCCTTCTTTCATCAGCATAATCATTGTATCAGGATAAAGTTCACAAAGTATCCGCAATCCATCCCCATAAGTTCATGCTATTACCAGAATCGTACATATTTCGATATAAAAAGTTCAATATGCTATTCTTCTACTTTTTCACCATCTATATAGAGTTGAAATTTATCGGGATTATTGACAACATCATAGTCCTTTCCATATTCTACTGGTCTGTATTCAGCTATCATCACTGATTCCCCGTCCTTAATATCCTCTTTCCATAAATAGATGTTCATATCAAGGCTCGTAGCATATCCTCTGTCCGTGGAGAATTTTATCGAATAAAAAGAATTATCCTTGTACATCTGCAAAAGTTCTCTTGCAAAAGCTTCTTTATCCTCGATATGTCCCCGGTTAGCAACCACGGTTAAACTTTCGTCCCGGTTCATGGAAAACGTACTTACTACATCTGGTTCACTTTCCCTATTACTGGGTACTGATTTCCAATAAAGGATTCCAACAACAATTATCAAAATCGCTAATCCCGAGATTGCTGCAATTTTCTCATAAGTATTTTTTCTCACATCCATACCTCCAATAGCAGAATCACATCTTGTTCTATAGAACTAATTTAACACATTTCAATTATCATGGAAAGATGCATTCACTATCTAAAGTCAGATAAAGAACAAAAAAAGAAGAGCTGCCTGCTCTTCCTGATTTTCCATATCTCTATTCTAATAATGCATGAATTACTCTGATGATTTTCTCCTGTTCCTTTGCCGGAAGATTTTCTATTTTCGCTGCCAATTCATTGGTAACTCCTGTAACTGAACGTGCCACAACATCAATTAAAAGTGTGTCTGCCGAAACCTCTAACACATTTGCAATTGCAACAAAGGTATCCAGCTTCGTAACTTTCAATCCTCTCTCTATTACACTCACATGTGTCGGACTTAAATTCACTAACGCAGCCAGTTCCTCTTGCGTGAGATTCTTTGCTTCTCGAGCAGCCTTAATCCGCCGTCCTACTGCTTTCAAATCCATCGTAACACCTCCTCCAGAACGAATCATCGTTCTGAAATCAGTATACCGATTGGTAATTGAAAGATACAGAATCCGCGAAGCAAGATATAGTTCTATAGAACTATTTCGCAGAATAATTGAAATAATTTTAAAAGAAGCCGCCAAAAGAATATTTTGTATTCTCTTGCAGCTTCTTTACTTTTTATTATTGATTACTGTACAACACTCATGCTTTCATCAATCCATTTCTGAACCATTTGAACACTCACATTAAGATAGTGGGCTATTTTATCAACTTTCATTCCATCCGCAGCCATGGATAATGCTGAGGCTTTTGCTTTTTTCAGCTCACCACTTTCAATACCTTCACTATAAATCTGTTCCATTTCACGGCACATGAATTCCACCCCTTTCTGTGTTTCCTTCAATTCGTATACTCTGTCTGCAAGTATCTTACTGTGCATATCTTCCGCATTTTTACAATGAAGATCATGCATCAGCCTGCCTAACTCCGTATCTTCTTGTTTCTTAGAATTTACATAGATAATATGAGCCTCGTCTTTGAAATTCTCACTGACTTCTTCGATCTTCCTGTTTATATGATAAATTGGAAGTCCATAGCCAAGGGCATCATCTCTGGTGATGAAAATCACATAACTTTCCGGCAGTTCATCAAAATCCTGCCCCGGATTTAATGTATTCATATCCATCAGTCCACTATGATATCTTGCCCGTTTCGGAGATGCACCTTCATTATCCTGTTGGATTTCTACATCCATCTGCTTCCCGTCAGAGTCTCAATACAAGTCTCTTTTTTCGACAAAATTTTCAAGCAAATCTAAAGTCTCTTGATGTGGATTCGATTAGCCTATCTCTTTCTTTTGAGGTCATACTCATTAATTCTATATTTGTGTATTTCTTCACTGTCTCGTCAACCGCCTTATTTTGCATAGAACACTTCATTAAAGAATGGTTCATCTTTCAGCATTTCCGGTATATACATTGTCATAAAATCCATCAAATCGTTGCAGAGCATATTATATTCTGCAAATTTTTCATCTGTATTGACTCCACCTTCACTACGAACAATTTTACTAAACTTACTGTTATATCGTTCCAAGCCAGATGTTAAACTTCTGTATTTATGTGTATGCTTTTGGTCAGCAAACACAACCTCAATACAATCGAGCCATTCATGGATGATATCATTCTTGTCGGTTCTACCACCAACTTCCATCTTAAGACCATTGTTGATTTTATAGGAAGTATCATCCATATGGTCTCCAAGAATATGGATATAATATAGCAGTTTACAAAAACTTTCCTGTTTTTTGGTATCTCCATTAAAATCAAAGATTGTTCCCATCGTATTTATCATTACAGCCTGTCTGCTTGGCCACGGTTCACCCTGCACCCCGGAATAAGGATAATCCCATCCACGATGAGTATAACTTCTATGTGTACTTGGAGATGCTGATATCTTTATTTCTGAAATATTTTTAGGTATTCCTTTCACACCATAATAATTCAAGGTATCTAATGCTTTTTGTCCAGACTCATTGAATTGGTCAATCGTCAAATAACAGGCACATTCAATTGCCTTAACCTCGTCTCGGACACTCTTATCATTGTCAATTTCCTTAAAATACTTAAATAGAACCCCCAACATCAGCTTGTCGTGTTCATGTCGCTCATACGCCTCGGTCTTGACAGGCAAAGAGAATACTAATGCAACAACACAGATACATATTAATATTCGTTTTGCAATTTTCATTTTATTTCACCTGCTCAAACACAATTGTCTTAATAACACCTAATTTTTTCCTTTCCTTTGCTTTGAACTCAATAACATACGTATCATGAGTGGTATCTTTGGCATCAAAGATTTCTACCTTCACAGTAGATTTTTTGCTCCAGTCCTGATCTTTTATCTTTTTGCTGGTATAAGTCACTTCAAAAGATTCCAGTTTATCGCCTTCCCTTTCAACTCCCTTTACTTTCCAGTCTGTATATGCTTTAGTTTTACCGCCCTCTGTAACAGTCACACTAATTACAGAATCTGCAGATACGCAATTCGCAGGGATAACTAATGTATCCTTATCAAATTCAGCATCAGCAGTAATACCAACGGTATTAAATGTAAACAGATTCTGAAGGATATCGGTTAAGAACACTTCATTACCGGAAGAATTGAGAATTCCATCAATTCGTTTCTTTTCACTATCTGAAATATCCAATTCTTCAGCCACTGCAAACAACATCTCACAGTTAATTTTCAGTGGTTCATATACAGGTGGAAGTTCTGTTTTTCTTGTTTCCTTAAGTTCCTTGTTGTATTCCTTTATCTGTTTCTTTTCATCTTTCGTAGCATCATCAGAAATTTTTACTTCCTTCACATCCGCCATGTACTGCTCATTCAGTTTTGCCTGTTCAGCAGTAAGATAATTAATATTATTCAACGTGATATCGTATGCCTTTTCAAGGTATGCCTTATTATTTGTCTGTGCGTATAAATCCATGTATATCTGTGCTGCAAAAGTTCTTAATGACCATTCTGTATTTTCCGTATTTTCCATAAGGAGGTCTAAATACTTTTCAGCAACAGACACATACTCATCAAATGAATATACTTCAGATGCCGCAACAATTGCGTTAGGTAAAGACTGTGCTAAGTAGTAATCCTTTCGGAAAATTTCTGCCTCCAGTTTTTCGTATTCAGTAATAGCTTCTAAGCATTTTACATAATCACCGTTCTGGTAATAACATTCTGAAAGTATTAACCAGTAATTACCGAATGCAGAATATGTTTCTTTTTCAGATTCAAAGAACTGAATTCTCTGCATGTTGTTGCTGTTATTCTTATATTTTACGAAATCTTTTACTGATTTTTCATTCAGCGTAAGTTCTTTTGGAAGTCCTTCTTCTCTTACAATTTCAATCATATATGTAAAGGCACGTTTTCTGCTATCATGTAAATTTGCATCTTCTTCATCATCCAATGCCCATCCATCCTGCAAGAACTGTGAATCTAACTCATCATTATATGATTTATAACTGTTAACGGAATCAACTGCCATATAAATTGCAGATGCCGCTAACTGTTTTATATTTCTTGAATTTGTTGCACTAAGTAATGCTATCGGATTTGGCATAGCTTCTCTAATAGCCTGTGCTTTATTCTGGTCATATAAATACTGAAGTCGTTCTCTTTTTACATTGACCATACGATACTTTTCAATAATATCCAAAAGACTACTAAGATGACTTTCAGTTAATTCATTTACCTTTTCTGGATTTGTGTTATTAATCAAAGATGCATAGGCTTCTTCCAGAAACATTCTGCTATTCTTTGATGAGTTCACTTCCTGCGACAAGAAAGCTAAATAGTTAAGCATTGCAATGGAATTTTTCTGTGATTCATTAAGGTCAATCTCTGTTACTTCCTTATTGATAACCACGTCATTTTCCGTATCTGTGTTAACCTCTTCTTCAGTAGATGCATCAGTCTCATCGTCACTATCTGTATCTATATTCGTAGAAATTTCAGTCTGATTTGTATCATCTGACTCTCCACTTTGTGGATTTGCAGTACTGCAACCGACCAAAGTGAACACCAACAACAATGCTATCACTTGTACCAACCATTTTTTCATAATAACTTTTCCCAACCTTTGCTTTTGTTTTCTAAATATTAATCTCAGTATTTTTTAATTACGTTCTGATGTTGTCCAAGCATCATTATTTACGTTTGATTGAAAGCTGAGTTTTGAACATTTTAGACATGGCTTTTTTACCTTTACTTGTACCCAGATCATCTATTTTCATTTCACCTTTGAATACAAGTTCCATAATTCCTATGTAAGCCTCTCCTAATGCTGCTGTAATCACACCAGCAGTGCCAGCAGAAATTGCTCCTCCAGCCACTGTTCCCACACCTGGAATAAACTTCAGTATATTTGATACTACTGTCTTACCAAGAAGTGTTGCTCCTCCAGTTCCGATTGTTGATGAAAGAAGTGCCGTAATAATACTTTTATTAATATCAAAACCAAAGATAACCGTGATAGATGCAATCATTCCGAGCTGAGTAGGAATCAGTAATGCACAGTCAGAGAACGGAATCGGTGCAGCTCCTTCACCTGCCGCCGCAACTGCTGCAGTTGCTACCGCCGCCTGTGCACGGCGCTTTTTTTCTTCTAAAGATGCAATCTGTACGTGTTGTAACGTATCCATCAGTTCTTCCGGTAACGCTTCACCCATTACTTTTATAAGAACATCAAGTCCATAGGATTTCGCTATGTAGTCATCATCAATTTCATAGTCTTCTGCAAGCACCGGAATAACCTGTACCACATCAAGATTTTCTTCTAACAGCATTCTTCTCATCTCACCAGCCTTCTTCTTTGAAAACGACTGTGTCAATACGATGATAATCGGCACCTGTGTAATCTGATTGTCCTTAGATAATTCCTTCAACCATTCAATTTCTTCTGGCTCTACTCTATTTGATGCTGTATTGATACAGTACCAAATACAATGGATTGCTTTATTAATATCTTTGGTAGCAAGCCCTTTACTGATGGTATCTATTACCTCTTTTTTTACTTCAGTTTGTACTCCTTTTCCTAACTCAAATCCACGAGTATCATAGATTGCAAGCGGAATTCCTTTTTTCGCAAGTTTTCTCATGTGGTCAGTAACAGGTTTTCCCATTCCCGTTTCAGCAAGTTTTTCACGGAATACGGAGTTAATCAGAGTACTCTTTCCTACTCCTGTTTTTCCTGCCACAATGATGTTTAATGTACTTAAATTGTTAATTTTATCAGCGATTACATCTAACGCTTCTTGAGCGATTTTATCAATATCAACTGCCATGTAATATTCCTCCTACGATTCATTCTTTACGATTTCAGGTCCCATATTATCGAAATCAATTTCTTCGTTCTTCAATGAACTTTTGTACAGCTTTTTACCACACTTGTCGATAAGCACCGGAATTACTGCAAACCCAATTATAGTAAGAGCAATGCTGCCAATAATCCATATAGCCTTATAACTTTTCTTCTCTTTCATGTTCTTCCTCCATTCTGTGAATGAGCGTCTATTACATAGCTTGTAAATTTTGCGGCAAATTTTATTCGCTCCTTATTTGTTCAAACATGACACCTAGATTTTGTAAGTCTGAAACAATGGAAGTAAGGTCTTCATTACCACTGTTACTTCCAATACCATCTTATGTACTATGCCATCATCAAAGCATTCCTTGAATACCTGTAAAAATCTATTCTTTAAAGTCTCATCTCCGAAATATGAATTCAAGTCTCCACAATGTGATACTTTCTTTCCGGATTCTGATAATCGTTTACCCCAAAGATCCTTCTATGCGAAGCGTAATATCTGACGGATACTTTTTTCCGTGATATTTAACCATTTCAAATTTTGTCATTACTTCATTTCTCCTCTCACGGATATATCCCGTTTATTCATTGCTTGTCTTTATGCATTCCCCATCTGGGAGAATAAATGCCTGTTCATAAGTAACATCTAACACATCTGCTATCAGCTTTAATTCTTCCAAAGAAACCGTATTTCTTTTCAACTTCTTACCAAAGTTCTGTGGTGTCTGCCCTATTCTTCTAGCCAATTCAGAAACACTAATGTTTCTTCTGCTACATAGTTCTTTAATCATTTCGGATGTTGTCATAGTGTTCCTCCATCCACTCTGTCATACTATATTACTAAAATCATTATAAACCATTTGGTTTAAAAAAACAATCACACTACTGAAAAAGCACCCTGCCGAAGCAGAGTGCATTAATCTCTAAAACTATGCAGTTTCTTCAATGCAGAGGATGATTAACTTACCATCTTCACACAGAACATTCAAGTTTTCTCCAGACTTAAAGTCTGTTTCCTGCAACCATGATTCCTGAAGTCTTATCTGAGGAACTTAAAACCATCTTCTTGCTGCAGCGAACATACTGCAAGCCTTTCTTTCAGTCTGTACTCCGTACACTTTAAATTTTCTATCTCTAACCATATGTACCTCCATTTTTTCTATTTTTTTACACAATCTTGTATCAAATTGCTAGTAAAGAGTTAATAAGACTCATTTTGCTTTGGATATAACAATACTGTCCAATCAGCTGCATCCAACTATTATATTTGTTCTTTTCACACACCTTCCGGCATATGTCATTTTCCAGAAGCACACAGAACATATTGTCATAATCAAATGCCCAAACAGCACCCTTCACGTGATTTTCCATTGCTTTCTGATCTATGCTTTTTAACCGGCTGACCATTTTTTCAATTTCTCCATTCCCCAGGTTACCGATATTTTTACAGATAAACCGAAAGAATTTCAACGTTGCATATTCATCATGCCAATGGAACTCTTCCGGGTTGTTTTTAATTTTGCTGGCTCGTTGCTGCTCTTTGATGATCTGAGCAGCCACGCCTTTCATCGAATCTTCGTATCTCATATTACTCACCTACTCTTCCTCAACGCCCAGTGACGGTTTGAATCTTTTATCCTTTGCCTGCGGTACCACAATCTCATAAAAATAAAATCCCAAATACCCAAGTGCCTGCTTCTTCATCTTATAAAAAGAAGTTCTTCCGATTCCCAGCTCCTGCTGTACTTCTACATCCGTCTTACTGTAATGGCTGCAAAAACAGGAATGAAGGATCTCACTGAGCATCACACCATTCGGTGCATAGAACTTCACTAATGTCATTCCACGATAGATCATGTCAGATAAGCCATATATGATCATCAGGTTATTCATTTCCCGGTGCATCTTCGGCACATTCAGTTGATTATTATATATGCTCAAGTAACTCAACGCATATGCCATATCTTCATTGATTTTCTCCTGACACTCCATATCCAGTTCTTCTAATACAATCTGATTCTCCAGGATCAGCTTCTGATAACCTGTCATCAGCTTTTTAATATCTGTATAATGTCTCTCAATCGTAGCTTCCAGATAATCCTGTGCATGGCTTGCCATCTGGAATGTAATCTCTTTCATTGATTTAATTGCATAATCTCTGTCTGTCATCTGTTTCTTATTCTCCTTATCACAATCACACTAACTGGCGGTCTTTCAGACCAGTTCGCTTTCCCCATGATTTTGATGGGAAGCAATTACTTACTACAACTTGCAGAAGAGGATATCCAAAAGGCATTGTGGGAGCTGCCTTTGCTGACCGGAATCCATCTTCTTATGTAAAACCTGCAGGGATATAAAGGGAAAGTGACTACCTCTGCCGGTTAATAATCCAAATACTATCGTCTATATCGATCTCTCCTTATGCTGTTTTTCTCTCCATGAACCATTTATCCACTTCATAGAATAAATGGCTTTCCTTACCCTGTACCATACAGGTGTACATCATTCCTACACCGCCTGCTTTTCTGCTTGCACATCTCTCGATTTTTATAATTCTGTCAATACTATATTTTCTGCCATCCTCCCAGGTAAAGAATATGGGAACCAGCTGTCCGTCTTTGCGAAACTCTGCCACTACATCTACATATACTTTATTCATGCCGGCACCTCACTCTAAAATTTCTATCGCTCTTGGCGATGCCGGGATCCTGCGGATATATCCGCTCTGCTCCAACTGTCTGATCCTTGAAAAAGCAGATGACGCTGATTTCAGACCGAGCAGCTTTCCAAATTCCCGGACTGTGGGCGGATACCCATGCTCATCCTTATATTTCAAAATGCATTGATAACTTTCTTCCTGTTTTCTTGTTAATGCCTGTTTCAACTCTATCCCTCCCGTTACCCATGAAAATAACTATGTGGATGGACCGTGTGCGTACCAGCGTCTAAGTGGCATAAGACTTTATCCTGATACATTGCCGCCCGCTGTATGCTGAAATATCCAAACCGTCGTCTGATCTCATCTACAGTGCGGTCCATTTTTTCTAACTTTTCTTTTTTCTCCTGATTTCCAAATAAATCCAATTGCACCGGAATATCCTCTAACACCAGACCGGAAGCCCGGATACCAAGACTTCTGATAGGATGTTTCCATTTATAATTGTCCTTAAACAACTGAAATGCTGCTTTTACAATCTCATCTGTGATATTCGTCGGCTGCCGCAAATGTATCTGCCGTGTAAAACTGAACAAGCCATTATCCCGAACCGTTATTTCAACTGTCCTGCATTTAAACCCGTGTTTCCGCAACCGTGCAGCTACACTTTCTGCCAATGCCATTTGAATGATCCAGACGTCCAGATCATTTTCCAAGTCCCTCGGTGTTGTGGTGCTATTGCCTATCGACTTTACCGGAGCTTCATACCCTTCCTTACAAACCGGATCTTCGTCCCAGCCATTTGCGAAAGACCACAATACATTTCCTATTTTCCCGAAATGGCTCTCTAATAACTTTTCATCTGCTTCCGCAAGCTGCCCGATTGTCCGGATGCCCAGCTTTTGCAATTTCTTATTTGTCTGCCTGCCTACATACAGCAAATCTGACGCCGGAAGCTGCCAAATCATATCTTTGTAATTCTCGTGATTAAGCTCTGTAATGGCATCCGGCTTTTTGTAATCAGAGCCGAGTTTCGCATAAATCTTATTCCAGGAAATTCCAATGCTTACAGTTACGCCAAGTTCATATTTGATCCGGTGGCTGATTTCTCCCGCAATCGTCATTCCACTGCCCTTCAGATTTCCACTGTCTGATACATCCAGCCATGCTTCATCAATGCCATAAGGTTCGATCTTGTCCGTATACTCAGAATAAATTTCCCTTGCCATTTTTGAAAACCGTAAATACAGATCCATCCTCGGAGGCACTAATACGATTTCCGGGCAAACCTGTTTTGCCTGCCACAATGCCATTCCGGTTTTTACACCCTTTCGCTTGGCAATATAATTTGCTGTCAGTATAATTCCATGCCTTGCGTCTGGATCGCCGCCAACCGCCAATGGCATCCCGGCAAATTCCGGGTGATGCAGCATTTCCACACTTGCATAAAAGCAGTTCATATCACTATGCAGGATTATACGTTCACTCAAATTTCCCACCTCCGGTTCTTTTTTGAATTTTCATATCTTATCAATTTCTGTACACTAAGTATAAATCTACATTTTGGAGATAGTCAAGTAACATGTTGGTTGTTTTTCTCCTTTTTGGAGATTTTGCTTGATTTTCTTTCTGACTTGCTATATAATTACATACAGAAAGTTTAAATAGAAATGAGGCGGACTAATGCGAGATTTCGGGAAGATATTAGCAGAAAACAGAAAAAAGAAAGGATATTCTCAGGCAGAACTGGCAGAACTGCTTTCTCAGGAAGGCATTCAGGTCACTACAAAGGCAATCTCCAAATGGGAGACTAATGCAAGGGAACCATCTTTACATGTTTTCCTGAAACTTTGCCTGCTGCTTGACATTGAAGACATATATGAATCCTTCTTTGGCGAGAACCCATATAACATTATGAGCGGATTAAATGAAGCAGGCAAAAATAAGCTAATTGAATTTGCAGGTATTTTAAAGGCTTCCAATATGTTCGCCCGTACAACTGCAAAAATTATTCCATTCCGTCATCCCGTGGAAATATTCTGGGAACCCGTTTCTGCCGGTACCGGAAACTATCTGGAAGACTCTGCAAAGGAAATTTATGATGTAGGGCATCTTGCCCCTGAGCAGACAGACTTTGGTGTGCGGATATCAGGTGACAGCATGGAGCCACTGTATCACACAGGCGATGTTGCATGGATCCATAAAAAAGATTCTATTGCCAATGGAGAAGTTGGAATCTTCTACCTTAATGGCAATACTTACATCAAGAAATTACATGATGAGCCGGACGGCGTTTATCTGATCTCCCTAAACGAGAAATATCAGCCTATCCATATTTTAGAAACCGACTCTTTTAAGATTTTCGGAAAAGTTATCGGGAAATGTAAAGGCGCTGAAATCCCAGGATTCCAGTAGGTTCAATGGCAGACTACTTAATCTGCTGATAATCCAATACAAAGGAAGTGATTGAATGGCAATCAATAATACACTGAAAGATATTCGTGAAGAGCGAAATCTCATTCAGGCAGATTTGGCAGAAGCCGTTGGTTCCTGCAGCCAGACCATCGGACGCATTGAACGAGGGGAAAGAAACCCATCCCTTGAGATTGCAATCCGACTGGCACATTACCTGAAAATGCCTGTAGAAGATATTTTTCAAGTTGAAGACTAAGATGTAAAAGCCAGAGAAAAAAACCGAGGAACAATCCCCGGTTTTTCTTTTAGTAAAAAATCAGCTTATTTCTTTATTTTCCTTTCTACCTGCCCCGTCAATCAGGTCATAGCTCATATCTAAAAAATCTAGTATCTTTGCTTCACTGACAGAACCATCCAGCAAAATCGTAATCCAGTGCTGCTTGTTCATGTGGTATCCCGGTAAAAAACCATAAGTCTGAATAATCATATTAGTCATGTCCGGCTCACACTTTACATCCATGACATCCACCGGATTGTTTCCTTCTAATCCCAATTTTGTTCTGTCAACCGTCATGATAACTGCATACCATTTTCCATTTTTATGTCGCAGTACTGCACTGTCCGGCGATTTACTCCATAAATATTCTGGAACTGTGCCATATTGCTTCTGCACATATTTAAAAATCTCTTCTTTCTTCACAATCTGTTCAACTCCTGATTCTTCTGATATCCTGCCCATAATCATAACACATTTTCGTATGCGGTACTACCTGCCAAATTCTTTTGCGTTTTCCCGGTTCTCCTGACTTTAACTTATAGAGGGGTAAAACAGCAAGGACAGGAAGTGTATATACACTTCCGTAAAACACGCAATTTAGGGAACCCAACCCTAAATTGAGATTCATAAAAAATACTATATTCGCAGTGCAGGAAAAGGAGGCAATCAGTAATGGCAAACAGAAAAAGAACCGTACAGATTTTATTTTGTGTCACTCCAGAGGAAAAGAAGCTCATCCGTCAGAAAATGATACTATCCAAAACCAGAAACATGGGAGCTTATCTTCGGAAAATGGCAATTGATGGGTATATCATCAATACAGATACTTCCCCGATTAAACAGGTCTATGAAGAAATGCACAAAATTGGTGTAAACATCAACCAGATTGCAAAAAAAGTAAATACCACAGGAGATGTGTATTCTGAAGATATGGAAGAACTGAAAGGAATGATGAATGAGTTATGGCGTATATTAAGATCTTCCCCATTAAAATAACGGATAAAAAAGCATTGGATTACATTATGAATCCAGACAAGACAGATGAAAAATTGCTAGTTTCCAGTTTTGCCTGTTCCCCAGAAACGGCAGATCTGGAATTTGCCCTCACACGGGAAGCTGGGAAAAAGAATGTTATGGAAAAGGGTGACAATCTGGCTTTTCACTTGATTCAGTCTTTTAAGCCTGGCGAAGTGGATGCAGAAACCGCCCATTGGCTTGGCCAGGAATTTGCCGATGAAGTGTTAAAAGGAAAATATGAATATGTCATCAGCACCCACGTTGACCAAAATCATATTCATAATCATATCATTTTCAATGCAACCAGCTTTGCTGATCACCATAAATATGTTTCAAACAAACGAAGTTATCACAAGATCTGCCGGATCAGCAACCGCATTTGTCAAGAAAATTGTCTTGTCACCAGTATGCCGACTGGAGAAAAAGGGAAAAGCTATAAAGAGAATATGGAGCACCGTCGTGGAAACAGCTGGAAATCCAAATTGAGGGCTACCGTTGATAAAGAGATTTGGTCTTCTGTCAACTATGAGGAATTTCTTCAAAAAATGAAACTGGCAGGATATGAAATCCGACAGGGAAAGAACCTAGCATTTCGAGCACCAGAACAGATCAATTTTACAAATATGAAAACTCTTGGCAACTACTATTCCGAAGAAAATATACTTCTCCGCCTTGAAAAAAATCGGCATAAAACAAAAGTTCCCCGGAACGCATCCAGGGAAGTTCGGCTATATATTCAAATGTCTTCATATATTGCTACGGACAATCGCGCCGGTTTTGAACACTGGGCGAAGTTGAATAATTTAAAACAGGCTGCCCTCACATTCAATTACCTGTCAGAAAATAACCTGTTAAACTATAATAATTTTCAACAGCATGTGGAAGATGTTGCAAATTCTCTCCAGGCAGCTGAATACAGAAGTCATGAACTTGATACGGAACTCTCAAAGCAGAAAATCATACAAAAGCACTGTGAGAGCTACCGTTCCTGCAGGAAAATTGTCAAGAAAGGAAAACAGTCACCAGACCCGAAAGCCTATAAGTCCAAGCATCAGTCTGAATATCAGTTGCATGATACACTGAAACAGCAGCTGCAGGAACTGGGCATTACAAAGCTCCCCTCCCAGGAACGGCAAAACTCCAAAATTGCAAATCTGGAAAAGGAGCTTACCGGCATTCTCCAGGAAAAACAGGATTTGAAAAAAAGATATTCTACACTGCAGGTCATTCAGGAAAACTTTGACTGCTTACTATCTATCAAAAATCAACCAGACATTCTCCAAGGAGATACTGTACAAGTGCATCCAGAACTCTGAAAATAAGCTCAAAGCTCATCGTAACGATGGGCTTTAAGCTTTTTTTAATTCATAGCGTTCAATAAAAACCTTCAGCACAGCTACCCTTTCTGGTTTTGTGACAATACATACCATTGATCACGCAACTCTTCCACATATTCATAACTCCTTGAATAGAATCTGTTTTCAAATTGTTTCTGAACAAACCAGTACAGATTGTTTCCTCCCTCAAGATATTGGTTTAGATGATCTATTGCCTGGTCGTATTCCCGTTGATCATACTCAGAATGTGCCATGTTAAGGTGGTTATATTGCTTTTGTGCTACATCGTCCTGATAAAACACAAATATCAATATCGCAGCAAATACCCCTATGAACATAATCTTTCGAGATTGCTTAAGAGAAATCCAAGAATCTTTCATATCAAGAAACGGATGAAATTCTATTTCTTCATTGTTTTCACAATTATAATCTTTATTTTTCAACTTTTCCCCTCCAACTATTTATTCCAATAATGAATGTCGTATGTACCATCAACCTTTTCACAGTTGAACCACATCTGATCGTCATTTATTGAATCCATGTATCCCCACTTGATATCTTCATACTCCACTGGTACTACTATATCCCCATTATTAGCGTTAATCACACCGGTTCGCCCATCTTTTGTTTTTACGAAAACAATATCCGCCATAGCATAAGAAGAATCAATCTCAACATATTCCGCATATTCACATATGATGTACAGCTCCTGCTGCTCAATATTGTCTAGAGAAAATAATACTGCTTTTCCATTTTTTACCCCTGATCCCACGGTTGTACAATATGGTAATTCATTGATTGTATCAAAACCCGAAAGAAGTTGTTCTTCTTTGATATTGATGATCGACCATTTTTCATCCATAGTCTGTACTCTGGCATACTGCCCCTGGCTTTCACTAAAAGGATATGCTTTCAGATATTTTCCAGTAGTAAAACGCTCACCATTATTGTCAATGTAATAGTAGAAACCATTCTTTTTGACACAGGCACTTCCATCAGACATTTCACTTGCATCTGAAAATGTTGCTGGACATATAACTGAAACAATGCCATCTTCAACTTTCGCGTATCCAATTAATCCATTCTCAAAATATCTAAACACTCTGTTGTCGGTATCAAGATCATTAAAAATATACTGACAAGGTCCAAAGATAGCTTCATCATTATTATAAAGATATACTTGGCCGTCAGATAACTTCACGATCAGCTTTTCATCTTTCTCATCGTCATCAGAAAATTCACCAGCATTTTTCTCAACAAGTACTGTTATTGATTTATCTTTACATTCTTCGCCAGCCATGTTGAGACTCCACTTCCAGACTATGATACCCAACAATAAAACAATGACTATTCCAGCTACAGAAAGCAAAAAATTATCATTAATAACCTTATTCATCTTCGAAATCCATGTCTTCATATTCATCCTCCATAGTTTCCATGCATTCAGGTTTCAAGTTTTCTTTGAATACTCTTTGTATATCTTCTATCAGATTATCTGCATCTTTTGTCAAAACCCATTTCTCATTAGCAAACTCAAGAATAAATCTCTTTTTATCCCCAATTGGAGAAGCGATATCGAATATACAAAACTCTCTGTGTTCTCTACTGTACCAATCGGCAACGCAAGAAATATTGTCGTCTTTTCCTTTGATTAAAACATCATCTAAATAATCCTCTTCCTTATATGCTTCTCCGAATTCATCTCGAACTTCATAACTATCTTGCACTCCCAAAATATCTTCTGCTGGATAAAAAGATTCCTCTGTACGGAAATATTTCTGGATCTTGATGTTCTCAAAACCACATATCAAAATCAGTGTAAACGCCATGGTATCTGTCACGATTCCAGCCGTTCCAAAGAACGGAATTACAACCGGATACGGAAATCCAAATCCATACAGCGCTCCCATAACGGCTCTGATGGTAAGCATAGCGACAGCGGTTGCAAATACAAGCCAATTTCTATGCTCTCGACCACTCTTAACTTGTAAGATTTTAAACAAGATTACAACGAAAAGTACAAGTGCAATCATTAAACCAATTACTGCAATCCAGCCACCATAAAACAGCAATTGAGAAACAGGCTTGTTTCTATTAAGGAGCCAATTATGAACAGCTGCTGAATTAATCAAATATTTGGATGTTCCAATAAAAGCTGCATTCGCAGATACTTCTTGAATCCCGTTAATCAATGCATCCCAATCACCGCCATAAATAAAAGTAGTGAATTTATCTCCCCAGTAGTTGCACTGCAAAGGTAAGAGTAACAATCTGACTACTGAATACAAAACAATCCCAGCAATAGCATTTCCTTTTTTGATAGTTTGATCCGGGAGAACATATTTCCACACTGCAAATGCAATAGTTGCAATGTTCAACACCATAAGATCAACCAGCCAGATATTGTACATAGGTCTGAAAATCAGTATGCCTTCTAATGTAATTCCCATGATTGAAATAATTCCACAGAACACGGATGTTCCTTGGAAATGCTCTTTTTTCATGGCCCTAAAGAATACTCCGACGTTATACGGAAACCATACAATCGCCCAGAAGTCAAAAAAATACTTTTTGGGAATGGTAAAGATATTAAACAAAATGATTTCCCTTTGACCAAAAAGAGAAAAACTCTCTGTTCCTAACTCCAGGAGAAACGCTAGTAATAATACAACACATGAAATAGCTGTACTGATTACACACAACCTAGTAGTATCTCTAAGCGGTTCATCCATAGGCTCATCATTGAGAAGCCAGTAATACAACGCAGTACTAAACGCTATTGAAAGCACTGTGATGAGAGATGAATAATTACCGTATAACGCATCATAACTGTTCTGCCGGATGAAAGTATTCACCCATACGAACCCTAATACCAGAAGAACGCTGGCAACCATTGTGCTGATTGAAATATCTTTTTTAATCTTTCTCTTTTTCAATATCATGCTGTTCCTTTTTCTCCCTTCTGATCAATAATCATTATTAACTTTTCAATAGTATTGCAAAGCTCTCTATCTGTTTCCAAAGATTCCTTTATTTTATGATATCCATGGATAATAGTTGAATAATCGTAAGCGCTTAAATCTTGGGTAGCTTTACTGTCTACGTTTTTGAACTCATAATGATAGCAAATAGATTTTTACTACACTCCGCTTGATAGGAGATAGAAATTTACTATATTTGGAGGTTTCATTATGAGTAATAAACGTGCTCCAGGACGTTCCCTGGACGAATGGATGGAACTGGTCACCGAATGCAGACAAAGTGGCCTGACAGATGCTGCATGGTGTAATGAACATGGGATATCTCCCAGCTGTTTTTACAATGCAGTTACCCGTCTCCGCAAAAAAGCCTGTCAGATACCGGATCCAGTTGGAAAAGCCAGCACTCTTGACCTTACGTCCCATAAACAGGATGTAGTCCAGATTGCTATAGAACCGGAGTATTCTCCGGCAGGACTGATTCCAGATAATGGAAACAGTCCTATGCACCTTGACAATTCACATACGATTGAAATCGAAGCAGACGGATTGCTTATACGAATGAGTAATGAGATCAAACCGGTACTTCTGAAGATGCTTATGGATACGCTGAAGGAGTCATTATGTTAGCGGACATCTCAAGTGTTGATGCGATCTATATCGTCTGTGGCAGAACAGATATGCGCAAGTCCATTGATGGATTATGTGCGATCATCCAGGAACAGTTTTCGATGGAGATCGACCATGCACTTTTTCTTTTCTGCGGTCGTAAATGCGACC
>SKEY01002463.1_pt1 | contig 19201 bp, 18 predicted proteins | sample 4843871 | NCBI WGS metagenome assembly SKEY01 (sample SAMN11008797, study PRJNA524170) | human gut metagenome | biome: Human fecal sample; material: Feces; isolation source: fecal sample from pouch patient p36 | host: Homo sapiens | place: Israel: Tel-Aviv | collected 2016-12-04 | reverse complement strand
GAGATGAGGAGGCCCGCAACACACTGATTGAACATAATCTTCGCCTTGTCGTATACATCGCAAAGCGCTATGAAACCAATCCGATTTTTATGGAGGATCTGATCAGTATCGGAAGCATCGGGCTGATCAAGGCGGTCAATACCTTTAAACGGGATAAGAATATCAAGCTGGTGACCTATGCATCACGCTGTATTGAAAATGAAATCCTGATGTTTCTGCGCAAGAAAAGCCGCCGCAAGGTGGAGGTCAGCTTCGATGAACCACTCAATATTGATTATGACGGAAATGAGCTTCTGCTCTCGGATATGCTGGGAACCGATGATGATGTCGTGACCAAGGAGTTTGAAAAAAAGGAAAACAAGCGGGAGCTGCTGGAGGCGATGTCGACGCTGAAGGAGCGGGAACGCCAGATATTGCAGATGCGCTACGGCATTCAGCATGAAGAGCTGACCCAGAAGGATATCGCCAAGCGTCTGGGTATCTCCCAGTCCTATATATCCCGTTTGGAAAAGCGCATTATCGCCAAGCTGAAGGTACAGATGAAGAACTCACAGTAAAACAACGGTTCAGCTGCAGCAACGGATTATGAAATTTGAAAAAATACGAGGAACCATGCACTGAAAAAAACCTTATAAGCAGTCGGACAGACGTTTGATCCGGCTGTTTTTATCTTACTATTGTCAAGACTGTTTTCCTTCCAATTACTTACAGGAAAAGCTGCCTGCTTTTACGCATAACAAAGAAACGGCTCGGGCACACTGCTAGTACAGACACTAGGAGGCAAAGAGCATATGAGTCGTTATAAAGTAGAAATCAGCGGTATCAATACCGCACAGTTAAAGGTCTTGACAAATGCAGAAATGAAGGAGCTGTTTGTGAAGCTCCAGCAGGGCGATGAAAGTGCCAAGGAAACACTGATCAATGGAAATCTGAAGCTGGTGCTGTCCATTGTGCAGCGCTTTTCCAATCGCTGTGAAAATATGGATGATCTGTTTCAGGTTGGCTGCATCGGGCTTGTGAAGTCCATCGACAATTTTGATCTGAAGCATGAAGTGCGCTTTTCCACCTATGCGGTACCGATGATCATGGGTGAAATCAAACGCTATCTGCGCGATAATCAGGTAATCCGGGTATCCCGCCATTTAAAGGATCTGGCGTATCGGGCCTTCAAGCTGAAGGAGGAGTATGTACATAAGCATCAAAAGGAGCCAAGTGTTTCCTGGCTTGCCCAGCAGCTGGAGGTTAAGGAAAAGGATATCGTGGATGCACTGGATTCCACACAGAGTGTGCTTTCCATCTTTGAACCGGTATACAATTCGGACGGAGATGAGCTGTTTTTGCTGGATCAGATCAAGGATGACAAGGATGAAATCGAGCGTCTGAACAATTTGATGGCGTTAAAGCGCAGTCTGACACGCTTAAAGGGGAAGGAGCTGGATATCATACAGAAACGCTATTATCAGGATATGACGCAGACAGAGATTGCCGGAGAGCTGGGCATCTCGCAGGCACAGGTGTCACGTCTGGAAAAAAACGCCATTGCAGTTTTGAAAAAAGAATTTGATTCCTAGGCAACACCTGCGGGTGAAGGGCATATACTGAAACAGGTGATAGAATTGAAATATACGGATATTTGCGGAAGACAGGTCATCAATGTGATGGATGGCAGTATGATCGGACTCGTCAATGATGTGGAATTTGATCCATGCACGTATGTGATTCATTCCATATTTGTCCATCCCACGCAGTCCTTTGTGAAAAAGCTGTTTCCCTGGTTCTTCCCGTGTGATGAAATTGAGATTCCCACGCAGGAAATCGAAAATATCGCGGGTGATGTTATTCTTGTGAAATTTCGATGCTGAAGTTTTTTTACAAAAAGGAGGGCTTTTGAAACAGTTTGCGGCACTTGTATAAATTTCATGAAAAATCCCTTTTTATAAAGGGATTTTTGTGCTAGAATATACATAATGTATAGGAGGGACGCGTAAATGAGCATCAGTCAGAAATTCAAAGAATTTATAGCGCCAATGGATGAAGATGACGTTTTAGAAGTAGAACAGGAAGAGGATACTCCTTCTATTTCTGAATATGAAAGACCGAAATCAAAAGTAAATCACTTGCCAACCGATACGAAAATGGTTCTGTTTGAGCCTCGTTCCTTTGATGAGTCCGAAGAAATCGCAAAACGCCTGAAGGAAAACAAGGCGGCTGTTGTCAATCTGCACAAGCTGCAGCGTGACTATGCACAGCGTACCATTGATTTTTTAACCGGTGTAATCTTCGCTCTGGATGGAAGCATTCAGAAAATCGGACATAATGTGATTCTGTGTACCCCGCGCAGCGTGGCGGTGCATGGAGAAATCAGCCTTGACGCAAGCGAGGAAGACTAACCATTGTCTGTCGCAATAGAGCATTATCGGGGTAACGAGGAATTCGTCCGGCGCCTGCAGGATCAGATTGATCGCATGGAACGCTGGAACCGGGTTGTTGTTACACCCTTTTTTTCGCCTGATCAGATACAGATAGCCGAACGCTTTTGCGGACATCGGATTTTGTATCGCAAAGATGGCGGCTATGCGCAGGCCGAACGCTGCCGGCTTGCTTTTCTGCCCTGGGAGGAAGAGGTACAGATTCCTGTGCTTCATCTAAAGGCGAAGATTTCTTACAGCTTTGGAAAGCTGGCACACCGTGATGTGCTCGGGGCGTTGATGAATCTGGGGATTGAGCGGGATAAAACCGGGGATCTTATCGTTGAACAGGATGCGGTGCATATGTTTGTGGATCCGGATATCGGCAATTATCTGATTGCCAATCTGACGCAAATCAAACGCTGTGCCGTCCATCTGGAGCCGAGTGAGGAGTCTGTCAGCTATGAACCGGATATTGCCTACAAATCACTGATAGTATCCTCTCTTCGACTGGATACGCTGGTCGCTGCGCTCGCCAGACTCAGCAGGGCAAAGGCTGCAGATCTCATACGGAGCAAACAGGTAAAAGTTGATCATGTAATACTTGAACAAACGTCCTATTTGTGCGATAATACTTGTGTTATTTCCATTCGCGGATATGGAAGATTCCAGCTGAAAGAGGTTGTGAAGGAAACAAAAAAGGGAAATCTTGTCATTGAGGTTGGCATGTATCAGTGAATAGGAGAGGGATTATGGACAGATACGCATTTGATACAATGAAAAATGGATATAATCGCTATCAGGTGGAGGATTACATTCAGACACAGAAGCTGCAGATGGAAAGCCTTCAGAAAAAACTGGAAAAAGCCAACTTACTGAAAGAAGAACTAACCAGAGAATATCAGGAGCTGGAAACACGCTACCGGGATGTCAGTGAGAATCTCGAGGTCAAGGAAAAAGCTGCGGACGAAATGACACGCATGGCGATGAAGGAAGCAAATATGATCGTCGATACGGCACACCGCAATGCCGATGCCATTGTAAAGGAATCCTTAATGATGGCGCGTGGAATTTTGATGGAGGTGGCCCGCCTTGGAGATGAGGCGAACGATCTGAAGGGCAGTATGCGTAAGGAACTGCAGAAAATCACGCAGGCACTGGATGATTTTGAAACCCCTGAAATACCGGATCTTGATTTATTGAAAAAAGAAATATAAATGCTGAGATAAAGACATGCTTCTATATGTGGACTTGAAGAGAGCTGACGGTTGGTGAGAGTCGGCAGGAAGGATATAGAAGATATCACTTTGGAGCAGATTTCCTGAACGCAGTAGGGAAATACGATGCGCTTGTCGTTATAAGCTGAGGGCACATGAGCTTCATGTGAACTAAGGTGGTACCGCGTTACAAGACGTCCTTAGATAGAAGGCGTCTTTTTTTCATAAAAGGAGGAAATGATATGGAATACAAGGATACACTGTTAATGCCGAAGACAAAGTTTGAAATGCGTGGAAAATTACCGACAAAGGAGCCAAACTTTCAGAAGCGCTGGAAGGAAAGCGAAATCTATGAAAAAATGCTGGAAAACCGTGAGGGCTGTGAAGCGTTTGTTTTACATGACGGGCCACCGTATGCGAACGGGGATATCCATCTGGGACATGCCCTGAATAAGATTTTAAAGGATGTTATCGTCCGTAACCGCTATATGGCCGGTTACAGGGTGCCGTATGTTCCGGGCTGGGATACGCATGGTCTGCCGATTGAAACTGCAATTCAGAAGCTGGGACATAACCGCAAGGAGATGGAATTATCCGATTTCCGCAAGCTGTGCTATGACTATGCTCTGGAACAGGTGGACCGTCAGAAAAAGGGATTTTTATCACTGGGTGTTGTCGGCGATTACGATCATCCGTATATCACACTGACCAAGGATTTTGAAGCACATCAGATTGAAATTTTTGCCTCCATGGCGATGGACGGTCTGATTTATAAGGGATTGAAGCCGGTTTACTGGAGTCCTTCCAGTGAAACCGCACTGGCGGAAGCGGAAATTGAATACAAGAATATCAAAAGTCCGACGATTTTCGTGAAATTTGCGGTGAAGGATGGCAAGGGCGTTCTGGACAGCGATACTTCCTTTGTCATCTGGACAACGACACCATGGACCATTCCTGCCAATCTGGGAATCTGTCTGAATAAGGACTACACCTATGCGCTTGTGGAAAGCGAAAAGGGCAAGCTGATCGTTCTGGAAGAGCTGGTGGATGCGTTGTGGGAGAAGTTTGGTCTGGAAACAAAGAAGAAGCTGGCAACCTATAAGGGAAGCGAGCTGGAAATGATCACCTGTCAGCACCCGCTGTATGATCGCGAATCCCTGGTAATTCTGGGGGATCATGTAACGGCAGATGCAGGTACCGGCTGTGTACATACGGCACCGGGCTTTGGTGCCGATGACTTCTTCATCGGACAGAAATACGGTCTGCCTGCGTATTGCAATGTGGATGAGCACGGCTGCATGATGGAGGATGCCGGTGACTGGCTGAAGGGACAGTATGTCGATGATGCCAACAAGACGGTAACACAGAGACTGGATGCATTGGGCGCATTGTTAAAGCTGGAGTTCATTACGCACTCCTATCCGCATGACTGGAGAACAAAGAAGCCGATTATCTTCCGTGCAACAACGCAGTGGTTTGCGTCCATTGATAAGATTCGTGAAAAGCTGCTGACAGAGATTGCGAATGTTGACTGGATTCCGAAGTGGGGACAGCAGCGCATGCACAATATGATTGCCGATCGCGGTGACTGGTGTATTTCCCGTCAGCGTGCATGGGGTGTTCCGATTCCGATTTTCTATGCGGAGGATGATACGCCGATTATGGATGAGGCTGTATTTGCCCATGTGGCAGAGCTGTTCCGTGAGCATGGCAGCAATATCTGGTTTGAAAAGGAAGCGAAGGAGCTGTTGCCGCAGGGCTATACACATCCAGGCTCCCCAAATGGAGAATTCCGCAAGGAAACCGATACGATGGATGTATGGTTTGACTCCGGAAGCTCTCATACCGGTGCCATGATGGAACGCGGACTGGGCTATCCTGCCGATCTGTATTTCGAGGGCAGCGATCAGTATCGCGGATGGTTCAATTCCTCCTTGATCATCGGTACAGCTGTACATGGACACTCTCCTTACAAGCAGGTACTGAGCCACGGCTTCGTTATGGATGGCAAGGGTGTGAAAATGAGCAAATCACAGTGGAATGCGGTAGCACCGGGAGAAATCACGAAAAAATACGGTGCGGATATCCTGCGTCTGTGGGCGACAAGTGTCGATTATCAGGCGGACTGCAGTATGTCGGATGAGATTTTGAAGCAGATCAGTGAGCAGTACCGCAAGGTGCGCAATACGTTCCGCTTCATGCTTGCCAATGTCAATCCGGAAGAGGATTTCACAAAAGAGGATCTTGTGGATATCAACGAGCTGCCGGAGCTGGACAAATATATTCTGGTCCTGTTGAATGAAGTGAATGAAAAAGCAATAAAGGCATATAAGGAATACCGTTTTGCGGATATCACCAATATGCTGAGCAATCTGATGACGAACGAGCTGTCTGCCTATTACATGGATTATACAAAGGATATCCTGTATATTGAGAAAAAGGATGCGCCTAGACGTCGTCAGGTACAGACGGTGCTGTGGCATGCGGTCAATACGCTGGTTCGCCTGTGGGCACCCATCCTCGTGCACACCTGTGAGGAGGTCAACGACTTCTTCCATACCGAAGCAGAAAGTATCCATCTGGGAAGCTTTGCACAGGCACTGGATGTACAGGGTGCTGATACAATCAAAGCGGATATGGAACGCATGATGGCAATTCGCCAGGATATTTTCAAGGCCCTGGAGGAAGCACGTGCGGAAAAGGTGATTGGTAAGTCTCTGGAAGCACATGTGATGATCAATGTGAGCGATGAAGACCGTGCACTGATTGAGAAGCTGTGCGGAAATCATTTCAACCAGTGGCTGATCGTTTCCAAGGTCAGCTTCTCCGTGGATGAATTGAAGCAGTATGAAGTGTGTCAGGTAGAAGTTGAGAAGTGTGAAGGCAAGGTTTGTCCAAGATGCTGGAATATTACGGATTCCCATGCGGAGGATGGCCTTTGTGAGCGCTGTGCAGAGGTGCTGAAATAGCTTACGACGTAAGTTTGGATAATTATGGAATGTTGACGACAGATGAACAGCAGTTTGTCTGTCATTTTTCATGCTTTTATAAAAAAGTTGCTGTTTTCTATGGAAAAGACATAAGAAATACAGTAAAATAACGGGGTGATTAAACAAAGGGAAGCCATACATGTATCGTACGGTGATTCTGATATAAGGAGAGCATTATGGAAATAACATCACTGACCAATGCAAAGGTAAAACAATGGGCAAAATTAAAGGAAAAGAAATATCGGGAAAAGGATCAGCGATTTCTGGTAGAAGGGGAACATCTGATTGAAGAAGCTGCGAGAGCCGGCTTGGTCGAGGCTGTACTTGTGGGGATTGGAAAAGCACATACATTTGTGGAATATCCGGTGTATGAGGTCACAAAGGACATTCTGCGGAAGCTGGAAAGCAGTGTATCCGGAACCTGGATTATGGCTGTATGCCGTATGCCGCAATACCATGATGCAGAATTTGGTAAACGGGTTATCGTACTGGATGATGTGCAGGATCCGGGGAATGTCGGAACCATTATTCGAACTGCCGTATCCTTTGGATATGATGCAGTCCTGCTATCTGCACACAGCTGTGATGTATACAATGAAAAGGTGATACGTTCCACACAGGGAGCCTTGTTTCACATTCCGGTGATTCGAGGTGATGTGCAGGCTATGCTGATGAGTTTGAAGCAGAAGGGTAACAGAATTCTTGCGACTTCTCTGCACAATGCCTCGGCACTTCGTGAAATTGCAGTGCCTGATGCATTTGCACTTGTGTTTGGCAATGAAGGAAAGGGTGTCAGCGAGGAGGTTCTGCGGTTGGCGGATACTCATGTGTTTATCGAGATGCATACCTTTGAATCCTTGAATGTTGCTGTTGCGGCAGGAATCTGCATGTATGCGTTTAAAAAATGAGGAACGCAGCTAAAATAATCGTTTTGGAATCGGAAGAGGTGTATGGTAATTATCACATCAGTATCACACGAAGTTTTAGTTTGAATGCTTATAGCTGAAAAATAATATAAAAATATGACAAAAAAAACTTTCCCTGTTTCTTCTATTAATATAAACGTTAAGATTTTGGCAATGCAGAAGGGCTTTTGTGGAAATTTGGCTGACTTTTCATACCTTAAATGTCTATGAACCTGAACTATTATGGAATGGGGGATTAGCATAATTCACAGGTGAGAATGGAGTTTTCTGCATATCCTGCATAGAAAACAGCTGATTATGAAAATTACCTGTTTCATAAAGTATAACTTGTGAAGCATTGCCTGCTGAAAAAAGGAGAAGAGAAAAATGAATGTTAAGAAATTGAAGAAGAACAAGAAGGGATTTACGCTGGTTGAGATCATCGTGGTTTTGGTAATCATCGGTATCCTGATGGCGCTGGCAGTACCGGCTGTTATGAAGTATATCAATGAGGCAGCAGATACAAAAGTGCAATCTCAGGTAAGAGCAGGTTATGTTGCAGCTCAGTCTTATGCGACAAGCCAGATTGGTGAAAATCCAGGTATTTCAAATGATGATTTGACAACAAAAGTTAATAATGCTGATGCCATTAATGGTGAATTAGGTCTTTCTAAAACCGGTGAAGGCGACGATGCTAAATATCCGGAAGGTGCTGTTAAATCGATTACATGTACGCTGACAGAAAAGAAGATAGATAAGTGTGAGATTCAAGTTGAAGGGTCTAATGATACGTACACTGCTACGCAAACAAAAATTGAAAAAGCTACAAAATAATCAAGTAGAATATAAAGCCTCTTCCAAGAGGCTTTATATTTACACTTTTAATTAAAGAAGGATGGTGAATAAATGGACGCTTTACTATTACTGCTATATCTATATGCATTCCTTATTGGAATTTGTATCACCAGTTTCTTGAACGTGGTCATATGGAGACTCCCACAGGGCCTATCCTTTGTAAAGGGAAGATCCTTCTGCCCTTCATGTCATCATCAGTTAAAGTGGTATGACTTGTTTCCTGTGTTCAGCTATCTGTTTCTGAAAGGGAAATGCCGATATTGTGATAATAAGATTTCAGCACGTGAAGCGGTACTGGAGTTTCTTGGAGGCTGTATCGGGATGTTTTGCTTTTATACCTATGGGTTTTCCTGGGATACTGTTCTTGTATTTGCAGTATTCATGATCCTTTTCACAATCACCATGATTGATTTTGATACTATGACAATACCAAATGGTTTAATTATATCTTTAATTGTTCCTGTTGGCATTTTCACAGTATTGCATCCGGAAACAGCGTTAATGACAAGAGCTATCGGCTTTTTCGTTGTCAGTCTTCCAATGTATCTGTTGACAGTTCTTATACCGGATTGCTTTGGTGGAGGGGATATCAAGCTGATTGCTGTAGCCGGCTTTCTGCTGGGATGGAAGCTGACACTCCTTGCGTTTTTTATCTCCGTGCTAATAGGAGGAAGCTATGCGGTATATCTGCTTTTATCAAGGAAAACGGAAAAAGGTGCTCATATCGCCTTTGGACCTTATCTGTGTGCAGGGATTATGATATCATTACTTTATGGTGAAACTCTGATACAGGGTTATTTATCGGTATTTGGATTATAAAACAGGCTTGGAGGGAATACAGGTATGGCGGTTTATAAATATACGGCAAAGGATATAAATGCCAAAAGGATAACCGGAAAAATGGAAGTAAACAGCAGGAGTGAGCTTGCTGCTTTTCTGCGTTCTAAGAATCAGTATCTGATTGACTGCAAGGATATAACAAATACACAGCAGAATTCATATAAGCTGACTTTGAAGGAGCTGTCTGATTTCTCGCGTCAGCTGGGAGCGATGATTGGCTCCGGTGTCAGTCTGATTCGTGCAATGTCCATTCTTGTACAAAGAGAAAGTAAACCGAAAATCAAAAGCATTTATACGGATATGTACCGTAAGCTGCAGCAGGGACAGACACTGTCAATGGCTATGGAATCTGAAGGAAATGCATTTCCTGAGCTTATGATCAATATGTATCGTACTGGGGAAAGCAGTGGACAGATGGAAAAGGTCGCTATGACGATGGCGTTGCAGTATGAGAAGGATGATCATATCAAACGGAAAATCCGCAATGCCATGATCTATCCGATTATTCTGCTATGTGTAACCGTCTTTGTGATTATTGTCGTATTTACATGGATTATTCCAAGCTTCTCGAGTGTGTTTGAGGGAATGGAGCTACCGTTGATTACGAAAATTGTAAATGGTCTTTCACAGATTATGATACAGTACTGGTACTGGCTTCTCGTGGGTATCCTATGCATATTTGCTCTTATTTCAACGCTGCTGCGTATCGAGAAGGTTCGGTATCGGTTTGATAAACTGAAGCTGAATATTCCGAAAATCGGTAAGCTTCTGTGTATCATTTATACAGCGCGCTTTGCCAGAAATATGTGCTCGCTGTATACAAGTGGTATTTCCATCATCAACGGTATGCAGATCATACGCAATACAATAGGGAATAAGTATATAGAATCTCAATTTGACGGGGTTGTAAATATGGTAAGAAACGGAACCTCACTGTCACAGAGTATACAGAAAATTGACGGCTTTGATCCAAAGCTCGCAAGCTCGATCTACATTGGAGAAGAAAGCGGACGTCTGGAAACGATGCTGACATCTCTGGCAGATGATTTCGATTATGAATCTGAGGCTGCATCTCAGCGTATGGTCACACTGCTGGAGCCGGTAATGATTATAATTCTGGCATTGATCGTACTGTGTGTGATGCTGGCAGTACTGCTACCAATCTATCAGATGTATCAGAATCCAGCGAGTTTAAAATAAAGGGAGAAGCTTATGGCAAAAGAATATGTATTATTTATATCATCGCATGCCGTACAGATGATTTACGGGTCATGTGATAAAAAAGATATGATAAAGGTAGAAGCATTTCATGAATATCGTTTGGAAGAAGGAGCGATGATCAATGGTGTGATCACCGATGATTCCTCCATACTGGATATTTTAAAGGAGCTGCAGGAGAATGGGATAAAGGAAGCCCGGCTTGTAATCGACAGCGGACAGATTCTGGTGAAAAACATACAGGTTCCCCAGCTTTCAAAAAAGGAGCTGCTGAAGGTGGCAAAGGACGAATTATCCGATATTGATGGCAGCTATGAGGATTTGATTTACGATTACAGTGTCTTGCAGTCATCGTTTGATGAGGAAGAGAAAAAAGGCGGGGAAATTCTATGCTGTGCTGCTGAAAGAAAACTGCTTACCAGTTATATTGAGCTGTTTGATACGGCAGGCATCAGACTGAAAAGTGTTGATATCTCCATTAACGCCCTGCATAAGCTTACGCAGGAACTGGCAGATTTGAACGGAAAAACCTATATCGTATCTGTTCTGGACGGTAATAATGTATCCTCTTATCTGTTTGAGAAAAATCACTATACCTTTTCTAACAGGACAAGGCTGTTCTCAGAGCGGGGAACGCAGGCTTTTATTTCTGAAATGAACAGCAATATATCACAGCTGATCCAGTTCAGCAAATCCAAGCAGAGTCCGTACCCTATTGAAAGAGCATATTTCTGCGGTCTGGATGATGCGGAGGAGCTGATGGTTTTTGAAAGTATACGTAGCAATCTGAATTTACAGGCGGAACAGTTTCCAGATTCCAAGATTGTTTATGTAACCGGGGATCACTATAAGGATTTCCATCTGCATGATTATGTGTTTTCCGTAGGGTGTCTGATTAGAAAGTGAGGTGCAGGAGATGTTTCAGAATGGATTGAAAAATAAAGATATTGATTTACTGAAGGTCTATAAACAGAAAAAAGAAGCCTCTCCATATGCCGGCGCCTTGAAATATTTGGCGTTTCCCATCGTTGCAGCAGTTATCCTGATATCCTGGTTTGGTATTGTGACCTATCAGAACCATGCGTTGGACTCTGATATTGCAGCAGCAAAAGCGGAATTGAAGCAGGTGCAGAAGCAGATTGCCGAGGATCCGGATTTGGAAAAATACCAGTCACTGCAAAAGGCGATGAATGATGTAGAAAAGTATAAGACACTGCATAAGGATATTCAGTCATATCCGCAGCTGAGTCAGAATACATTCGATCAGATATTGATTGCTTCCGATGTGAATACTTCCATTGTATCATTCTCTTATCAAAGAGAAACACAGGTGGTGACATTACAGGTGGAATCCCTCACAGCGGAGGATACAGAGCAGTTTGTCAGAAGACTAAAAAGGAGCAGGATTTTTGAAACCGTTGATTATGCAGGATATGCGCAAACAGAGAAGACGGTAAAGACGGCAGAAGCAAATGAAAATGCTGTAGAAAATGTAAAAGACAATACAGAAAAAGAATCGGATACGAAAACAGATACAGAATCCGCAGCACAGCAGCTGCTGGATATATTGAATAAGGCAAATGAAACGAATGCACAGGCTGATAAACAGACGACGACGGTATATTCTGCTACGGTCCTCTGTAAACTGAAGTAGGTGAAAGTATGCAGACATTAACGAAGAGAGAAAAAATATTGCTGTATGTATTATTATGTATCATTATTTTTGCCGGAGGGTTGTTCTGGATGCTTATGCCGGCGTTAGAAAAGCATAATACACTGAAGGCGGAATATGATACTGCACAGATGGAGCTGCAGTCAGCGAAGGCATCGATTATTGACTATGGTGATTTGGATAAGCAGCTGAAGGAGACTTCGGAGGAATTAAAGAACATAAAGAATAAATTTTATGAAGAAATGAATAAGGAAGATGTTGATAATCTTATCACCTCCATGACGATTGAGCATGGATTGACGCCTGTCAGCCTGAGCATCGCCGAGGCTGATCAGGAAGACATTATGAGCTATACCGAATATCAGCTGCAGCAGAAAAAAGGTTCTTCCTCTAAGAGCAAGGATGGAGAACTGAAAGTTTATAATGTGAATCTGAGTGTGTCCGGTGCAATTACGGATGTTCAGACACTTGTAGATGATGTGAGAACGACAAAGTCATTAAAAGTATCCGGTATTACATATTCGGAAGAGGATGATGAAAAAACAACAACGATTACATTTAAGCTGTTCATGATATAAAGAATGAGAGGTGAGAATATGAAAAGGAATCAGAAGGGATCTGCATTGCTGTGGGCCATCACTGTCATCATGGTTTTAATGATAACTGTTGCAGCTGCACTGGGTATTTCATATTCTTACTATAATAGAAGTGTAAACAATAACAGCAAGCGTCAGGCTTATCTGACCGCAAAGGGTGTTATTCAGAATATTGTAGAGAAAATCGAGCTGGATAACAGTGATTATATCGCTATGATACCGGAAGAGGAAAACCAGTCGACACCACTGTATATTGATATTCCGGAAGCATCCAATATCGGAAAGGTGATTGAAGCGAAAATTTCCCGTGTTGCTGTGGATAAGGATAAAGATATACGTGGTAAAATTACGATATCGGTTACTGTGGATTATGCGGAGCAGACAGAGACTGTGAATGCCGATATGCAGCTGGGAAGAACCGGGGATTTGAAAAAATGGCAGTTGTTAAAATACTATAAAGGACAGGGTGCTGAGGTACAGGAAAATATCAATATCAAGAATGCGAAGATTATGATGTCGCATTTAACACCTTTATATGAAGCAGCGTGCACAGGTAATAAAGTCATGCAGGAATATGTGAAAAGCGATGCTGAAATATATGAAAGAATGATTGCAGAGTATGGAGAATCATGGGAAAAATATGCCAACAATGGATATTATAGCAACGATCGTATGAGAGAATATCTTTACACAGGTGTTTATAACAGCAGCATACCGAAATTCGATAATAGTGCAGCATCAAATTTTCCGGAAAAATTTGAGGGTAAAACATTTTATATGAAAACCTATTGCTCGGATGGCAAGAAATTGTCATTTGTATATGCGAATGAAAAAAGCACTATGAATAATGGCGATTGGGAAGCTTCTATGATATTTAATGTTGAGGATGGGCATTGGTATGATGTAACGGAACTCAATGGCAATAAAATTATACCGCTTAAAATTTTAGGTGAGCTGGTAGATGGTAAAGAACCTGAAAATGAATTGCTTAAATGGGAAGCGTTTAAAAAGAAGTATTTTATACCGGAACGATGTGTTGATTAAAGATAGAGGTGATGGAAATGAATAAAAGGGGTATGACTTTAATTGAAATGATTGCAGCTCTAGCGATTCTTTCCATAGCCAGTTTAACGCTATTTGGAGGATTTTCTGCAGTATTAAAAATTATGGGGAATTCAAGCACAATGAAAAACAACAGTGATATGCTTCTTTCTTATGCAGAAGAAACAATGAACAATGATGTGCGAGATAATATTCAAATAGATACAGATAAAGTAACCTATACGATTTCATCTGATCGTGTAAGTGTACCTGTCGCTAGAAATATAGCAATACTGAATGTAAAGGACGATGACAGAGTACATCTAAAGGCACTGGAAGAACCGGGTAATCAGGAAAAAGTAAGGGATACATCCGTTTATAAAGAATTTAAATCAAATCTTGATGAATTTTATAAGTCAATTAAGAAAGCAAGAGAAGCACATGAAGAAATGGAAAACGGGGACTCCTATAACGCTTCTTTGAAAAATGTGCATATTCTGATGTCATCTAATTGGATACAGTTTCCAAAAGAGCTTCTTCCAGAAAGTTATCGCTCAAAGCTTGGAGCACAGGATGTTTACGTTTTTCCATATTATCCATGGGAAATAAAAAAAGGTGATTTACAGCACGACCATGGTGGTCTTATAATCATGTTAAATCCAAGAAATGAATTAGTAGACACAAATATAGATTTTGATGATTATCTCTATATGATTTATGATTATGATAATGAACGCTGGTATTATTGTGGTCAGGACGCTTATAGAATCAAGGTTGTTTTTTCCTCTTCGGATGGAAAAGTGCTGTATGATGTAAAAAATAATGGCTATATCAAATCCTGGACAGATTTGAAAGACATTGTTAAGAATCCGAAAAACGGATGGAAAGTATTGGATATCGATGCAGAATATAATACGAATACAGATTCCATGTGGAAGAATGTAAGCTGATGATGGAAGGAGGCGGCAGGTATGCACTTGAATAAAAAGGGAATGACGTTGATTGAAGTAATTGTAGTTCTGCTGCTGTCCTCCATTTTAATGGTAATTGCGGGTGGTCTGCTTTTGAATAGTATGGGGTATTTTAATCGTACGGCACAAAGCAATTATGAGAAGCAGGCTGTGGATGCTATTTCATCCTATGTAAGGGGACAACTGGTTTATGCCAGTGAAGTACAGATTGCCACGCAGAAACCGGATAAATCTGATGACTGGCATTGGATTTCAGTAAATGACGATAATCGCCTGATGAAGGATGATACGGCAGTATACAATGATGCTTTTTATAGAGGAAGGAATTTGAAAATCACTGCAAAATGCTATAGTGATAATTATCGTTTGGATTTATCCTTCGCGTTTACTGATAATGATAAGCAGGTTTATAAAACAGCTTCTACGCTGGAACTGGTGAATATTAAAGCAAAGGATAAAAAAGGAGAAGCTATTGCTAATGCCGGAATAAAAGGAAAACAGGTGGATATTTCAGATCACGATCAGGCAGAAGCAGGCTATAAAATCTATTATAAAATAAATGGAGCATTAAAGATCGTGGATGATCCGGATTATCAATATCCGGATATTGATTATGATGATCCTGCATTTGAAGGTACCGTTTACGATGAGCTGATGTGTAGAGATGCTTCCATTACCAAGCCGAATGAGGCAGGGAACAATAAGGGAACATGGCTTGCAAATCATGATTATAAAAAAGGGGAATTTGTTGATTATCTGGGTATGACATATCGTGCAGTAAAGGATGTTAGAAATGGAAATGATCCCTTGACGAATCATGGAAATGCATGGAAACCGGTAAATCCTCCATATTGGGTGAAGGGTGCCAGCTATGAAGCAGGGGATGTTGTTATATACCAAATCACAAACACATATTATCAAGCAACAGTGCAGATTCATAATAGCGTGGAGTCACCGGATAACGATAAGCAGAAATGGCATAGGTTAAATACGGCGGAATTGAATGAGATTATAGAAGAACATAAGAGTAAAGATTTTTGTGATATAGATAATAAAGATGAAGGCGATTGGACTGTCGGGGGAGAGAAAGCAAGATGCGATGCACCAGAAAAACAATGGAATGTTGGGCAGGTAATTGAGCCTGGAGATTATGTAGAAGACCCAATGAATCCAGGTCAGTGGTATCGTTATGTATATTCATCACCTTTACAGCCTAATGCTCAAGAAGATAACGCTTGGGCTCCAGGAGGCGTTGCCAGAAATTATTGGAAGAAAATTGATGAAGCTTGGAATACGAATGGAACATATTTTAAAGGAGATATAGTTTCATACACCGTGAATGGAAAAAAGTTATTTTATCAAGCTCTTCAACGAATAGATGGTGTTTGGAATCCTTCTACTATAAATGCTGGATGGTCCAAAGGTTTTGAAAGTATTGAAGAGTTGCTTGGAAATACTAATATATCTGTGACTTGTCAGACATATAGTTAATTTAAAAAGGATGTGTAGAAAATATGAAAAATATACCAATAGGTGAAGTGCTGAAGGATTACGGTTATATCAATGAAGAACAGCTGCAGCGGGCACTTGCAGAACAGAAAAAGGATCGTTCCAAACGGCTTGGACAGCATTTGATTGATTTAGGCTTTATCAGTGAGAATCAGATGCTGAAGGCACTGAGTGATAAACTGAATGAGCCGATGGTTGATTTGAACGAAGAAAAAATCGAAGTGGATGCTGTTGCGAAGATACCGAAAGCACTGGCGCAGAAATATAATTTGATTGCCATCAGCGAAAACAACGGGCGCCTGACGGTAGTAACAAGTGATCCTTTGAATTTCTACGGAATCGAGGATGTACGTCTGGTGACCGGCATGAATATATCCGTATGTCTGTGTGAAAAGGCGGCAATCGACCGTGCCATTGATTACTACTATGCGGAAATCAAAGCCAGAGAAGCAGCCAATGTGGCAAATGAAAACGTTGTATCCTTTGAATTCGATGATACCGAGCTTTATAACTCGGAGGAGGATGACACACCCGTTGTTAAGCTGTTCAACAGTCTTCTGACAAGAGGCTACAATGCCAATGCCAGTGATATACACATAGAGCCGTTTGAGGATAAGACAATGGTTCGTATGCGTATTGACGGTATGATCGTGGATTATGTGCAGCTTGCGAAAAATCTGCACCAGTCGCTGATTGTCCGAATCAAAATTGTAAGCAATATGGATATTGCTGAAAAGCGTGTTCCTCAGGATGGACACTTTCTAACCACGATTGAGGGAATTCGTATGAACCTTCGTGTCTCTGTGATTTCAACTGTATATGGTGAAAAAGCTGTTCTGCGTTTTCTGAACAGCAATACGCCGATTCTGAATGAAAAGCAGTACGGCATGAATACGGATAATTATGCGAAAATGTGTCGTATGATGGAGATGCCGCATGGAATCATCTATATTACAGGACCTACCGGAAGCGGTAAAACAACAACACTGTATATGATTCTGGAAACGCTGGCAAAACGGCAGGTGAATATAGCAACCATTGAGGATCCCGTGGAGAAGAATATCGAACGCGTGAATCAGATGCAGATCAATACCATGGCGGGACTGACCTTTGAGCGCGGACTGCGGGCATTGCTGCGGCAGGATCCGGATATTATTCTGGTCGGTGAAACACGTGATGCGGAGACGGCATCCATTTCTGTACGAGCTGCCATTACCGGACATCTGGTATTGAGCTCTCTGCATACCAATGATGCAATCAGCTCGATTGTCCGTCTGGAGGATATGGGAATTGAACCATATCTGATTGCGAATTCACTGGTTGGAAGTGTTTCACAGCGACTGGTGCGTACGATTTGTCCGCATTGCAGAGAAAAGCTGAAGGCGACAGAGCTGGAACGTCAGGTGCTGGGAAAAGAAATAGAATATGTATATCGCGGTGCAGGCTGTCATCATTGTAACCAGACAGGCTACAAGGGAAGAACGGCTGTGCATGAAATCATACTGATAGATAAGGAAATGCGGAGAATGATTTCTTCTCACAGAGATATTGATGATATCTATGCCTATGTGAAGAAATCACAGCAGCTGCATACCCTGAAGGATGAGGCTGTGGAGCTTGTAATCAATGGACAGACAACGATGGATGAACTGTATAAGATTACGGCTTACAGCGATTAGGAGGTCTGTTTATGAACGATTTACTGGAAGGTATGATTGCCTATGCCAGAGAGCATAACTGCAGTGATATCCATTTGAATGTCGGTGGTCCCGCCATGATTCGGGCAAATGGCGTGCTGCGGGAATATCCCGCATTCATCAAGGATACACAGACGACAGAGATGATCCTTTCTATGGTGGATGAGCGGTTGATGGAGGATTTTAAACAGGGGAAGGATCTGGACTTTACCTATGTCAGCAAGGGAGAGAACCGGCAGAGAGTGAATGTATACCGCCAGCAGGATAAGCTCTGTGCAGCGATTCGTATCATCAATAATACGATTCTGACACTGGATGAGCTGCTGATGCCGGATATTTTGAAGCAGCTCGCTATGGAGCCGCGCGGTCTTGTACTGGTGACCGGACCTACCGGCAGTGGTAAATCCACGACGCTGGCAGCTGTTATGGACTATATCAATGAACGCAGAAACTGTCATATACTTACGATTGAGGATCCGGTGGAATACGTGTATCAGCGTAAGCAGGCGCTTATTCATCAACGGGAAATCGGTCGGGATGTGGACAGCTTTGATACAGCGCTTCGCAGTGCCATGCGTGAGGATCCGGATGTCATTCTGGTGGGAGAGATGCGTGACTATGAAACAATTGCAGCCGTCGTTACACTGGCAGAGACCGGACATCTGGTGTTTTCCACTCTGCACACCATCGGGGCAGCAAAGACAATTGACCGTATCATCGACGTATTTCCACCTCACCGTCAGGAGCAGATCCGTATGCAGGTTTCCGGTATACTGAAAGCTGTAATTACGCAGCAGCTGCTTCCAAAACGTGATGGCAGCGGACGAATTGCCGCGCTGGAGGTTATGATTGGAACAGATGCGATCAGCAGCATGATTCGAGAGAATAAGGTCCATCAGATCAATTCCATAATACAGACAGGGATGCGTGAGGGAATGCAGTCTTTGAACTTTGCTTTGGCACGTCTGGTGCGAAACGGCATGGTGACAAGGGAAGTGGCAGAGAAATACAGCGATGATCCGCAGGAGCTGAAGCAGTATCTGCAATAGAATCCGGTTTCAGCAGTGCACAAAATAAAAATCAGACTTGTAAACAACGTGCAAGTTCTGTATAATAATAAAAGAAAACGTTGAGCAGGAGTAGTAGTTTGGACACCGCAGGACAGGGAGAGCTGATGACGCACTGAGAGTCGGCACACTGCAGGACCTTATGAATTCACCTGTGAGTGGGTTTAATACACCTCCGTTCCATGACGGTTATCCATGACAGAAAGTAAGTGTGT
>SKEY01002462.1_pt1 | contig 19201 bp, 17 predicted proteins | sample 4843871 | NCBI WGS metagenome assembly SKEY01 (sample SAMN11008797, study PRJNA524170) | human gut metagenome | biome: Human fecal sample; material: Feces; isolation source: fecal sample from pouch patient p36 | host: Homo sapiens | place: Israel: Tel-Aviv | collected 2016-12-04 | reverse complement strand
GCTTTTGCTGCCGGGGCTTTTGTTGTTGGGGCTTTTGCTGCCGGGGCTTTTGTTGTTGGGGCTTTCATTGCTGATTACTTTACTGTTTGGGCTTTTACTGCTGTTTTTTTCATTATTTACTTCCTTTATCCATTATCAGTCTTATCTATCACACACGCCCTGGCATTATAGGTCAAAGGATTCCGGTTCCTGTAATCAAACAGGACAAGGGTTCCATCAGCCATGGCTTCCACATGGGCCATTTTACTCATCTGCCTGGAATCATAACCTTTGTAGTCTGTAAGATACCGCGGGGCCTTTTCCTCTTTTATGAAGAAATCCTTTATTTGGGCTTTGAACGCTGACTGGTCACGGGCAAATCCAGGACGGCTTTTGACATTTTCCCGAAGGTAAAGGTCAGTCATAAGAAGGTCACGGTATGTTTCCAGCTCACGTTGGGGCGTATCATCCAGATGGACCGGTTCCGCCAGCTTGGCCTGCTGTTTCGGACAGTGTGGTCTGGACATATCATCTGCATACACGGCCGCATTATCTGCATGCCCTATTACATCATAGGTCTGCCCACCAAACAAAATGAGGCGCTCCTTTATAATATCAAACAGGATTTCATACCTGGCAATCCGGTTGTGGCTGATTCCCGCCAGTCCGCGGTTCCTGTAATACTCTCCCATGAAGTAAAACATATCGTATGGGGATGCGAACTCCTTTTCAAAGGCTTTCAGCGTACAGGTAAACTGTCTGCTGTTGTAGTAGACCTCCACCATATCCTCCACTTCCTTTAATTCGAGAATGCCGTCATAGGACAGCCATCTGGTGGAGAGGACTTCATAGGGAGGAAGGGATGAGTAGGTAAGTCCGTAAGCCGAAGCCATCTCTTCCATATAAGAACCCTTCAGAACCTTCAGGAACCCCAGCTGAAGCTGTTCCGGTTCCATGGCATACACATCGTTAAAGGAACGCCGGAAGCTGTCCATGCCTTCATAGGGCAGTCCTGCAATTAAATCCAGATGCTGGTGTACATTCCTGCCCTGGTCAATCCTGGCGGTAATGCGCTGTATTTCCTGCAGGTCGGTTTTGCGCCGTATGGCCTCCAATGTCTGTGTATTGGTGGTCTGAACGCCGATTTCCAGCTGCACCAGACCGGGGCGCATCTTTGCGAGAAGTTCCATCTCCTCTTCACCCAACAGGTCGGCCGCTATCTCAAAATGGAAGTTGGTGACACCGTTGTCATGCTCCTGTATGAATTTCCAGATGGCCATGGCATGGCTCTTTTTGCAATTAAACGTCCTGTCCACGAATTTCACCTGCGGGACCCTGGCATCCAGGAAATAGCAAAGTTCCTCCTTAACCAGTTCCAAATCCCGGAACCGCACCTGCTTGTCTATGGATGAAAGACAGTAACTACAGGAAAATGGACAGCCTCTGCTGCTTTCATAATAGATAATCCTGTGCTCCAAATCCTCCAATTCCACGGTATGATAGGAAAATGGAATCCTGCTCAGGTCCATCACCGGACGGATTCCTGTATCTGTGATTGTACCATCAGGATTGCGGTAAGTCAGACCGGGGATTTCTGACAAGCCAGGGCGGGGACTAGATCGTGTTTGAAAATTGCTTTCCGTCAGCTGTGCGTCACACTTTGTGGGAGATTTGGTCCCGATGAGGGAGGCGCAGCGGGCTACGTTGACCGAATTGGGACCAAATATGCCGCAAAGTGGGGCGTGCAGATGGCGGGAATGAATTTTCAAACACGCTCTAGCGGAACCTGGTATATTGCAGCAGGTAAGGCCACTGGCGTCTGACATACCGCAAGCAGAAGGGCCGCTGGCGCCTGACATATCACAGACAGAAGGGCCGCCGGCGTCTGACTGGCCACATGTATCCCCTTTCCCGTCCTGGCCTGCTCCTCCACAATATCCTTCATTTTCCCTCAGGTTATCCACATAATACTGGGCCAGCTGTGCAAATGTCTCCTCACCTTCACCCTTCATGATTCCTGTGACAGAAGGATTTTCCCTCAAAACCTTCTCAGAGTCAAAGGATACCTCGGGTCCGCCGAACCAGATGGGAATGCCGGGCAGTACCTTTTTAAGGTCGGCTGCCAGGGCGCGGATGGCTCCGATATTCCAGATATAACAGGAAAACCCGATTACATCGGGTCTTCTCCTGTAGATGTCCTGCAGACAGGCATCCATCTGATGGTTGATGGTATATTCTGCAAGTTCGATTGTGGCCTGCCGCGGCCGGAAGCTGTCCAGCTGCTGCCCAGCATATGCCTTCAGGCTGTAAATACCAAGGTTGGAATGGATATACTTGGCGTTGACAGCCACCAGTAATATTTTCATGGGATTTATACCTCTATTTCAATCTTCCTGCCCGTGGGCTGGTACTGGTAATAACGCACACCAGCTGCGTTCAGCATGCGTTTGGACGCCCTGACGGCAGGAGTCTCTGCATACTTGTCCTCCCCATAGATAATGGTCTTGATTCCGGCCTGGATAATGGCTTTGGCACACTCGTTGCATGGGAACAGGGTCACGTACAGCTTGCTTCCCTCCAGGCTTCCTCCCCTGTAGTTAAGGATAGCATTTAACTCGCTGTGTGTGGAGTAGAAATATTTGGAATTATAGGGGTCTTCCTCCTGCTTTTCCTTACCCCATGGAAATTCGTCATCTGAGCATCCCTTTGGGAACCCATTGTAGCCCATGGACAGGATCTTGTTGTCCTGGCTCACGATACACGCACCTACCTGGGTGCTGGGATCCTTGGACCGTCTGCCTGACAGCAGGGCAACCCCCATAAAATATTCATCCCATGTTATATAATCCGCACGCTTTCCAGTCACTGCTGCATTCCTCCTTCTTAAGTCTTCAATTAATGGAATATTTCTTGGAGCGTATTATATCACATAATCCGGCATTTTCCTATTGTTTTCGGACTTTATGCAGGGTATCCCAAAGATGGGTATCCGTCCCTGGGGCCTTCTCCTCCATGGGCCGGGTGATTTCTTAATTGAAAAGCAAAAAATGGTTTCCAGCCCACAACCGCAGGCTGGAAACCATTTTTACATCACAACATTCACCTTCATGTAATCCCCGGGATTCTTCTCGATATCAATGATTGTCTCAGGCGCTTCTTCTATGGAAATGACCTTGGTGAGTATCTTCCGGGCATCCACCTTTCCTGAATAGATCAGGTCAATGGCCTCCTCAAACTCATTGGCACTGGTGCGGGCGCCGCGGATGTCCACCTCTTTCTTGGTAATCACATCCGTGGGAAGGGGCGTCTCCTTCTTTGGCCAGCCTGTTAGGGTAATACGCCCTGCGTTGGACACAAGGTCCAGGGTAGAGCGCACGGCCGGGTTTGCTCCGGAACATTCCATCACCAGTTCAGCCATCCGTCCATTGGTATACTCTGAAACCCTGGCCGCTGTATCCTCCCTGCCGGAGTTGATGGTATACTGTACACCCAGTTTCCTTGCCTCCTCCAGCCGTTCATCCACCAGGTCTATCATGATGGGATGGGCGCCGTACGAAATGGCTGCCATGGCCGCCAGGATGCCGATGGGACCTGCTCCTATGATTGCCACATGCTCCCCTGCCTTTAAACCTCCCCTGTGGATTCCGTGGAGTGCAATGGTAAGGGGTTCGGCAATGGGTGCCAGCTCCCAAGGCATATCCTTTGGCAGCTTCCACAGCATATCTGCCGGATGGACAAAATATTCAGCCATCCCGCCCTCTACATGGACGCCCAGCACGTTTAAGTCCGTACAGCAATTGGTGCGGCCGATGGAACAGGGATAACAGGAGCCGCAGTAGAGATAGGGGTCGACAATTACATGGTCTCCTGCTTTCAGGCCCTTTTTATTATTCTCCGGTATGGACAGGATTTCCCCTGCCACCTCATGACCGATGATACGCGGATATGTAACCAGTCCGTTGGTGCCGCGGAACGCACCAATGTCGCTTCCGCAGATTCCTGCCGACCTGACCTTAATCAGGGCTTCATTTTCTCCTGCTTCCGGTCTGTCAACCTCAACGCACCTGACCTTCCACGGCTCGTCATATTTGATTGCATACATAATCTTTCCTACCTCTCTTCTTTCATAGCTTTGTGCATGGATATCTACATGGCCAGTACTTCATTCCATTTCTCCTCCACCACAGGAATCCCGTTTTCACGGTTCTCCCGGATGGCATTTAACTCAGGCTCGCCTGGGTACAGGACCTGGCCGCCTTCCTTTTCGGGAACAGAGGATTTAACATCGTTGACAATGTCCGTCACTATCCGGTCCGTCAGTTCCGGTGTGTTGGCCTTCGACGGGTCAATTGCAATCATGACCTGGGTAAGGCCGACCTCGTCCCCAAAGGTTCCTATGGTATGTACGGAGTTCCCATTGGAAAGCACGGTTGCAATCAGGTCCAGGGCAATGGAAATGCCGCTTCCCTTCCAGTATCCCATGGGCAGCACGCGCCAGGTTTTCTCAATCTCCGCAGGGTCCGTGGTCAGATTGCCCTTGGTGTCATATCCGCCTGGTACTGGCAGTTTAATGCCCTTCAGCTTGCAGTCCTCCATCTTGCCATAGGAGAACTGGGATACGGCGCAGTCAATTACAACATGCTCCCCATTACTTCTTGGGATTGCCATGATAAACGGGTTGTTTCCAATCTTCTTGTCAATACCGCCCCATGCAGGCATGTTGGGCTGTGTGTTGGACCAGCAGATTCCGATGCATCCCTGGTCGGCTGCCTGCCATCCATAGCTTCCGCCGCGCATCCAGTGGTTGTTGTTGCCCAGCGCCACAACACCGATGCCATACTGTTTGGCCAGTTCCACGGCGCGGTCCATGGCCTTCTTGGCATTCAGGGGGCCGAATCCCCTGTGTCCGTCCCAACGCTCAAACGCGCCCATGGCCATCTCACAGTCAGCCGTGACCTGCGGGTCAATCTCCCCTTTTTTCAGGTAATCAATTACCCTGGGAAAACGGTTCAGACCATGGGAATATACGCCCGCCAGGGAATTCTGGGCAAATATCCCTGCAGCATCCTCTGCATTTTCTTCCGTAAATCCGTATTTTACCAGAACACGTTTAAATTCGTTTACCATATCCTCATATTTTACTCTCATCTTCTTCTCCTCTCATCCTCCCCTTTTCAGGGGCTGCGCTGCGGTTCACCGGCCCGGCATCTGACGGTGTACCAGAACCGAAGCCAGTATCACTCCTGCCGCAATACCGATGGCCGCCTCTGCCGTATTGGACAGATAGATGCGGAACTGCTGCATTTCCTTTAACACGGCATAACTCATGGTGTAGTACAGGCCGCCTCCCGGTACCAGGGGTATCAGGCACGGGAGCAGGAACACCACCACCGGGGCCTTTCGCTTCCTGGCCATTGCTTCCGAATATAGGGTTGCAAATACCGAGGCTGCCACGTTGCTTATGAAAATGCTTTCCCATCTGCAAAATATCACGCTGTATAAAAACCAGCCAATGCCGCCTCCGGCCGCCACCACAGGAAGGCGCTCATTCCTTACCTTGTAGACAATGCCAAAGGCCAGGGAGCCAAGGGCAGCGGTAAGGGTCTGGAAGCCTAATTCCTGAAAGCATGATTCCTGAAGCCAGGAGCCGGCTGCCGCTATTCCTGAAACCATCATTTCCCTATAATCCTCCCAGCAGTATCAGCGGAACCCCGAAGCCCGCGGCAATGGCTCCTGCTGTCAGGACTGCGTCTATACAGCTGAACAGTCCGTTGATGGCATTGTTGTTAAGCATATCCCTGACAGAGTTCATCAGGGCCATTCCCGGTATGAGCAGCATGATTGTGCCTATCATGATTTTGTCCGGCAAAAGCCCCAATCCCGTCCATCCCCAGCCCATCCCAAGAAAGCCGAGGATGACGGAGCAGAACGCAATGTATACAAACCGCTGCAGTCTTCTGCCCGCCATATGGCGGTCCATCTCAAACAGAAGGAAGCCTAATACCGCAGCGGCAGCCCCGTCCCTTAAACGCCCTCCGAAGAAGCAGGCAAAGGACGAGGCTGCCAGCATGTATCCAAACATGGTCTCCTGCCAGGGAACCGGATTTTTTTCCATGGACTCCTTAAATCTCCTGCTGATTTCCATGGCCGTCGGCCGTTCCCGGCAGATATAGCGGGACAGGGCGTTAAGCTCCTCCAGCCTGGCCATATTGGTGCCTATGCCATATATCCTTCTGGAGTCCGTGTATAGCCTTCCCGTGTCCTCCCTGATTGTCACAAGGATCAGGGAACGGATTGCGAATATATCCGCCCTTCCCAGGCCATAGGCGCCGCACAGGCGGTATATGGTGTCCTCCACCCGGTGTATCTCGGCTCCTGCTTCAAGCATTGCCTGCCCTATGTCCACAAACAGGTCCAGATAACGGTTAACTTCCATCATCAGTCAACGGTAACGCCCAGGAACCGGCATAATTCCTGGATACAGGCATCTTTATTCTCCTGGGTAAGCTCCACACCGAACATGAAACGGAAAATGACTTCCATCTGTCCGGCCAGCATCTTAAGCCCGGGTACGGTCTTAAGGCCCCTTGCCTTGGCGGCTGCGATTACCGGAGTGTCCGCCGGGTTGATGATGACGTCAAATACCACGCAGTCCTGCGGAAGATAGTCCATGAATCCCAGGTATTCATGGGTCTTACCGTATCCCGCCATTCCCAGGGGCGTCACCTGGAGGAACAGCTTTGCTGTCCCGGCCGCCTTGTCAAGGTTCTCCGGCGTGGATGCCAGGGCCTTTGTCTCCATGGACGTATGGGTGTTCAGTATGTCGGCGATTTCCTGTGCCTTTTCAACGGTCCTGTTTAATATGGTAAGCTTCCTGATTCCGTGCTTTGACAGCTCCAGCCCGATTACGCCGCTGATGCTGCCGCTTCCCAACATCACCGCCTCTTTCCCCTCAAGCTGGGCGCCGCTGCTAAGGATGGCGTTCAGGGCGCCCTTACCGTCCATGCCCACGCCGTGGCTGGTGCCGTCCCCGTCAATGCGGATTGCATTGACGGACTGGAATATCCTGGAACTTTCATCCACATCATCCAACAGGGGGATGATATCCTTTTTGTGGGGCATGGTAGGGGAAATGTAGCGGATGCCCAGCATTTTACATGCCTCCATGAACTGGGGCAGCTTTCCCTTTTCCACTTCCACCGGAAGCATGATTGCGTTCATGTCCAGTTCCCCAAACAGTTTGTTGTACGCCCTGGGCGCATTGGTCTTACCCATGGGGTCGCCTATATTTAACACAAGCTTTGTGTCCGTATTGAATTTAACATTTTCCAGATTCATGATACCCATTTCCCCCTTTATTTCCCGCTCTTGCCCAGATACACTTCCAGCAGCGCATCCTGGCTGGCGCCGTCGGAGGCATCCAGCTCTCCGGCTATCTTTCCGGTATTCAGCATGTAGGAGCGGTCGCTGACCTTTATTGCCATCCTGGCGTTCTGCTCCACCAGGAGGATTGTGATCCCTGTCTGTTTCAGCTTTTCAATGATGTTGAATACCTGCTCCACCACCAGCGGCGCAAGGCCCATGGATGGTTCATCTAACAAAAGGAGCTTGGGGTCCGACATCATGGCCCTTCCGATGGCCAGCATCTGCTGCTCGCCCCCGGACAGCGTCCCGCCCATCTGGCCTTTCCTCTCCGCAAGGCGCGGGAAAAACTCAAATACCTGGTCTAATATCCTCTGGTCCAGCGCTTTGTCTGCAGCCCTTGTGTAGGAGCCGATGGCAAGGTTTTCCATAACCGTGGCATCGGCGAATATCTTACGCCCCTCCGGTACGATGGAGATTCCCATGGGGATGATTTCATGGGATTTCTTTCCCACAAGCTCCCCGCCCTGGTACTTGATGGAGCCGCTTTCAATATGTACCGTGCCGATGATGGATTTTAAAAGGGTTGACTTGCCTGCGCCGTTGGCTCCCAGCAGAGAAACCAGCTCTCCCCTGTCCACATGGATGTTTATGTCCTTGATGGCTTTAATCATCCCATAGCTGGAATGTAAGCCGGATATGTCTAAAACCGTTTCCCTCTGGCCCATTAAGAATCACTCCTTCCCAGGTACGCCTCGATTACTTCCTCATTGTTCTGAATCTCTTCCGGAACCCCGTGGGCAATCCTCGCGCCATAGTTTAACACCGTGATATCATCTGAAATGTTCATGATCAGGTCCATGTCATGTTCCACTATCAGGACGGATATACCAAAGTCATTGCGGATGCCCCGGATGGTCCTTATGAGCTCCTCCTTTTCCTGGGCATTCATACCTGCTGCCGGTTCATCCAACAGGAGGATCTTGGGCTGGGTGGCCATGGCCCTGGCGATTTCCAGCAGCCGCTGGTGGCCGTAAGGCAGGCTGGAGGCCAGCTCATCCTTTAAATCCGCAATCTTTAAATACTCCAGAAGCTCCTCGCTCTTTTTACGGATATCCCTGTCCTCTTCCAGCATTTTCCTGCGGTTGTAGATGATGTTGAACAGTCCGGCCCGGCTCCGGCAGTGGAAGCCTGTCATGACATTTTCCACTGCCGTCATTTTCTTGAACAGACGGATGTTCTGGTAGGTCCTGGCGATTCCCATGTCCACTATCTTATATGGGGCGCAGCCACAGATGGAGCTGCCCTCAAAGAAGATATCGCCTTTGGTCACCTGGTATACGCCGGTAATGATATTGAATACCGTTGTCTTTCCTGCGCCGTTGGGACCAATCAGGGAACAGATCTGGTTTTTCTCTATCTTAAGGTCAACTTCAGAAACAGCTGTCAGGCCGCCGAATTGTTTTGTAACTCCCTTTAATTCCAATACTGCCACAATCCTCACCTGTCCTTTCCGTCGAATTTAGCCTGTGCATAGCCAATGAGTTTTTTCGCATAGGGCGTGATGCCGCCCGGATAGCGGATAATGACCGTCAGAAGGATGACCCCGTACACAACCATGCGCCAGTCTCCCAGGAAACGCAGGGCTTCCGGAAGGATATTCATGATAATGGCGCCAATCACAGGCCCGATGGTGGTTCCCATGCCTCCCATGATGGCTGTCCACAGGAACATGTTGGAATCGTTGCTGGTAAAGCTGTCAGGGCTTACATAGTGGATCATCATGGCGTACAGCACGCCTGCCACCGCGGAGTAGACCGCAGACAGCACGAATGCCCTGATTTTGAAGGTAGTGATATTGATTCCCGTAAGCTCGGCAACCTTGTCATCATCACGGATTGCCATGAACGCCCTTCCTGTCCTGGACTTCATCAGCCATTTCTGGTACATGATTCCGATGAACACGAAAAATGCAATCAGATAGTAATATTTGAACAGTGTATCAAATTTGAACCCAAACAGGTCCGGCGCCTTGATTCCCACCACCCCGGCCGGGCCATTGGTAAGGTCAATCCAGTTCACCAGCACCATCCTGACAATCTCGCCAAAGCCAATGGTCAGAAGGGCCAGATAGCTGCCCCGCACCTTAAGGGCCGGAATGGCAAGAACCACGCCGAACACGGCCGTCACCAGGATGGACGCGGGAAGCACCACGAAAAACGGGCAGCCCAGCTTTGTGTTCAGCAATGCCGTGGTATATGCGCCAATCCCATAAAAAGCCGCCTGCCCAAGGGACAGCTGTCCCGTGTACCCGGTCAGGATGTTCACCCCTGTACCAACAATGGCATAGATGCCTATCATATTGACAATCTGGATAATATATGCATTGGGAAGGAGGAAGGGCAGGATCAGGATTGCCGCCGTAACCACTGCAATTAAGGTAATTTTCTTTGTCTGCTTCATCACAATACCTCCCTACAGCTTCTGCTCGATGCGCTTGCCCAGGATCCCATTTGGCTTAAAATACAGGAACAGGAACAGCAGCACAAACGAGATGATATCCTTATAAGCAGCCGTGGCATACGTAGCCCCCAGCGCTTCCACAATCCCCAGTATGATTCCGCCAAGCATGGCCCCCACGATATTGCCGAACCCGCCCAGGATAGCAGCGGAAAATGCCTTCAGCCCAACCAGCGTACCCATGTCCACGCTTACATAGAAAATCGGTGAAAGAAGGATTCCGGCAATGGCTGCAAAGGCGGCGCTGATGCCGAATGTAACCAGCCTGCACTTATTCACATTGATGCCCATCATGGACGCGCCCTCGGAATCAGTGGCAGCCGCCCTCATCTGCTTACCGGTCTTGGTCTTATAAAAAAACAGCTGAAGCACCACCACAAGACATGCAGCCACACAGATAATCCCAATGTTCTGCGGCAGAAGCAGCAGCTGGCCCAGATTAATGGAATCCGTGCTGAACAGCGCCGGGAACACCTGAGGCTCAGCCCCCCAGATGACAATGGCCAGATTCTTCATGATGTAGGACACGCCCACCGTTGCAATCAGAAGATTGGTAAAAGAGCTGAACTCCAGCTTCCTGTAGATAAACCGCTCCAAGCAGCACCCGATGAACGCCGCCGCGATAATGGTCAGCACAATGGCCAGGGGGATGGGAATCCCCACCGTAATCAGGGTCAGGCAGATAAAAGCAGAAATCATAATCGTATCACCATGTGCAAAGTTCAGCATACCCAGTGATTTATATATCATGGTCACGCCAATGGCCAGCAAAGCATAGATGCTGCCATTGGTAAGACCGTTTAAAATCTGTTGAAAGACCATAGTATCCTCCTTACATTATGAGCACCCAGCATTATCCTTAACGCTTACGTGCAGTACAGTCATCCCCGCGGCTCTGTCTGTCATTAACACGCCGTCCTCAATCTATGGGCACGATGGTATGCTTGCCATCCACAATCTGCACAACCATCAAATCCTTAATCATCTCGCCATTGGAAGCAAAGTTATAGACACCTGCGGCTCCCTCAAAATCCTTGGTTGCCAAGAGCGCATCCCTGACAGCCTGCCCATCCAGCGAACCGGCCCTCTTAACTGCATCCGCCAGAAGATAAACCGAGTCATAAGCCTGAGGCGCATTCTGGTCATAGCTCTGCTGGTAAATCTCTTTATACTTCTTATCAAATGCCTGGACCTTCTCATCCGGGTTAGCCTCTGTAAAAGCAGTTGTAAAAATAAGCCCATTCACAGCATCCCCGCCCAGTTCAACCAGCTTAGGTGAATTAAATCCCGTACCGATAAGAGGCGCATCAATCCCATTCTGTTTCGCCTGCTTACAGATCAGCGCCGCCTCCGTATAATACCCCCAGAGGATAATGGCATCCGGCTCAGCCTGTTTCATCTTAGTCAGGTGCACGGAAAAATCCTTCTCACCCGAATTATACATTTCATTGGCCACCACATCGATCCCATACTCCGGCGCCAGCTCCTGGATAATGCCAAAGGCGCCGGTACCGAAATCAGACGACTCATAAAGCACGGCCACTTTCTGTCCATTTAATTTTTCCTTAAAATACTTAAACAACGTCTTTATATGGGTTGTATCCGTAGCAGTCGTACGGAAAATAAACTCATTCCCCTGCTCCACAATACTCTGTGCGCTGGAGCACGGTGTAATCTGCGGTATCTTAGAAGCCGCCGTAATCTCCATATCAGCAATGGTACAGGAACTGTTCAGCGCGCCGATCAGCGCCGTTATCTTATTCTGGTTCACCAGCTTCTGCGTAACCGTAACAGACTTTGCCGGAACCCCCTCATCATCTTCCTTCACAAGTTCAATCATATACTTCCCGTCAATACCGCCGGCCTCATTAATCTCATTCACAGCCATCTCAACCGCATTGGCCTGCACCAGACCGCTGGCCGCCGCATTCCCCGTAAGAGGTCCCACGCACCCCAGCACGACCGTCTCTTTTCCATCCTTCCCCTTCGTACCCCCCTGGCACCCCGACATCGTCCCCATAACCATGGCCGCCACCGTCAAAACCGCTGCTATCTTCCAATATCTTCTCATAAAATAAACCCCTTCCCTATCTATACTCTTAACTAACAGCTCCAAAAAACCTCACATCCACCAAAAGCAGGCCCCCTACCCACTTCCCAGCAAAAACCACAAAGCTCCACATCCCAGGCTTTCTAGCAACTCATATTCACCAAGCCGTGGCATGGCCAATCAATCTAAACCATTAAACTACGATATAGCCTGCCAACCAATCTTAACCACTAAGCCATGGCACGGCCTGCCAATCAATCTCAACCATTAAGCTACGGTACGGCTGCCACTCCTTCCCACCCAGTAAGCTGTGGTCCGGCCTGCCAATACCGTAGCTGTGTCCCGGGCATCCTTCCTGAGAAGACCATCTTTACCCGCCGGCACTTAGACGCGGTCCTTCACGCGTCTTAGTACCGCTGCGCGTAAACCAAGCGCGAGCGGGTCTGAACAGGGAGGATGCCCGGGGCGCAGCGGACCCTACTCCAATCCGCCGCCCCACACCTTACAACGCCGCAATCTCCGCCGCCGCCTTCAAAAACGTATCAATATCCTCCACCCCATGACAATGAAGCGGTGACACGCGCACAATCCCTGCCAGGTCAAAGGGATGCAGCGAGCGGACGGAATAATAATTGGAATCGCTTCTGTCATAGACAATGACATCCCTCTTCACAAACTCCGTAACCGCATCCGGGCAGCTGATGTTATCAAAGGTCAATGGCATGATGAAATCCCTGTTTTCCAGTGACTCCCTGTCAAATTCAACCCTGGCATGAGGAATGTGGCGGATTCCCGGAACTTCCTCCGTTCCCTCCAGGGCCCTGTAAAGCAGCGCCCTCTCATGCATCTCAATGCGCTCCATACCTTCCACGTACAGCTCCCGTCTGTCCGTGCTGTCAATATAGTGGCTGCCAATCCAGCATACATGGTCCACGATAGCGCTCACGCTGGCATACATGGCTGGCGCAGGGCCGCCGATTTCCCACGGGTCACCCAGGTTGCCGAAGATTCCGGGATGGTCCAGGGCTGCCAGACGGTCGGATACATAGCCTGCGCCGAATCCCCTGCATCCGAAAATCTTGTATGCTGCGAAGTTGATTCCATCCAGCTGTAAATCCTGCACGTCCACCAGTCCGTGAGGCATGTGCTGTACCGCATCGGAAATTATGTATAAGTCCGGCTTGATGGCGCGGGCGCGGGTTACGATTTCCTTCATGTCCATCACTGCGCCTGTGTGGTTGGATGCATAGATGCACACCAGAAGGGCCGTGTCCTTATCCACCAGACGCTCAATCTCTTCCACGTCAATTCCGCCCGTCACCTTGTTGGGCTTTGCAATGCGCACCTCCATGCCTGCCTTTCTTCCATAGTACATAACAGAATCATATGCGGACGGATGGTCCAGGTCAGTTACAACCACATTGGTGCCTTTTATGTTCTCAAGGACGGTGCGTACCATCTCAAACATTACCTTTGAGGAAGATTTCTCAGCAATTATCTGGCCATACCTGGGGGCATTGAACATGATCCTCAAATCCCTGAAACCATTTAAGGTCAGCTGCCTTAATGCCTTTGCCCTTGGATGCTTCCTGGAATCACAGTCCGGGAAGGTATCCGCTTCCCCGTAAGCCTTGTTGACGGCCTTCAGTCTCAGGGAACCGCCTGCATTTTCAAAAAACAGCCTCTTACCTGCCTCCGGGTCTGAATCTACATTCCAGAATCTGTCCTTTATCTCTGCCTGAAGCTTCTCATCAAATAATAAACCGTGTGGGTAATCCTTAATATTCATCTCTGTGCTCCTCCTGGTTTGAGCTATATTTTATCTTCTTAATCAAACACTACCTTACCTTCATCGAAAATCACCTTGCCGTCCACTTCAATGGTCGGGTCCTTGAACATCATGTCGATGTGGAGCAGGCAGTCCTGGTTATCCGTCTCATTGTTGCCCAGCGCCACATGTACATAGCCCATGCAGCCCTCATCCTCCAGCATCCTTCCGCAGAGGCTTGCATCCGGGTTCAGTCCCACGCCGATTTCACCGATGCGGTAAATCCTGGGGTCGTAAATCTCCTTAAGGACCTTCTCAAACTTCCGGGCTTCCTCGCCGCCCTCGATTTTTGTTACAAAGCTGTTCTCAATATATAAGGTAATGGGTTCCTTCAAAAGCCCCATGGCCGGATGGGTGATGCTTCCGTCAATCACCACCTTGCCGTGGGCAGTGCCAGGGATGGCGCCGGTGGCACACTCGATATCCGGCGGTGAACAGGTCTGGCCTTTCTCATGGCTCATCCCGTACTGCGGGAATATCTTGTGTCCCTTGATGCTGCAGTAGTAGTCCGTTCCCAGGGCAGAAGTGATGTGTACCTGGTCTCCTCCTGCAAAACCTTTGGCAATCTGGTCCACGTATTTTTTGTTGGCCTCGAAGTCCGTGTAGAGGCCGCCTTTTTCCAACATTCCGAAGTCATAGTCACAACAGTTTAAATCGCGTGCACCTGCCTCGCACGCCCTCCTTCTTGCATAGCTGTGGGATAAGGAAAAGGTGGTTGCACGAAAGATGACGTCGGCTTTCAGCATAGCTGCAGCTACCAGATCCGTTGGCTCCTCTCCGTGCATTTTCCTGGGATTCATCAGAACCAGGGTGCGGTTGGGAAACCGTTCGGCGGCATCCCAGAGCGCCATTCCCATGTCCATGCTTTCCTCATCCGTCACAATCAGGATATTCTCATCCTCTTTGCAGTGGGAACACACGGTCAGCAGACGTTCGCATGCTTCATAGATTTTCTTTTCTTTCATTTTCTCTCCCTCTCTTAGAAAAAGTTTTTGCTCTTTTTGGTGTTTATTATATTTAACCCTTATCCGGGATTAAGTATCAAAATATTTATTCGAATAAATATTGGGTAAAATGAAAAGGAATACCTGGATTCCTCTTCATTTTTCATCTGCCCGGGTGTTCTCAGGCGCTCTCCCTTATAATAAGCTTTACGCCCATATATTCATCTTCCACCTGCTGTCCCTCCACCAATGCAAGCATCTTATCCACATATGTCTTAGCCAGTCTCTCCTTTGACACATCCACCGTGGTAAGGGCTGGTGTGGTAAGGGGCGCTATCTGTGTATTATCGCATCCAATCACGGACAGGTCATCCGGCACGGAAATATCCAGTTTCTTCAGGTACTGCATGATCTGGGCCGCAAGATAGTCGTTCCCCACCACCAGGGCCGTGGGCTTCCCATCCTTCTCAGAGGACACCAGCATACGGAATACCTCCTCGCATATATCATCCACGGTCTGGGTCCTGGTACACACAAGCTCGGGCCTGACCGGAATGTTGCTGCGCCTTAAGGCCTCCACGTATGCCCTGACACGGAAGTCATCTCCCTCCACGCCCTTTGTCAGATACTTGACCGGGGGCACCATGCCGATGCAGGTATGGCCCTTCAGGATCAGATAATCCACCGACTTCCTGACCGCGTCATAGTAATCCGGTACAACGGTCACAATCCTGGGGTCCAGCGCCTCGTAATGCTTTGTCCTGTAAAGGATGATGGGTATGCCGTTCATGGCAATGGTGTTCAGCTGCTGGGCGTCAAACATATTGGTAGCCATGAAGATTCCTTCCGGCTGCCTGCTGATCAGCATATCCAGGAACTCCTTGGTGTTCCTGCTGTAATTAAGGGATATATAGTATCCATGCTCAAAAAGCCTGGTTTCCACTGCCTCAAAAAGTTCCGCCTGAATATTGTCGCAGACAAATATGAACTGGGCGGAGCGGCTGGTCCTGAGCCCCCTTGCCAGCTGGTTCGGTATATAATTCAGCTCCCTGACAGCCTCTAATACCTTCTCCCTCTTTTCCTGGCTGACATAGTTGGAATTGTTCAGCACATACGATACAATGGTAGGAGAAACATTCGCAAGCCTGGCAACGTCTTCGCGGGTAACTGTTTTGCTCATGTTTTCTTCCTTTCTTTTATGTTTTATAAATACGTATAAATATCTTATGGTTTATATATATCACTTTTCAACGATGATGTCAATATGTTTTAAATATTTTTCAACATTATTGATATATTCGTATTGGTTTATCCTTATTTATTATGTAAATTATCCATATTTATTGTATTTATATATTGCATCTCTTTTCCGCATCCCGTCAGCACCCCCGGTCCCGGCAGGCCCATCAGGCGCCGTGACCTTCTGCCACGGATGGTCTGTTTCTTCATCCCCGCCTTTTAAGACCGTTGACACTGCCGAAATGATTAATCTGGTACTTTCTTCCAATATCGGATAGCCAGTATTGCAATGGTATAAATAACACAGCCCATAAAAAACTTCCAGGAGAATACAGGGACTCGGCGCTTAACCGCAAAAGATCCCGCAAAACCTGTGTCTATACAAAGAGGGGACCGTATCAAAGCCCATAATCCTGTTTTCTACCACCACAGGTGAATCTTGTCAGCATCACCGGCCAATCAGGTTAATAAACGTCAGAAGCGCCAGAATAAACATTCCGAAAGCCATCAGGTCCTTAAAATCAAACTTCATTCCCAATACCTCCCATATTATGTAAAATGGAATAGATGACGATGAAAAGGAGTCTAATCCGGCGCCGGATGGAGCACTAGCGAAAATCCGGTCACTTTGGAAGGGAGTAAAATATATACCCCTCAATTGTCTCTTCACTTCCACTTTCCGTATAGCGGATTTTCAGCCAGTCCCCTTTTTTCCCCATAGCCTCAACCCTGTCTCCTGACAGGACCCTCCCTATTTTTTCCGCTTCTATCGATGGTTGATTCCTGATATTCATATCTTTCGTTATAACGATTGATTTTGTCTGGCTGAAATTTACTTCCTCTTCACTGTCGGCCTCCTGCATCATGGCGTTCGAGCTGGTCGCCCCATTTGAATCAACGGTCCTGTCAGCGGTTTTGTCCTCATTTGCTGTTCCACCCAGTATTTTGCCCATTCCGGACTGTGTCTGCAGTCTTCCCGCCGGTACCGCCGATGTCTCCCCTGCCATTCCTATCTCCTTTTCCGCTCCAGTCTCCTCTTCCAATCCGGTCTGCTCTTCCCCTCCGGCTATCCCCGACGCCACGGCAGCAGCCGGATCCTCCAGATACTGTTTTCGCCGCTCACCGGCCCTGCCCATATATAAACCGGATGATATGCCCAAGAAGCCCAGGGACAGGACAAGTGCAACAAAGCCAAACCTTACTGCACTCCTGTTTTTTTTTATCTGCCTGTCCTGCTCTTTTATATATGTATCCCCTATACACTCCACAACGGCCGCCAGCGCCCTCTTCTTATAGGGCATGTCTACATCCGTGAATCTTATGTATTCCGATACCCAGTCTTTGAGAATGGAGAGTCTTTCCTGCTGAGTCATACTGCGCCCCTGAATACCTGCCCCGCACGCAGAAATCACCTGTTCCAGAAAGGTATCCACTATCAGTTTCCTGTCATACCCACTGTATTCGCTATACCGGCCCGTCATATCATAGAAAACAGCCATCGGATTCAGGATATCATTCCATTTCATACTGTATGCGGCCAGGATCCACCGCTTCAGGATTTCCTCTTTTTCTTCCTGTCCGCACTTCCTAACCTCTTTCAGTATACGTTCAGTTGTATCCTGTATCCGTTTTCCATCCTCCCCATTATCCTTGAACAGGACATACATTTCCCAGTATACCATGTAACTGAGTTTCCATGATTCATTTTCAACTGCCAGTGACCGTTCCCATAAGCCCCGCCATTCCTCCGGCAAAAACTTTTTGTATATGCGTCCCCCCAGCTCTATACTGCTAAGGTCCATATTCTTCATACAACACTCAAACTTTTTTTCAAATTCTTTCCCGGGTATTCCCCCAGCGCCAAACATGACCGCAACATCATCTAAATAAGCTGATTTCACCTGATCTGCTCCTTCCCAAACCTCTACAGACAGAATCGTCCCATTTCCTGTTCCAGATATATCCTGCCGCCCCTGCTCTCCACAAAATATTCTATCCAGCCGCAGTCATCCCGTTCCCCCTTAATCAAAACCGGGGTCATATCCAGGTCCAGATACCGCAAAGCGGCTGTCATATACTCCTGGCTGGTTCGTCCAATACCTGAATCAGCCAATATGACAAGAAAGTTCTTACCCTCCACATCATTCTGTCCATCGCGTTTTTCCTGCTGTCCCAATAGCTGCAGAGCCATACAGAGCGCCTGCCTGAATTCATATGGGTCTATATCATAACCCGCATAATAAATCTGCTCCAGGTCCGTCTCATCGAAATCCCTGGCTGAAATCAGATGATTCCCGAAAACAAAGGCTTTCCGTATCATGGTAATCTCTTCATCTTCATTTTTTCTGCGCAGCAGGTACTCCTGTGCCAACGCCAGATTCTCATTGAGCAGATTGTCTCTCCCCGGGTTCTGCTTCTGGAGAATGCAAAAGACCACATTCCATACCTTCACCCTGTCCGCAAACGACTTCGTATAGTCTTTAAGTGCCATTTCCATTCCCCCTGTTAACAGTCAATGGAGGATTGCCGCAGAATCTCATCCACTACCGTCTCAATCAGTCTGTCCCCGTCCTTTAAAATCCGCTTAATATCATATAGATGGGTTCCGTTCTTTTGGTTATTCTCAGGCAGTCCCGCCCCATCCACATTCCTGAACAGAGGCACATAATACTGCGGCTCCTTCATAAACAGCGTTTCAAACCTCAGTCCATGGTTGGGACAGCCAGGAATATTCTGGAATGAAAATTCCCCTGTCTCCTCAGGCCTGGAATCCGTGAACATCAAAAGCCCCCGGTTCGCCCGTTTTGGACTGTTATTTTCCAGGGACCGGACCGCATTCTCAATTGCGTCGTTAATATTCTCATATCCGGAATCAGAACCGCCTGTAAATTCTATCTTCCGGATCCCGTTCAGGAACTCGTCCGGATTCTCCGTGAACTCCTCTTCCCTGAATGTTATCTGCGATATTGTGTCACCAATCACCATTCCTCCAAAGAAGAAGTGTACCCCCTCATATTTCCTGATTTCCCTTTTCAGGTGCTCTGTAAAATGCTCCAAGGTACGGTACACAGCGGCAAATAAGGTGGAAAATGAATATGTCCCGTCAATAACAATCTGTATGTAAACGTATTTGTGGATGTCCGGCTGCCGTGAATCCTGTCTGATATAGCCGTACCTCTCCTGGGTGGCCGCTGTCTCCATCTGCGTTAAATCCTGATTTTCGGTTTCCGGCGTCCCCATATACCAGTCTTCTGCGTCCTCTGCCCCCAAGTCCAGGAT
>SKEY01002459.1_pt1 | contig 19232 bp, 10 predicted proteins | sample 4843871 | NCBI WGS metagenome assembly SKEY01 (sample SAMN11008797, study PRJNA524170) | human gut metagenome | biome: Human fecal sample; material: Feces; isolation source: fecal sample from pouch patient p36 | host: Homo sapiens | place: Israel: Tel-Aviv | collected 2016-12-04 | reverse complement strand
ATGTAAAATAATATCACTCTATTCTATAGAAGTTCAGTCAAGCCGGTATAGAGTTCCGTATAAAAGCCATATAAAGGGTATGCAGATGACTCAAACGTACTTGTGCATACTATTTTCATTTTCATATCTTTCCTTCCGAAATATAATAAATCTTATCAGTTTGCCGGATTGTACACGTAAATCATTATCTTTGCGCCCACTTAACATGTTAATGAATAAACATCTATCGTCTTAATGAAACAGTACAAAACCGTAAACAACCTAATCGGTTGGCTTACTTTCATTATTGCTGCCACGGTCTATTGCATGACAATAGAACCGACAGCCAGTTTCTGGGATTGTCCCGAGTTCATTACTACCGGCTATAAACTGGAGGTCGGACATCCGCCCGGCGCCCCTTTCTTCATGCTGACAGCCAATCTGTTCTCACAGTTTGCTTCAGATGCTACCACTGTAGCCAAAATGGTAAATTACATGAGTGCCCTGATGAGTGGAGCCTGTATCCTGTTCCTTTTCTGGAGTATCACCCATCTGGTACGTAAGCTGATTATCAAAGACGAAAACAATATTACCACCGGCCAGTTAGTTACCATCATGGGTAGTGGCCTTGTTGGTGCATTGGTATATACATTCAGTGACACTTTCTGGTTCAGCGCCGTAGAAGGGGAGGTTTATGCCTATTCTTCCCTGTTCACAGCCGTTGTATTCTGGCTTATTCTGAAGTGGGAAGATGTAGCCGACGAACCGCATAGCGACCGTTGGATCATTCTCATCGCTTATCTGACCGGATTGAGTATCGGCGTCCATCTGCTGAACCTGCTCTGTCTGCCGGCTATCGTACTGGTATATTACTATAAGAAAGTTCCTAATGCCAATGCAAAAGGCTCTCTGTTAGCTCTTTTCGCTTCTATGGTGTTGGTAGGAATCGTGCTTTACGGTATCGTGCCAGGCGTAGTAAAAGTAGGCGGATGGTTCGAGTTGCTTTTCGTCAACAGCATGGGCTTGCCATTCAATACCGGCGTCATTGTTTATATCATCATACTTGCCGCCAGCATTATCTGGGGAGTATATGAAAGCTATACCGAAACCAGCCGTGCACGTATGAATATCTCTTTCATGCTGACTATTGCCCTGTTAGGAATCCCGTTCTACGGACACGGAGTGAGCAGCGTTATTATCGGTATCATCGTACTCGCCGCATTAGGACTCTATCTGTTTGCTAAAAACCTCAATAAGAAATACCAGATTTCGGCCCGCAGTATGAACACCGCACTGCTCTGCACAATGATGATCATGGTAGGATACTCCTCGTATGCGCTTATCGTAATCCGTTCTACAGCCAATACTCCGATGGATCAGAACTCTCCGGAAGATATCTTCACGCTGGGCGAATATTTAGGACGTGAACAGTATGGTACACGCCCGTTATTTTACGGACAGGCTTACTCTTCAAAGGTGGCCCTGGAAGTGAAAGACGGATACTGCATCCCTGTAGAGGCAAACAGCACAACCAAATACATTCGCAAAGAAAAAACATCGCCGGACGAAAAAGATTCGTATGTTGAAGTACCGGGACGTGTAGAATATCAATATGCACAGAACATGCTCTTCCCGCGTATGTATAGCAGTGCACATATTCCGCAGTACAAAGGCTGGGTAGACATCAAAGGATATGACGTGCCCTACGATGAATGCGGCAACGCAATTATGGTCAATATCCCCACACAGTGGGAAAATATCAAGTTCTTCTTCCGCTACCAGCTCAACTTCATGTACTGGCGTTACTTTATGTGGAACTTTGCCGGACGCCAGAACGACATCCAGGGCAGTGGCGAAATAGAACATGGTAACTGGATTACAGGTATTCCTTTCATCGACAACTGGTTGGTAGGCGATCAAAGCTTGCTTCCGCAGGAACTGAAAGACAATAAAGGACATAATGTATTCTACTGCCTGCCCCTGTTATTAGGTCTTATCGGACTATTCTGGCAGGCATACCGCGGTCAGAAAGGCGTACAACAATTCTGGGTAGTATTCTTCCTGTTCTTCATGACAGGTATTGCCATTGTGCTCTACCTCAACCAAACTCCCAGCCAGCCCCGCGAACGTGACTATGCTTATGCCGGTTCGTTCTACGCGTTCGCTATCTGGGTCGGTATGGGTGTAGCAGGTATCATCAAACTGCTGCGCGACTATACCAAGATGCAAGAATTACCGGCTGCTATTCTTGTCTCTGCACTCTGCCTGCTGGTACCTATTCAGATGGCAGGCCAGACCTGGGATGACCACGACCGTTCAGGACGCTATGTAGCCCGTGACTTCGGACAAAACTACCTGATGTCCTTGCAGGAAAGCGGAAATCCGATCATCTTCACCAATGGTGACAACGATACATTCCCTCTGTGGTACAACCAGGAGACAGAAGGTTTCCGTACAGATGCCCGCACATGTAACCTGAGTTATCTGCAAACAGACTGGTATATTGACCAGATGAAACGCCCTGCTTATGACTCTCCGTCACTGCCGATCACCTGGGACCGTGTTGAATACGTGGAAGGAACGAACGAATACATACAGATACGCCCGGAGATTAAAAAGACAATCGACGCTCTTTATGCACAGGCAGACAGTAGCGGTAACCCGGAAGCATTGCAAAATATCCACAACGAATTCGGTGAAGATCCGTATGAACTGAAGAATATCCTTAAATACTGGATACGTTCAGACAAAGAGGGCCTGCATGTCATCCCGACAGACAGTATCGTCATCAAGATTGATAAAGAAGCGATACGCCGCAGTGGCATGAAGATTCCGGAAGCTTTGGGCGACTCTATCCCCGATCATATGAATATTCTGCTGAGAGATGACAATGGAAACCCGAAACGTGCCCTCTATAAGAGTGAACTGATGATGCTTGAGATGCTGGCAAATGCCAACTGGGAACGTCCTATGTATATGGCTATCACCGTAGGCAGAGAAAATCAGTTAGGTATGGACAAGCATTTCGTTCAGGAAGGACTCGCCTCTCGCTTCACACCATTTGAAACCAAGAAATTGGGGGCAACGATTGACAGCGAGAAGATGTACGACAACCTGATGAATAAGTTTAAATTTGGTGGTATCGACAAGCCAGGCATCTATATCGATGAAAATGTGATGCGCATGTGCTATACACACCGCCGTGTTTTCGCGCAGCTCATCGAACAGCTGATGAAGGAAGGTCAAAAAGACAAAGCCCTCGCTGCTTTGGATTATGCCGAGAAGATGATTCCTGCTTACAACGTACCTTATGACTGGCAGAACGGCGCCGTACAAATGGCGGAAGCCTACTATCAGCTGGGACAAACCGAGAAAGCAGACAAAATTATGGATGCATTGGCCAATAAGGCGATTGAATACATGACCTGGTATCTCAGTCTGGACGATTCACAATTCTTCGTATCAACCCGGGAATTCGAGTATCACATAGCCTTACTGAATGAAGAGCTGAAACTCATGGAGAAATATAAATCGAAACTGTCAGAAAACTATTCCGGCAAACTGGACGAACTGTACGGCATGTACGTCTCCCGTGTAAAAGGAACGAGATAGAAAGATGTTTATAGAGCAACCACCGTGGTTTTTCCGCATTTTATACCCGAAAGCTATCTTCCGGATGAACCCTGACGAAAAAGCAGTTTACCTGACTTTCGACGACGGGCCTATTCCGGAAGTAACTCCCTGGGTATTAGATCTGTTAGATCAGTATGAGATCAAAGCCACTTTCTTTATGGTAGGCGACAATGTACGTAAGTATCCGGATATTTTCCGGATGGTGATTGAACACGGACACCGGATCGGTAACCATACCTTCAACCACATCCGCGGATTCGAGTATTCTGCAAATGATTATCTGCAAAATACGGATCGTGCGAATCAAGAGATGAAGACCGATCTTTTCCGCCCACCACACGGACACATGGGATTCAAGCAATATCACGCGCTGAAACAGTACTACAGTATTATCATGTGGGATCTGGTAACACGTGACTATAGTAAGAAAATGCGTCCCGAACAGGTGTTGGCAAACGTAAAACGCTATGTACGGAATGGTTCCATCATCACGTTTCACGATTCGCTGAAATCCTGGAATAACGGGAACCTCCAGTACGCTTTGCCGCGTGCCATCGAGTTTATGAAAGAACAAGGCTACGAATTCAAGATGCTTCCACACTTCCCGCATGGGGAGGTTCGGCAAGCGGACAGGTAACGAAAAATAAAAAGACAGGATGGGAGAAGTTATTCTTTCTGCTAAACAAATAAAAGCCGAAGCTCTGCGCCTCGGCTTTTCTGCTTGTGGGGTGGCACCGGCAGAAGCGGTAAACAAAACCGTTTCCAATGCCTTTTGCCACTGGCATTCGCACGGCATGCAAGCAGGAATGAATTACATGGGCAATCACCTCGAAAAGCGCCTCGATCCCCGTTTACTGGTAGAAGGAACACGTAGCATTGTATCCGTAGCCCTCAACTATTACCCTTCCCGATTCTTACGAGAAGACCAGTATCAGTTTGCCTGGTATGCATACGGCAAAGATTACCACGATATCATGAAAGCCCGGCTGACCGCCTTACAGGAATATATCTCCGCACACTCTCCCCTACCCTTACAAAGCCGTATATTCTGCGATACAGCTCCCGTATTAGAGCGTTACTGGGCATGGCGTGCCGGATTGGGTTGGATAGGTAAAAATACTCAGCTTATTATTCCGCATGCCGGTTCCTGCTTCTTTTTAGGAGAAATATTTCTCAGTGCAGAAGCAGACGAATACGACCAACCGTTAACAAGTCGCTGCGGAAACTGTACCCGGTGTCTTGATGCCTGTCCGACAAAAGCGCTGGAAGCCCCTTTTTTGCTCAATTCAGGCCGTTGCCTGTCTTATCTTACCATTGAGCACCGGGAAGCTATTCCGCCCGCAGAAGGCAAAAAAACGGGCAATAAGATATATGGCTGCGACGAATGCCAGAAAGCCTGTCCCTGGAACAGATTTTCCACTCCCTGCCAGACACCGGAATTGCAACCCACTGACGCCTTCATGCAGATGGAAAAAAAGAACTGGCATGCACTGACAGAAGAACAATACAGAATGATCTTTAAAGGAAGTGCGGTAAAAAGAGCCAAGTACACAGGCTTAATGAGAAACATACATCAAGTAGAGAGTAACGATAAAGACGAAGTACAAACATTGCCAGACGTGTAAACATAAACATGAGACGGGATTAACAGTATCTGAGAAAATGTAAACATAGAATGCCAAACAGAAGCCGTACTTTTAAAACCTGCTTTAATCCTAAAAACAGCGCATCATGAAGACAATGACTTATCTTGGATTCTTATCAGTTCCCCTATGCTTCTGCCAACACCTACAGGCACAAAACAACTCCCGGCCAACAAATCCCCCCAATATCATTTTCATCCTTGCAGATGATATGGGCTATGGCGATGTCTCGGCATTCAATGAACATTCCGGCATTACTACCCGGAACCTGGATGAAATGGCCGATAACGGAGTCTCTTTTACCGATGCTCACTCCTGCTCGTCCGTTAGTACGCCTACCCGCTATGGGATTATCACCGGAAGATATAACTGGCGTTCAAGCCTTAAAAGCGGTGTATTATATGGATATTCACGCCCCATTATCCCTACTACGCGAAGCACAATGGCTTCTATGCTAAAACAAAACGGATATACCACAGCCTGCATCGGAAAGTGGCATTTAGGTTGGAACTGGGGTACGAAAGCCGGACACGAAAAGCCAAATGCCAATGCACTGGCAGAGGAAGATGTGGATTATAGTAAACCCATCACGAACGGCCCTGCCGATTTAGGATTTGATTATTTCTACGGCTTCTGTGGTTCATTAGACATGGCTCCTTATGTCTATGTAGAAAATAGCCAGCCTACTACCACTCAGATACAAACCATCGCCAAGTCAGGAGGGTCTGCCATGTGGCGGGCAGGTGCCATAGGCTCCGACTTCTCACACCAGGAGTGCTTGCCCAACCTTACACGCCGGGCCGTAGACTATGTAAATCAACACGCCCAAAACAAGCAGCCGTTCTTCCTGTATCTGCCTCTTCCTGCACCACACACCCCTATCCTTCCGGACGAAAGATTTAAAGGGAAAACCGGGTTAGGAGATTATGGAGACTTTGTGCTAATGGTAGATGATGTGGTAGGACAGATCCGGAAAGCGCTCAAAGACAATAATATCTCCGAAAATACCATCCTAATATTTACCACAGACAATGGTTGCTCACCGGCCGGAGGTATTGACAAGATGGCACAGAAAGGACATCGTGCCAATTACATATGGAGAGGTATGAAAGCCGATCTTTTCGACGGAGGACACCGTGTCCCTACCATCGTAGAATGGCCCCAAAGAGCCGGAAAAGGCAAATGCAACCAAACGGTCTGCCTAAACGACTTTTATGCAACGTTCGCAGCACTGAACCAATATCAGATAAAAGAGAATGAGGCAGAAGATAGTTACAACATTTTGCCATTGATCGAGAATCCCGGTTATCCCCAAACAATCCGGGAAGCCGTTGTACACCATTCCATCCGTGGTGAGTTTGCCATACGCAAAGGCGAATGGAAACTACTTTGTTCACCCAGTTCAGGAGGTTGGAGCTACCCGAAACCAAATGTAGACAAAGAAGTCATTGCTACACTGCCTCCTATTCAACTCTACAATATGAAACAAGATCCGGGAGAGAAAAACAATGTATATCAGGAACATCCGGAGGTAGTACAAGAATTAAAACAGCTGTTACAGAAGTATATACAAGACGGAAGAAGTACCCCGGGAACAGTTCAGAAAAACGATGCGACCAACAAATGGGAACAGATAAAAGGCATTATGCAGGATGATTAAAGAGAGGGGAGTTAAGAGAAGGAAGAAGGGAGAATGGAGAGGGGAGAAGGAGCTGCGCTATTACGCTGCATAGCACTTCTCCCCTCTCCATTCTCCCTTCTTCCCTTTAAATAATTACTGTACTGTTACAGTCAGCGGAGCACGCAATTTCTGTGCAAATGCAGCTACATATTCATTCCATGCATCGGCAGTCTTGATATCAGCCTTATCCCATGCAGAACCCCAATAATAAGTATATTCAGAGCCCGGTTCATAGTCACTGACAGCCAGTACATGACCATCTGCACCACCACGCAATTCTTTCTTCTCTTTTTCAGGGAAAAGAACCACTTTGGCGTCTTTCACTGTAGCAGTGAAAGCAGCACCCACAAAAATCTTTCCGTTATTATTGTTCACATTATCCGTCGGATCCACATAAGTAATATAACCATTGGCAGCATCTGTCACAACGACACCGTCCGGTTCGTGAAGAACAATACCGGTAGCAACAGGCATTGTTTCTTTCAGATTACTGTAAGCAACAACAGTCTTGTTCATATGTGAGCCAGCATCCAAAGAGATCAGACGAGTCTCTATAACGTCAGAATTATCCTTTACTGTCAGCGGGTTATACACCAGTTTCACTGTGAAACGCAACGGACCATTGTCAAGTATTTCCTGTGTTGCATAGCAATACGGATAGATAATCGAATCACCCGACATCAAAGCGGCCGTACCTCCTCCGAGCGTAGGACCTACTTTATAGCAATCCAGACCGTTACCATGATCTACATGATAAGAAACAGAACGATAAAGTTCACTTGCTGCTTTAGGATCTGTCTTTTTCAGTTCGGCTATTTTAGCTTTGGTTTCCGGGTTCAACTCGCCTGCATAACGAGCCTCTACCACCGGCTCTGTTGTATTGTATTTAGTCCAGATATCATAACCGAAAGCACGCTCACCAGTTGCCTGCAAAGCAGGACCGTAAGTACGGAAAGCAACCAGATCATTTTCCCATGCCACGTCATCTACACGTTCAGGATAGTGGCGTCCGCAAGCCTTTGTATCAAATACGGCAGGAGTACCGGCCTGAATAGTATAAGCCGCTGTTCCGTTAGCTTTTACGGTAGCCGGGAAAATTACTTTCTCATCATAAGTAATCTGATAGGGCACTTGCTGACCATCAGCATCAAGCACAACAATCTGAGCAGTGTCAGCCAATTGCAGCTTAGAAGAGACATCACTCATGGATACCTCTACCATTTCACCGGCACGCTCCATAGCGGTGGGATTTGTTACTGTAACAGTAACCGTCTTGCTCTCAGTACAAGCAAAGCTTACAAGAGCAATTGCAATAAAGAAAAATAACTTTTTCATCTTTTTGTCGTTAGTTTGATAATAAAACCCGAAAGGGCGGAGTATTCCTCCGCCCTACAGCATAACTGTATTTTATCTCTTATTTCGGTTGTTTTCCGATATATGCCAAGATACCACCGTCAACGTATAATACGTGTCCGTTTACAAAGTCAGAAGCATCTGAAGCCAGGAACACTGCAGGTCCTGCCAGGTCTTCCGGAGTTCCCCAACGGGCAGCCGGAGTCTTAGCAATGATAAATGAATCAAATGGGTGACGTGAACCATCCGGTTGGATCTCACGCAACGGAGCTGTCTGCGGAGTAGCAATATAACCCGGGCCGATACCATTACACTGGATATTGAATTCACCATATTCAGAAGCAATGTTCTTAGTAAGCATCTTCAAACCACCCTTAGCAGCGGCATAAGCAGATACTGTTTCACGACCCAGTTCACTCATCATAGAACAGATATTGATGATCTTACCGTGACCTTTTTTAATCATAGAAGGGATAACAGCCTTAGACACAATAAACGGAGCATTCAAGTCTACATCAATTACCTGACGGAATTCAGCTGCCGACATTTCGTGCATCGGGATACGCTTAATGATACCTGCATTGTTAACCAAAATATCGATAACGCCTACTTCTTTCTCAATCTGAGCAACCATAGCGTTCACCTGTTCTTCGTTGGTTACATCGCATACATAACCTTTAGCTTCAATACCTTCAGCTTTGTAAGCAGCAATACCTTTGTCTACCAGTTCCTGTTTGATATCGTTGAACACGATTTTTGCACCTGCCTGAGCAAAAGCAGTAGCCAAAGCAAAACCGATTCCGTAAGATGCACCAGTAACAAGTGCAACTTTACCTTCTAATGAAAAGTTTACCATTATAATAATTTATTAATGTGCCAATGTACAGAGTGCCAATGAAAGCACTTATTCACACATGTAGCACGAAGGTTATTAATTAATTGTTCTTATTAAGTCGTTTCTTAAATTAACACAGGGCATATTCAGCGCATGCCTCATTATTTAAGATCTGTAATCAGTGAGAAATCCTGATCTCCGTAATCCAGATTTTCGCCTCCCATACCCCAGATAAAGGTATAGTTATGAGTAGCAGCAGCCGAGTGAATAGACCATTCAGGAGATAATACAGCCTGATCGCCTTTCATCCATACGTGACGTGTCTCATCTACTTCACCCATAAAGTGACATACAGCATGTTCTTCGGGCACTTCGAAGTAGAAATAAGCTTCCATACGACGGCTGTGAACGTGTGCCGGCATTGTATTCCAAACACTTCCCGGAGCCAATTCCGTCATACCCATCTGCAACTGGCAAGTAGGTAATACCTGATTTACCAGCATTTTGTTTATATTTCTATGGTTAGATCCTTCCAGTGAACCCATTTCAGCCACCACTGCATCCTTCTTTGTCACTTTCTTATCAGGATAGTTACGGTGAGCAGTCAGCGAGTTAAAATAGAACTTAGCAGGATTCTTTTCGTCTTTACTTTCAAAAGTCACTTCACGATCTCCTGAGCCTAAGTAAAGTGCTTCTTTATAATCGAGTTCAAATACAGCATCGCCAGCTTTTACCACACCAGGACCACCGACATTGAAAATACCCATTTCACGACGAGTAAGGAAATAAGGAGCCTTCAACGGATCGATAGCTTCAAGCTTCAGCATCTCTCCTACCGGCATTGCACCACCTACTACCATACGGTCATACATGGAATACACCATATTTACTTCGTTTGCCGAAAATACTTTTTCAATCAGAAAATCACGACGGATTCTCTTAGTGTCATAGCTTTTTGCATCTTCAGGATGCGCAGCATAGCGAATTTCATAGTTCGTTTTCATACCTTATTTATTTAAATAGTTCATAATATCATAACTCTCAGATGCACGTCGTTTGCGTACACGATGCAAAAATAAGAAAAGAAAACGGCAAAACCTTGCATTTTTGTTCTTATTATCTATCAATATTGTCCACAGATGTACAATAAGCGGGGTGTTTAACAAACTATAATGAATTAAAGCTGTTCCGGTCTATATTTTTTGGAGAGACAATTGACTACGATCTATATTTTACTATATCCAGATAATACCAAACTAGATAGCTCGTGACTCTCTGATATATAACCGGTAATTGACGATGACGTATCTGAATGGCCATTTCCAGCTGACTGCTTTGGACTTTTGTGTATACATGGGGTTAAAAGACACGTCCCTGTACGAGCAATATTATAGAGCATCAAAATAAACAACGAATCTCTAAAATAATTTTCCTGAAAATAAAGTGGAAAATATTTGGAATTATGCATTTTAATGCATTCATTTGTAAATATTGAAAAAACAAATCACATTTAAAATCTATGCCACATGGGAAACAGCAAACACACGCCAAAACAAATTGTATCCACACTTGTACTATTCGTAATTCTCTCTTTTGGGTGGAATGCAGATGCTTACTCGCAACGCATCGAATATATTTACGACAATGCCGGTAACCGGGAAACCCGCCAACTGCAGATTATCGTACAGCGAATGGATTCCTTAGAGAATGAGAATGAAAACAGGGAAAAGATGCTTGAAAGTAAGGTTATTATCTATCCAAACCCCACTCGTGGTATACTCCAAATCGATATCCTGAAAGTAGAAAACTTCAACGATTACAAGATTTCTCTTTATAGTTCTGCTGGGAAACAGCTACAACAATGGCCAAGTGTCTCCCAATCTAATGTAATAGATATCTCCGACTATGCTTCGGGCATATACATCCTACAGGTTGCGTGCAACAGCGATGTGAGCAATTGGAAGATAATAAAGCAATAAAAACGACAAAATCTAATAACAATGAAAACATACATATCAATCATACTTTCCGTATTACTATTTCCGACGGTTGTTTACGGACAGATAGGCAATACAATAGCGACACCCATAGTAACTGGGACTTATAATACCGGGTTCGAGTATACCGATTTAATAAACACGACTGATTTTACTGATAATTATGCTGGTTGCCCAACCAATGACGTTTATTATAAGTTTACTTTGAATGCAATGATGGAAGTTACTATATATCATTGTGATTCATATCCCTATCTAAATTTGAGTAATACTTATATAAGCTTATTGGACGCTTCGGGAAATCTGATAACTTATAATGAACATAACGGACCTGAAATTTGTGGTGAACCTCAACAGAATTTTATTAAAAAAGACTTAGATCCCGGCACCTATTATGTAGTAACGGAGGGATATAGTGAAAACGGTTTGATACAAACCCATATATCAGGTGAGCCTAAATTTAAATTAGATATCGACCGCGTAACGATTTCCATGTTTATAGGTGAGTTCAGTAGGAGCTATAAATATTCCAGTATTCAGAATTCGGCCTATCTCACCAGCCAACATCCCGGCAGCCCGTCCAATGATATCTTTTATAAGTTTGCTATTACTAGAAGAATGAATGTAACCATTACCCATTGCGGTTCGGAACTTGATTATACTTGTATGTATTTATTAAATTCCTTTGGAAGTACGATTGTACATAACGACGGTTATTCCGGTGACGGACAATGTTCTTCTATATATCACGCTTTTATACAAAGGTCGCTTGAACCGGGTACCTATTATATTGTATCCGAAGGAAATAACTGTTCAGGTTCCATAACTACCAACGTTACGTTTTTTGCTCCTGACGATTCTGACTATACAGATGTTCCTAGCGCGTATAGCACCGAACCCGAAGAAGTAGGCGGTATTGGAGGATCCCTTGATGTGTCTCCTACTGGGGGAGCCATTTACTCTATTCCTATCAAAGTTCCCCAAGGGGTAGGCGGCTTGCAACCTTCCCTCTCCATTTTGTACAACAGCCAGTCGGGGAACGGAATAGTTGGCTGGGGATGTAACCTCTCGAGTGTATCCGCCATTACGCGCGGTCCCAAAACGGTGTATCATGACGGCGTTGCCGCAGGAATGACTTTTTCTGCCGATGAGGCATACTATATGGACGGTAAACGCCTAATTTATCACTCCGGAGCCGTAGGTCAGGAGGGCGCCATATATTATCCCGAGTCCGACCCTTTTACCAAAGTAATTGTTCACGGTACTTATAATTCGACCGTGGCCAATACGTGGTTCGAAGTGAAATCTCCTGACGGTAAGATTTATTATTATGGAAATACGCCCGGTGCGCGGCAAAGCTATACTGCGGGTGGTTCACCCAAAATCTATGCGTGGTATCTGGATTACGTGGAAGATCCGCTGGGTAACTATATGAATTATACCTATAACCAATGGAATTACTACATGTATCCCGGCAGCATCACGTATGGAAAAAACAAAAATGGAAGTAACAGCCTGCTGAATAAGATAACCTTCCATTATGAAATCCGTTCCAATGATCCTCAACCGTTTGTGATAGAGGGTGTGAAAGGGATTATGAACTATCGGCTAATAGGGATAAGTTGTGAGACTGGTAGTTCTGTTTACCGACGTTATTATTTACAATATGACACTAACAGCGATGGTTCCGGCACTGAATTTTCACGTCTGACAAATGTGACGGAGAAAAACGGTAACGGTGAGGCGTTGAAACCTGTTGAATTAACTTGGTCTTATTTGCCCGGTATGAGTAATGCACCGGTTTCTCCTCAGGTAAATGCGGCGTCTGTATATCCTGCCGTAGCCTTTTCCGAGCAGAAATTCATTGCCGGCGACTTCAATGGTGATGGTTTGACGGATATGATGGGTATTGCTCCTGTCCAGATTCCGACAGGTTCGGGCTCTTGGACGGGTGATACCTACGCTTATATCTACTGGGCTTCTCTGAATTCTAACGGGAATGTTCAATTTGCCACCGGGACAAATTATCGCCTTGGACCGGGTTTTGAGTTGGGAGACATGCAAGAGCAGAAGGCGGGGACTTCGGTGCTTGATTTTGATGGAGATGGTCTCAATGAGTTTGTAGTACCGCATGTAAGTATCAATAATAATTGGAAGCAAATAGGCTTTTATGTTTATGGAAATACTGTTCAGGGAGTTTATGGATATGATCTGCAAAATAGTAGCGAAATGCCCGCTTATGCGACCGGCGATTTTAATAATGACGGGAAAGGAGATATTATTTTCATCGAGAAAGGACATAACCCCGACAAATATCCCGGTGAAATCATTACATTCAATTCCGGAAAAATTGCATTTAACCTAACAATGCCTTCCGCGCCTGATGAAATATTCGTATCGGACCTGAACGGTAACGGATTGCAGGATTTGATGGTAATATACAATGGAGGATATACCATTTTTTGGAATCAAGGTAACGGGATAACTGAAACTACATTCTCGGATGCTAAAAGAACCACAGGTACCAATATTTACAACGTAAATATGATACGCTCCGGCGATTTCAACGGCGATGGGTTGATGGATATCCTGATGAATAATACCGATGATAGTAAATGGTATTTTGCCTTGAACAATGGTAATGGAACTTTCACAAAATCGCAAGCTTGCACATTGGATATTTACGATCAGAGTTTTACAGACAAAGATAGCGATAATCATAATCAGAGGTTTAACTGTAATGTTTATGACTTCGATTTCGACGGTAAATCGGATGTGGTGATAACCAAAGCCATGTATAAAAAGAAGAGTGACATTACCGGTAGCTGGGGTGAATTCACGAAAACACATACCTACTGGATGCGCTCTACCGGAAACAGGCTTACTCAGATGCGCTATGCTACTTCCAACATCGAAGATGACGCGCTTTCGTCTCGTTATATGGTAGGTGACTTTAATGGTGACGGGCAAGCGGAGTTGATGAATTTTGGTTACAATTGTTATAGCAGTAGCAATGCAACCGGCAATCCCGAATGGCGATTGTACGGTAACCGTGGATACGAATACAATAATAACTGTGGAAAAGTGATATCCGCCACCGGCGACTATGGAAGTATAACTACTATCGATTACACTTCCCTCACCGACGGCCATATCTATACCAAAGGCTTGGGTAGCAGTTATCCCATTGTCGATTGTACCTTGCCCTTACATGTGGTAGAGTGTGTCACTACGGATTATAATTACAAAGCTGGGATAGTCAACCTACAGCGCACTTACACTCATTACCGATACAAAGGTCTGAAACTACACCTGCAAGGAAAAGGGATGTTGGGATTATCTTCCATGACGGCCGAAAACACGTCTTTAGGTACAGTCTCAGAATCGGGAGTCAAGGCTTGGAATACATCCTACTATATACCTTCCGCAACCTATACTAAACACACCGTAGGAGGCAGCACAGCGGAAACCAACGTTACGTTTACCATTGTGGACAAAGGTTCTAAAAAGTATTTTGCCTATCCTGCCACTACCATAGAGAAAGACTTGGATAACCATACAATTACTACGACTCGCCAGTTCAATACTACCTACGGATATATAACTCAGGAAAAGACAGTCTACGATAATGACAATACTATGTATCACACCGTGCAATACAGTAATTATACTCTTGCCGGGAAAGCGTACCATCCCGGATTGATTACCAAGATACAGAAACATAAGGATGATGCTTCGCCCTTTATTCAGAAAACACAAATCACGTATGACATTCCTTTCGGATACCAAACCCAGATTATTGAGAACAATGCTTCTAATCTGCGTTTGGTTACCAATTCCAGATGTGATACTTGGGGGAATCTATTTATAAGCTCGAAATCCGGCATAGGAGTAAGCACCCCGGTCCAGTACTATGAATATGATGCCACAAAACGCTTCGTTACCAAGTCTTATACCTCTTCTCCATTATCGTCCGTCATTACATACACGTATGATATCTGGGGAAATGTCCTTTCCGAGAACGACGAAAGTGACCCTTCCAACATATTGACCACTACGCACACGTACGACGGATGGGGAAAAAAGACATCAACAACCTTCCCGGACGGTACGAAAGAAACCTATCTCCGCGGATGGAATAACAATTTGGACAAACGTTTCTTCACACTTACTCAAGCTACCGGAAAGCCTTGGGTGAAAACTTGGTATGATAGTCGGGGACGTGAGGTTTTGGTGGAAAGTATTGGGCCCGGTGGTATAAATAAGAGTGGTATAAGTATTAAGCAGAGTACGACTTATAACATCAAGAACCAAGTTACGAAGAAGCAGATTCAGACAGGTGATCTTACCACAACGGAGGAGTACACGTATGACGGTCGCGGTCGGGTGCTGACACAAGCCAACAGTACCGGGCAATCCATCTCTTATACATACGGTGACCGAAGTATTTCAACCACCACAAACGGAAGAACCACTACCAAGGTGTATGATGCCTGGGACGGCGTGAAGTCCGTCATCGATCCGATTTCAAGTATCACTTATACTTATAGTTCGGTTGGTAGTCCTGCAAAGATAACCACAGGTGGCGTCGATTTCACGATGACTTACAATGATGTGGGAAGGCAGAAAACGCTGACCGACCCCAACGCAGGTACCACCACCTATACGTATGACGCCGCCGGACGTGTAAAAACGCAGGTTGACGGTAAGAATAAAACCACTACGAATACGTATGACATTTTGGGGCGTTTGACGAGTACCGTTATTGACGGCGTGTCTACTACCTACACCTATGGTACTTCGGGTAGTAGCTTCGCCCGATTGACGAAAGAACAAACGGGTAATAACTCCATTTCCTATACATATGACGATTATGGGCGTATAGATGTAGAAAACCGCCAAGTGGATGGCACGGAGGCGTTAGCGTTTACTTACTCCTATAATAACAAGGGACAGTTGAGCACTATCACCTATCCGGGAGATTTTACCGTAAGCCACTTTTATGACGCTTACGGTAATTTGAACCACGTGACAAAAGGGACACCGGAATCACAAACCGATGTATGGATGCTCCTAAGCAATACCGGAACGATAACCAGCTCCATGCTTGGTTCCGAGCACGTAATTGCTACCAAGACCCTCAATTCACAAGGCTTACTGACTAACCAGAATGTGTCTAACACTTATACAAACACCGTATTTCATAACATGGACTATGTGTTTGACGGCGCCACCGGTAACCTCACTTCCCGCACGGGTATGATTCCGCAAATGGAGTCTTTCACTTATGACCATGCGGATCGTTTGACAGAAGTTCGTGAAGGTAATTCCACGGCCATGTCCATGGGATATCATCTTAACGGTAACATCACTTCAAAAACGGGTCTGGGTTCCTATAGTTATGGAGGTAAGCCTCATGCGATAAGTACGGTTGACAACACTTCCGGTTTGGTTTCCGGGAATCTCCAAAACATTGCCTATACGGCCTTCAATAAGGTTTCTTCCATTAGTGAGACAGTTGGTTCAGACAACTATCTGCTGAATATCACGTATGGCCCCGATCGTCAGCGTTGGAAATCCGTTTTAAAGAAAAACAACATTGTTACCCGCACCACTGTTTATGCGGGTGATTATGAGAAAATCACTGAGAATGGTACCACGAAAGGATTGTATTATATCAGTGGCGATGACGGCCTGGTTGCTGTCTGCGTGAAAGAACCGGGTCAATCCGATAAGACCTACTACGCTTATAAAGACCATCTGGGCAGTATTATGACGCTGGCAGACATTTCCGGTGATGAAGTATTCAAAGCGTCCTATGATGTTTGGGGCAAGCGCACAGTAACGAATAATACCTTCAAATTCCACCGTGGCTATACGGGTCACGAACATTTGGACGAATTCCAACTGATCGACATGAACGGCCGTATGTACGACCCATTGCTGGCAAGGTTCTTGAGTCCCGACCCGTTCGTGCAGATGCCGGATTTCTCGCAAAGTTTCAACAGGTATTCGTATTGTGTAAATAATCCGTTGATATATACGGATCCCGATGGTGAGTTCTGGCATATCGTTATCGGTGCAGTTGTTGGAGGAGCTATAAACTGGATATCCAATGGTGCTGACTTTAGTTGGGAGGGGCTATCGTATTTTGCTACGGGTGCCGCCTCCGGAGCGTTGACTATGGCGTTCCCTGGTGCCGCTATGGGTATCGCCGCCGGTACAGGTGCCATTAATTCTACGCTTAACCAGGGATTCAATAACGGTTGGAATAATATCAGCCTACCGCAAATTGCGTTCGATGGCATAATGGCTGGTGCTATGTCTTATGCCGGTGGTCAGGTTGCCGGTAAGTTTTCAGCTCCTCTTGATAAGCTTACCAAAAACATACAGTCACCGCTGCTTAAGAACCTGATTACCCATGAGATTTCCGGCTTACCTTTCGGTACCCTGATGGGTGGTGTGGTGGCTGAATTGGATGACAATCCTGAGACTTCTTTCTTGGACGGCATGTGGAATGGAGCCAAAATGAGTCTCATGACAAGTGGACTATCAGCTATAGGAGCGGCGGCGCAGTATTCGCTGGATAATAAGGCAAATGTACTGACAGGGAAACCCATATTACCAAAAGAAATGCATCATTTTGCAACTAATAAGAATTCCCGGTTTACACCTCAAATGGAAGATATTGTAGAAAAATATGGCCTCAATTTGGATGGAAACTGGAATAAGGCTAAATTGCCTCACACTGGGAGACATCCTAATAAATACCATCAATGGACTCTTGATCGAATGACGGAGATTGATGCAATGCCCGGTATGAACCAACAAGCATTCATTAAACAGTTTAAATTGAGAGTAATAAAACCGGTTATTAATAATCCATGGATGTTAAAGAAATCATTTTGGATAAATAAATAAGTAGTAATTATGAACAAGAAATTTTACTATCTCCTCCTGAAGGATAATAAAAAAATTGGGGTATTATATGCCCCTAAGGGTACAGATACGCGTTTTGGAGAGAGAGTTCTCCCAGTAATTGGTTATGAGAATATGACTTTTCAATTAAAAGGCGGTATGTATGCTCCTTTTATGAACTCAAATGTTAATCCATATTTTGCCAATGAAGAGCTGAAACAATTGATAGAGCAGAATCTTCCTGCGGATTACCCCTTGGAGTTTTTACCTGTCAAAACAATGAGTGAAGAATATGGTGAAAATCTGTATTATATCATCCATTTTACCAAGATCTTTGATGTAATTGATGAAAAGCATTCGAAATATGTTCCAGGAACAGATAGTATTGCAGTACCCTGTATTGATTATAACAAAGCAAAAGATTTGGATTTTTTCAATTCGACAGCTCGTAGAGGCAGCTTCATTGTTTCCGATAAAATAAAGAAGTTGATGAAAAAACGGAAGTTGGATACCGGAATAGAGTTTTGGGAGTGGCGTTCTCTTTAATCGCTTGTTTCATTAATTAGTTTTGGAGTTACTTCGTATAATTTCGGAACAGGCGAATGGGGTTATCTTGGTAAAAAGGGGAACAAATGGTATGAAAATATGGGATATGGGTTTGGGGCGTTGGCCAATCTAACAGATGTTATATCGTTATTTGGTGGTGAAATAAATGCCGATTTGATAGTGGAAAAGAAAGATGCTATTAGTCATTCGGCTTTGGTTAATGAATCCGCAGAAATTAATGTTTCGGTAGGACCATATACAGAATTAGGAGAAGGAATTGATATGGCTGCATTAAAAAATAAAACAAGTACTATCAAAGAACTTTCAAGGACAATGAAAGGAAAAATTTGGGAAAATCACGCAAATGACGGAGCTGGTTGGAAAGTTTTCATTAACAATGTTAATGAAAATATTTTATCTAAACTTTCAGAAAGTCTTCAATTGAAAATGGACAATCAGACTTTAATGTGGAATTTACTTGGAAAAAGTTGTGTTGGTTACACATCAAAAGCCCTTTGGTCTGTTGGAATTCCTAGTTTAGGTGGAATTCATCCTTATTGGTTGCAACTTCAAATGATAACCCGACAAGTTGGTATTTATTCCAGTCCGTATCTTTATCAAATTCCATAATTTGCAATAATATGAAG